>Ga0207933_1001250_pt1 | contig 20118 bp, 19 predicted proteins | sample NGESurdeep092012_4_FD_184488 | JGI IMG/M metagenome (GOLD analysis project Ga0207933, IMG submission 184488) | Arctic peat soil microbial communities from Barrow, Alaska - NGEE Surface sample F53-3 deep-092012 (SPAdes) | ecosystem: Environmental > Terrestrial > Soil > Wetlands > Peat ...
CGACAAAATGATTCGCTCTACGATGACTCGAGAGGAGGTGAGCTAGGGGAGAACACTCACCAGCACAGCATCACGACCAGTGTTCAACTACGTCGGAACAACTGTGCAACTTCGTCGGAATACGCAGCAGCTGTTTAGGGACGTCTTCAGAAAGGTATGGCTCTACCCGTCCGGGCCTCTTCATGTCTTTTGCGACTTTTCCCAACATCTCTTGAAAACTCTATTGTCTGTGGCATCGATGAGACCTCGAATCCATTGGTTCGAATGAGGTTCTCAGACACATCGCTCTTTCGCCTTTTTTCTCTAAAGAGCATGTCGGTGCAACGAGTCCAAGAATCAATTTCTATCGACTTCGTCCACGAGAATTCGTTTGGGTACAATTCTCCTCAGCGGTCGCTTATGTGCGCTGGCCACAAAATTCGAGAGGCATATCAAATGACACCGGTCCACTATGAACGACTCGAGGGCAAGGTCGTACTTGTGACCGGGGGCAGCAGGGGTATCGGACGCGGAATAGCTCTCGCTTTCGCGCAACAAGGCGCTCTGGTCATGGTCAACAGCCGCTCTCACGAGGGGGCGATGGCAGTGGTCGACGAGATCGGCGCCGCAGGTGGCATCGCTGAAGCTGTCGTTGCCGACGTCGGGGATGCTCTCGCGGCTCGAGCATTGATTGGCGACATTGTTGGACGACATAATCGCCTTGACGTCCTGGTCAACAGCGCTGCCATCGGACCGGTGGTACCCCTTCTCGAAATGACCGTGCAGAAGTGGGAGGAGGTCCAGCGAGTGAACCTATGGGCGCTATTCCACTGCGGCCAGCCTGCCGCGAAGCAGATGATCGCCCAGGGTGGAGGGTCAATAGTGGTGATTGGCTCTCCGGGAGCGATCGAAGCCTACGAGGCCCAGGTTCCCTATTGCACGTCGAAGGCGGGACTGCAAATGCTGGCAATGGGGATGGCGTGGGAATGGGGACCGCTAGGGGTTAGGACGAATGTCGTACAGCCGGGCTGGATCGAGACTTCTCTCAATCGCAGGTATTTGGCTGACCAGGATGTCCGTGAACGGGTGGTCATGCAGATTCCTCTTGGCAAATTAGGGGCGTCTGACGACGTCGCTCGAGCAACGCTTTGGCTGTGTTCCGACGACGCATCGTACGTCAATGGCGCCACGATTCAGGTTGACGGTGGGTTGATTTCGGGTCGTCCAACAGTGGTTTCGAAGCGGTTTGAGGGACTGCGCCAGTAGTCCGTAGCCGCCCAGGGGGTGCGGCGGCGCTTTCTTGTCGTCAAATATCATCGAATATCTCGGGCCCTTCGTAGTGCCCCGAGGGATTTGGCTAGACGCCGAACACTGAGCACGCCGAACTGCGACGACCCGTTTTCTGAGCGACCCAGTCGACAAGCGTCGTTCATGACGATGTGCCAGTGGCTGTGAAACGGCCGAAGTAGGCAATCGCCTCTATCGTGCCTGTTTGCGTCCAATTTTTGTCCAAGTTAGGATGCTGGCGTGCCACAGCGCAAGGGGCGATCCCCAGAAGAACCGGGCGTAATTGTTCCGCTCCCGGACATGACTCCCAGTTCGAGTGAGTTGGGGACCGAGGGTTCTGCGCAAGCGGTTGACGGAAGCGGGAGCGCGGCGGAAGTTCTCTATTACTGGGACTATCTTCATCTCGACCACATACTGAGCTCTCAGAGGCCCAGGAGTGCGGAGCGTGGGAATCCCGTACACGACGAGCTCTTCTTCATCACCGTGCATCAGACCTACGAACTCTGGTTTAAACAGACGCTTGCCGAACTCGAATCGGTGATGACGCTCATGGGCGCGAAATATGTCGCCGAGCGAGATCTTGGCGTCGTGCTGTCTCGTCTCCAGCGAATCAATTCCATGCAGCGCCTGTTAGTTACGCAACTCGACGTCCTCGAGACGCTATCCCCGCTTGACTTCCTCGACTTTCGTTCTCTCTTGCTGCCGGCTTCGGGTTTCCAAAGCGTGCAGTTCCGCCTCATCGAGAACAAGTTCGGCCTCGCTGAGCGGGACCGCCTGACGGTCGAAGGTCATAGTTACTCCGACACCTTGCGTGCGGACCACGCCGCACTGGTTATCGAGTCCGAGAGTTCCCCCTCATTCTTTGACTACGTGGATCGGTGGCTGGCTCGGACGCCTTTCGTGCGATCATCCGGTTTCGACTTCGTCGCCGAGTATCAGGCGGTAGTGAGTGCGAAGCACGACGCAACCAGAGCCTCTCTTTCTGGAAGTGCCGACAAACTCCGGGCCTTCGAAGCGGGGATACGGAAATTCGACGCAATCTTTGATCGCGAGATATGGGAAGCCGAGGTGCTTCAAGGTTCGAGGCGACTCTCCTATGACGCCTTTGTGGCCGCTCTGTTCATCCACCTCTATCGCGATGAGCCGATTCTGCAAAACCCCTACCGTATCCTCACTGCGATAATCGACATTGACGAGTCTTTGACGCTCTGGCGACAACGCCATGCGGTGATGGCGCACCGAATGTTGGGGCGGTTGACCGGTACGGCAGGCAGCGGCTACGACTACTTGGATGAGACCGCCAGGCGTTACGCGCCCTTTAGAGACTTGTTCGACGTGTCAACGTACCTGCTGCCTCGTCCCTCAATACCCACGTTGCCATCGTCGCTGGTGAGCGGGTTAGATTTTGTCGATCAGGAGAAGCGGTGAATTCTGATGGCTGGGAGCACCGCTGGGTGCGATGACGTGGCGAGTGGCCCTACGAGTGGCCCTGGCGGTGTCGTCCCGCCGTGTGCGCTAGTGCAACTTGGCAACAACTGTCGCTAGTACGATGACGATCTTCGTACGACTCGACGTAACGACCACCGAGCGTACTTTCGGTCCGAGTCGCTCATGACGACGACGTCTCGACCGGTCTTGGCCATCGTCTACGGAGACAACTCAGCATCGGCGATGGCGCTGCACGAGTCCGCGGCGGCCTTATGCGACATCGTGTGGGTCGTGGATTCCAGTGAGATTCAGGAGAGGTCGATATTGCGACTCTTGGGCAAGCTCGGCCGGGTCGTCGACATCAACGCGATGACCCCTCAAGAGGCTTCCGACGCGCTGCGAAGCGCCGAGCCGAGCGGTATCGTGGCCTACGCCGACGCGCAGATAGCGACGGCATCGGCACTCGGGGCGTCGCTGGGGCTTAACTATCACGATGAAACGGTGGCCGGTCGACTTCTCGACAAGGTTGTTCAACGCCGTGCGTTCGCGGCAGCAGGACTTGGAGTGCCGCGCTGCGTCGCGGTACCGTCGAAACCGTCGCCTGCTGAGATCGAGGGCCTGATGGCGAGCGTCGACTTTCCGGTCATTCTCAAGCCGCGTCACGGCGCGGCGAGCCGAGAGACCCACCTCGCCGAGGACGCGCAGCGATTACGGGAACTTCTCATCGACGTCTCCTCTCTCGAGTCAGACACGAAGATGGTCGTCGAGGAGTTCATGGTGGGCGCGTCCCCACCACCGAGCTCGTACTTTGGCGACTACGTCTCAGTCGAAAGCGTGGTCGCCCACGGCCACATCAGTCACCTAGCCGTGACGGGACGTCTTCCATCGGCGAAGCCGTTTCGAGAAACCGGACTTATCATCCCGAGCGACTATCCGTCTGAGTTGGTCCTCGAAGTCTTGGGTGTTGCCACCGACGCCATCAACGCGCTGGGGATTCGGACCGGGTGTCTACATACTGAGATCAAGGTCACGGACAAGGGTCTCCGGGTCATCGAGGTCAATGGACGCATTGGTGGCTTCGTCGCTCCGGTGATGGCTCTCGCCTGTCCCGGCGTCGACTTCTTCCAAATCTCCCAGCGCGTGGCGCTAGGTGAGCGCGTGGTTTTCGCTGAGCTTCTCGCCACTGACCACGTTGGCTTCGTCATCGTCGGTCAACCGCCGATCGGTGCGCGTCGCGTGGCCCGCGTGAGCGGAATTGACCGGTTGGCAACATACCCCGGTGTGAGCGCCGTCGCAGTGAATCGACGGCCAGGTGACACCGTCGATTGGCGCCTGGGCAGTCACGAATACGTGTTCTCGGTGTTGGGCGCTGCGCCTGACTCTGAGGCGGTACGGGCCCTCGATGCGTTCATTAGCGAGCACGTGGTCATCGAATACGAATAAGTGGTGCCGCAGCATTCCCGTCGTGACGCGACGTTAGGCGGACGCGAACTGCGAGAGTTCATCAAGTACAGCTTTCCACGCCGGGGCGCGTACGTCGACGTGCGCCATGTGATCACCTTCGACCTCGACCAAGCGAGCGACGCCACCCGCTTCAGTAGCCGCGGCAACGTACGTCTCGCTTTGCCCAAACGGGACCGATTCATCGCACCGGCTGTGGACGCAAACCACTGGGACGGGCAAAGGTACCCGAGCCCGTGGATCGGCCCATTGGTAGCGCTGCGGCACTGCAAGCGGGTCGCCGCCGAGGAAGTCAAGAATGGCGGAGCCACCGACGCCCTCGGCGGCTCCAATTCTTAGGTCCAGAACTCCCGCCTGTGAGATGACGCCCGTTAATGAAACTCTCGGTCCAGCGCCCGGAGCTGAGGGCGGAAGATCAGAGCGACCAGCGGCCCAGGTGGCCAAGTGTCCTCCGGCGGAATGACCGATGGCGACCACACGGGTGAGGTCGAGATTTAACTCGGCCAAGAGATCGATTGCCGTGGCGACATCGTGCAACGTCGTCGGCCACCCGCCGCCTCGACCGACTCTGCGGTATTCGACGTTGTAGGCGAACCAGCCCCTTTGGACCAGATCGAGTGCCAGCGGCCGCCCGAGCGAGGCGTCGTACGCGGCTCGCCAAAAACCGCCATGGATGATCACAGCTACGCCGAGTGGATTGCCGCCTGGAGGGAAGAGTTCGACCCATTGATCTGGATCAGGCCCGTACGCACGTTTCAAGGCCGCTTCCCCTTCACGGTATTTTCGTTGACTGCTCGCAGAATATCTACCCGGAGGCGTCGATCTCGAATCATCTGAGTAACGAATTGTCGCCATTTGACCTGGCGCAACGCTTCCGTCTGGGAAATTCTCGCGTCACAGAAGGTGGTGCGACGCCCGACGCGAGGCACCGTGTACTCGAGAATGATGGTCCAACAATGGATTGTCACCCGGGTTGAAGGAGCAGGCGCCGACGATCACGTTCGTCCAAGGACCCAACGAGGACGTGACCACATCTGCCAATACTCCGTGGTTTGATATCCGAGAGAACGGTACAGGGGTTCTCCCGCGGGCGAGGCGTAGAGGATCGACTCAGTGACCCCTTGGCCTGCGCTCTGCATCAGCGCCGTCGTGAGCAATCGACGACCGTAGCCGCGATGCTGCCATTGCGGAAGTGTAGCCATGGACCAGATCATCACTGACTTGCCGACCACGACCGTCGCCACACAGGCGCGAATCTCTCTCTCCACGCTGAGTTTCCAGACATTTTGGCCCTGAGTGTCGAAGACGTCCTCTGGGATGGCGACGCGTGCCAACGACGAATCCACTCCGAAAGTCTGACCCATCTTGTCCCATACCCCCGGCAGATCCTCGGGACCGGCAATGCTCACCTCGGGATCGGATACGAAAGTCCTCGCACCAATGCCCTCCAGCACCATGATCGGAGCAGTACCGATACATACCCATCCCGCGTCACTAAGGATTTGGGCATTGGCCAGCCCCGGCCCCGCGAGGACGATCTCAGCTTGACAGTGCGCCGCCGCGACGGCGTCGACGCTACGTTTCACCGCGTCGGGATCCGAGCTATGGCACACGAGGAGGTTGTAGTCCACGCTGGGTGCGCCACTCAACGCCTTCCAGCATCCGCGAAGAACTTCATGCTCACCGTGCCGCGACCACAACGCCGCGCTCATCCCGATGAGGTTCCGGCGCTGGCCAAGCCGATCGTCGTCGCCGTCGAGCTCCTCCATGTCGCTCACTTTTCGAAAGCGCTCAGATCCCGATGCCGACCGAGGTGAATTTCCACTGTGACGAGAGTGCGCCGATAGTTGGAGCCGTCAACGCGGCTCCGACTCCATGAGATGTCAGTGAGTGCAGATAGGCGCGAGCCGAGTGAGATTGAATCTCGATCAGCGCTCTCGCCAACGGCTGGACCGAGGTATTGGCCGACCCTCTCCAAGTTCAAACAAACTTCGTGAATAGCAACCTGCCTTCGTTTCACCTCGCCGTTATCGAAAACGACTGATTCACTGCGAGGATCGAATTACGTCATCATAACGTCCGCCCCATAGTGAGTATCGATGTGGTGAAAGAGAGTCCGAAGTGGATTCTGAATTCTGTTGAGCGATCCTCATACGCGTCTCACGAGTCTCCGACGCCGACGATTCTGCGCTCGAGGAGGCCACTTCGCCGGGTTCTTCATCACCACTCCGACTGCACCACATTGCTGAAACGCTTGGTTCGAGATTCGCAACTGAAGGAATTGTCGCCTTGAGGCGCGGCCGCGACCCTCAATCTGACTACTTACCAGTCGCAACCTACGGCTCTGGAAACGCATTGCTTGATCGACGCCCGCGCCCCCTGACGTCAGGCCCCAGACGCGCTCTCCGGAGTAACAACCACAAATCGATCTCGCACGAATCTGTCGAGAGAAGCCATTGCCAAATCACGGCCCTTCGCGGCGTGCATACTGTGGTCCAGACCCGGGATGATCTCCGCCTTATAGTTCCTCGGCGCAACTACCCGACGTCGGTCAATCGAACGCAGTACGGGTATGTTCGGATACGGCGAGATGTCATCGATGCTCGCCAACACGAACAAGGTTGTGCCGCCTTCGACGACTGTCGCCATGAGGTCCTGTGAAAGACGACGGGGAAGGAAAACACGAAGTATTTGCCAAGATCCTGCCGCGACCCAGCGATTCCACTGAAGAACTCTCGTTTGCTTGGCGATGAACTTCAGCCACTTGACACGTAACTTTCGAAGTATCGTCGACGCGTGCAGTAGGTCGATTCCGACTGGCGGGTTGATTACACAGGCTCCGGTCGCCCCCACTGCGAAAGCTCCTTCAAGCGCGAGGTAAGCGCCTGAGCACAAACCAACAAAGACCACGTTCGTCGGATCCTCTGGTTGCATCTGACGCGCCACGTCCTCGACGTCGTCCAACCACTCTGGCTCGTACCAAGGAGACGTGGGGTCCATTGGCAAGCTTGGACTGTCGCCAATGCCACTCAAATCAAATCGCACGCAACGCAGCCCCTCGCCGGACCAACCTCGAGAAAGTTCCACCCACAGTCGTGACGGGCCAATGTGCTCCTCGTTTGCCACATTCAAGAGAACGACCAAAGGGCCGCAGGATTGTCCCAGGGGTGCACTCACTATGCCAAAGAGTCGTCGCCGGCCAAGGCGAACGAAGGTCTCTTGGATCCTCGGGTCGTCGCGACGCCCGGACACGGTGGTGCAGGGATCGGTGTCTCCCGCAACCAGAGGTTTGCATTGGGCGTCACTCTCATCTAGCCACGTCGCAATACGACGAATCGCGTTTGTCGCCAACACCGCGTCGAGAGGCTCAACGTCCAGCATGGCGCGCTGCTCGGACGTCACCTCCCATTCGGCCGATCGGGATTCGAGACGACTGCGAAGTTTTTCAGAGAAGGCTCGATCGTCACGAGTGATTATGAGAAGTCGATCAGCGCGAATGTCCGAAGCGGCTGAAAGAAGATCCATGCCCCGTATCTGCTCGACCGTCGTTGGCCTAAAGACCCATTCGGAGGTAATACAAGATCCGTCGATTGGTGCCTCGAAATCCGCTCGACGTAGAGACTCAAGAGCACCTACCTCTCGAAGAAATTGTCGTCCGGATTCACACGGATCCCAAAGAACGAGTGACGACAACGCGAGACCCTTCGCGTTCGCCAACCCCACAACGACAGCTCCAAGTCGCATCCCCACAGCGGAAACATCGTTCACCCCGAGCGATTGGAGAAATGCGGCAGCGTCTCCAATAGCGTCAACCCACGCGCGTTGGACATCGATCTCTTGAAGAGAGCCGCTTGAGTCTCCGGTACCCGGGTAGTCCAAGCGCACCACGACGAAACCTCTCTTCGCCAGTTCAATCCCCAGACTTCGCATGGCGCGGCGCGCGGCGCGCGCTTCTCGTCCAACTGGTTGCGCCAGTACGACGCCCCCTCGAGCGGCGTCGACGTCCGGCCGCATTAGCCACCCAAAGAGTCGACCTTCTGCTGGCCCAAACCATCGTGCCTCTTCGAGCACCGTCGATGTTACGGGCTCGTTCGTCACGCAAGAAACCTACGCACTGCGTTATCGAGTCTGAGACTGGAGCGTACTTGCGAGGGCCACAAAACTAGGTCCGAACCATGACGATAGAGGACGGCGAGAATACTTCTCTCCAGGCAGGATCCAAAACGCTCGCGCGTGAGACCAACCAATTTTGGTCCCAGTCGTCCTCATCTCTTGGGCTTCCTATTGGCACAAGGAGACGGCCGGCTTTCCCAAGAACCTGTCGAATCCTGTCTTCCACATGGCTCATTGAGTCATCTCACTTTGGTGTTCTGCGACCTGGGCAACGACCGCGGCAGTCGCGATGCCCCCACCATGACTAAGGCTGAGGGAGATCTGCTTGACGCCCTGACGGCGTGCAATCTCGGCAGCAAGACCACGAAGGACGATCACCGGTCGCGTCCCCTTCGTACGGTGCACTTCAATGGTCTTCCAGGGCGGAACGCTTTCGTCCGCGTCGAGAATCTTGAGGACTGCCTCTTTTGCAGCGAAGCGCCCAGCCAAGCCACTGGCCGCCGTGAGAGGATTATCGCCGCAACTTTCGAGTTCGTGGTCTGTGAAGAGTCGTTTGGTGTATCGATCGCCAAACTCCCTTATCGACGCTTCGACCTCGACAATGGGTTGCACGTCGATTCCGACGAGTATCTTCACTGGCTCTCCTTCGAGGCGGCCAAAGGCCCTTTGACTCGTAATCGAAGCTCCCCGTGACGGAGGGAGTCGACTTCTCGTGCTCCGCTGCTCCCCATGGCACACTTCCTCAAATTCCGGTCATCGTATGACCATAGATAGTAGGGCATGGTTCGCACCACTACGACGGGAAGTCCTTTACCGATCCCTGTCGCATACGCGGTCCGATCCGCCATTTTACACGGCAGCGATGTCCTAGTATCCCTAGTGATATGCACGGGTCTCTGCAAGTTCGGCTTCTACGGTGGCGCCGTCGTTCGGACCCCGCACATGCTCGACAGTCTTCTCTCGAACACATCTCTTTTCCCCTGGCGCCGCGTTGAGTGAATCGACGATTGGTAGCGCCCTCACCGAGAGGCGCAGGCAACTCGGCATCTCGAGAGTCCAGGCGGCCATGAACGTCGGTATGAGCCGTACCACCTATAGCTCATACGAAAGTGATACGCAGCGTCCGTCTGTTGACGTATTCCCGGCACTCGCTCGGTTCTTAAATGTGACGACGGAAGAACTTCTTGTCCTCTACGGCACAACGGTGATAGCGGCGCTTCGCCCCTTGCTCGAAAAAGTCCTCGAGGAGACTAATGCCAACGCTGACGCCAGCGAAGTCAATGGCGCGGTCCTGGACTCTGACAAACAACCGGAAACTGTCGGGGAAGTAAACGAAGACCGTGGGACGGATTCGACGATCGTCGAAGTCTTCGACGCGGTTCTGGATTCTGAAGAAGAACTGGAAAACGTCGGGGAAGTAAGCGACGTCGAATCTCCGGAGTCGGAAGTGGCGATCGAACTAAAGGTGAATCCCATCGATCCATCATGGCTTCAGCCCGTTTCTACCTCACCAACTCCTCCCCCTACGAAAGTTGTCGCCGCCGAGCTCTTCGATTCATCATCAGAGATCGTTCGAATGGCGGAACAACAGGTTAAGCAGAAGAAAAAGAAGAAGGGAAAGAAAAAGAAGGGAAAGAATTGAGAAAGTAGGACCTGCAATTCGATTGAGTCGTAACCCGGTACTGCGAAGCGTGGGGCCATTGCGACGCCGACTCATCCAACTTGACCTCATCGACGAGACCCGATAATCACAATCTCGACCTAACCGAAATTTGCCGCGACCTCGCGCTGAGGCGGAAAACATGCTGCTCATTCTTCGTTCATCGTTTTTACACTCTGAAGGACTTGGTACTAGGTTGCGCACATGACAACGAGGGCGTATTGGGCACGGGTTTTCGTCTTTCTCTGCGTGCTTTCAATCACGTCCGCGGCAAGCGTCACTTTGGCACCCTTCGCGTCGGCGACAGTTATTACTCAGTCCGCACCGTTATCGAACTCCACAACCACGACGAATTCTTCCGTGTTCACCGACCAGCTCGAACCTACGACCTCCAGCGGGCAGCCCGTCAGCTTCCTTACTCTCGCGTCTAACGCGAACCTCATTGTCTCGTCGACTGGAGCAGTCGTCACCACCGGCGGCCCTCTCTCGGTTGGCAGTTACTCCGTCTCGGGCACTGACGATAATGGCGCCGGTGACGTGGGCAACTGGAGCTACACACTCGCGGTCACCGAGGACACCATCGTTCAAGGAGCGCCGTTAAGCGGCGCCGTGTCGAACACCAACTCGGCCGCATTTACCGCTCAGCTCACCCCCACCGCCTTCAACGGTTCACCCGTGGTCTTCACGACCGTTAGCAACCCAACGCCGGGAGTGACGATTTCGTCCAGCGGAGGGGTCTCGACGACGGGTGCGCTGGCGGCCAACACGTACACGGTGTCTGGCACCGACGCGAACGGCATCGGCGATACCGGCACCTGGAGCTACTCCCTGACCGTCTCAGGCGCAACCATCCCACAAGGCCCCCCGCTGAATGGCACCGTTACCTCGAGCGCATCTGCCACATTTACCGCTCAGCTCACCCCCACCGCCTTCAACGGTTCACCCGTGGTCTTCACGACCGTTAGCAACCCAACGCCGGGAGTGACGATTTCGTCCAGCGGAGGGGTCTCGACGACGGGTGCACTGGCGGCCAACACGTACACGGTGTCTGGCACCGACGCGAACGGCATCGGCGATACCGGCACCTGGGCGTACACGCTCACCGTCAATCCCAACCCGGTGACCACGGCGCCCCTTCGACAGTCGTCGCCCACAACGGGCGTGACTACGACCGTGGCGTCGGGATCGTTCAAACCCGGTCCACTCACGGTCTCAAATGGCGTGGGCGCCGTCACCTTCGTGGCGACGAGTACTTCGGCCGGACTCAGTATCGCGGGTAACCAGATCTCCATCACGGGTTCCCTCAAAATTGGTCGCTACACGATCTCGGGGAGTGACCACGACACGAGCGGCAACACCGGCACGTGGACGTACACACTGACGGTGACGAACGACATCGCCCAAACGTCCCCAACAACAGGAACGACGACAACGAGGGCGTCGGCAACGTTCGTTCCCGGCACCATAATCGTCACCAACAACGCCGGGCAAGTGACCTTCGTCACCACAGTTTCGAGCACCGGCCTGCACGTCACCGGCAGTGGGGTCGTCACGACCACACGAAGGTTGGTCGCCGGTTCTTACAAGGTCGCCGGTACTGACAGCGACACGAGCGGCAACACCGGCACGTGGGCGTACACGCTTGTTGTCAACAATCCCGCAACGACGGTGACCTTTTATGCAAACTCTGGTAAAGGCACGATGAAGCCAGAGAGGCAGAACGCCGCCTCACCATTGAGCGTGAACCGCTTCACACGCACCGGCTACACCTTCACGACATGGAACACGGCGGCGAACGGCTCAGGCGTGAGCTACGCGAACGGTGCTTCGTACTCCTTCACGAAGTCCACCACGCTCTACGCGCAGTGGAAGCGTGGCAGAGTGCTTACGCGCAGCGTCACGTTCAACGCGAACGGCGGGACGGGCGCCATGAAAACGGAACACGACAACACCCCGTCCGCGCTCGCGGCCAATAGCTTCACACGCACCGGCTACACCTTCACGACATGGAACACGGCGGCGAACGGCTCGGGCGTGAACTACCTGAACACTGAGACCTACTCGTTTCGCGTGTCAGTCACCCTTTACGCACGGTGGAAAATTGCCAAGCCCAAGGCGAACACCGTCGTCTTCAGCGCAAATGGCGGAAGAGGCACCATGGCGTCAGAGCGTCACGCCGCACCAAAGGCACTATCTCATAATCGTTTCAGACGCGCTGGCTACATCTTCGCGAGGTGGAACACCGCGGCGAACGGCTCGGGCGCGAGTTACGCGAACGGCGCGATGTATCCATTTACCACTTCCACCACTCTCTTCGCGCAGTGGCACCTCGCGCCCGTTCCAAAACCGCCAGTGAACGCCGTCGTTACCGTAGGGCCATTCGCACTCAAATCGGCAGTCCTATCTTCGTCCTTGCAAACGCAAATCGCGGGTCTGGCGAACGAAGTGAAGGCGAATCGCGACACGATAATTTCAATCGTTGGCCACGGTGACAAACTTTCCGCGGCCAATCAATTGAACGAGACGTTGTGGGCGGCGAACTTTAGTTTGAGCCTGCATCGCGCGTCAGCAATTGAATCTTATCTGAAGCAACGTCTCGTGGCCATCGGCGTAAGGGGCTACACAATCTCAGTGAAGGGCAGCGGAACCCAGACCACAAGCGGATTCGTTGTCGCTTCCATCACCTAGCCAAGCTGACGCGGACTTGAGCCGCTGGACCGAAGGTTCTCGCCTCACCCAATGGTCACCAATTTGAGCAAACGTTGAGTTGACCTCAGTCGAAACAAATCAGGAGCCACTCTTTGAAGAGCCCAACATGATGGGCACGTTGTAGGAGAGAATCGACGTCGACTGCAACGTAGGCGTCCCACCATTCTTGGAGTTGTGCCGAGATCCAGTCTCGAGAACCGAACTCAACGCCAAGGACGATTCTGTGACGTGGAAAATATCTTTGACGATAAGGAGTGTGATCATTCGAACATCATCCACGTGGGCGTCACATCGACGAAGGGTTACACGAGTACGTGAGGCGCTTGTGTGGAAATGGATGCGCAACGCACGACGAGAATGTAAACCGGCGAGTTGCCTACGACAGAGAAACGACCCAACTCGTAACGGTTACAGCGGTTCCGCAATTCTTTTTGCAGTAGGTGGTGAGTACCTGCGAGATCGGAAAGGTGTAATCGTCGTAGGTCACGCTGGCAACGAGTTGCGGGTGAGCGCATACCGATCCGGTCGCTGGCCCCGAGCACGCATTGAACGTTACGACCCGAGTTGCAGAACTGCTCAGATCTTGTACCGTGCCACACCAGATGGTGAAGGTGTAGTTCACACCGCTCTCGGGGACCGTTGCCGTGGAGCAAATGGCCGGTGTCGATGAACTCGCTTTCGTGATAGACGTCGGCGTCACGCTATAGCGCTCACTCTGGACCGCGACCTCAGTTGCCCCATCGACGGCAGAGCGAGCCGCCGCTGGTGCTCCGAATTTTGCGACGTCGTTCAGACCGTTGGTCGACCACGTCGAAAGTGAGACGACGGTCACGCTGATTACGATGAGGAAAATCAGCGCCAATATGAGGGAGGCGCCGAGTTCGTCTTCACGTCGAGAAGGTCGAGCCATCGAGACGTGGTGCGCCTCGCGACAGCTCAAAGTGGTTCGGCATGAAGGGAGGGAGCGGACGAGGGTCATCTACGTGACCTTGATCGCGCCGTTAGACGTAACTGAACCGATTCCCGGATCGGTCACAGTGAGGTTGAACGTGCCCTTAGACGGATTCCCCCCGGCGGTCGCGGTCACTTTCAACGTCGTTGAATTGATGAACGTGACGGTCACGCCCGAGAATCCGCCACCCGAGAACGACACCGTGGCGTTACTCGTGAAACCTGTACCTGTAATGGTGAAGCTTGCTGGCTTACTGTGGACCACTGAATACGGCGCGCCAGCATTCGGTGTGGAAATAGTGGGTGGAGCGTCAATCGTCTCGCGCTGCGAAGCATTCGTCAACCCTGAGGCGGTCGGAGTGATCTTCGGCGTCCCGGCATGGCTATCGCCGTAGTAGAAGGTCGCCGTCGACGAGCCGCTCGCGATCGAGACCGACGTGACACGAGTGCCTCCCAACGCAGTGGAGAACATCGCGCCAGAACTACTCGACGACAGGTTGACTATCTCGGCAGTCGTCGTCGGGTTGCCGAAGCTGTCTTGTTCTTGGACGGTGATGGGACCGAGATTCGTCGTCGCGGACGTTAGTCCAGAGACCTGTGCTGAAGTGAAGACGAGTTGATCAGCGGCCGCGGAGTTAACGGTCTCTTTCTGTGTGACGCTCGTGAGTCCCGACGCGACCGCGGTGATCGTCGGCGTACCGGCACTCGTGTCGCCGTAATAGAACGTCGCCGTCGACGAGCCGCTCAGAATGGACACCGAGGTGACGGCGCTTCCACCTTGAGCCTTCGAAAAGACTCCCGTCGCGGAACTACTCGTCGACAGGTTAACTGTTTCGGTGGTTGTCGTCGGATTGCCGAAGCTGTCTTCTTCTTGGACGGTGATTGGACCGAGATTTGCCGTTGCTGACGCTGATCCCGTCGCCTTCGTAGTGGTGAAAACGAGTTGGCTGGCGGGTCCCTTACTGATCGACTCTTGTTGCGTCGCGCTCGTGAGTCCCGACACGGCCGCGGTAATCGTCGGCGTACCGACACCGGTGTCGCCGTAATGGAAGGTCGCCGTCGACGAGCCGCTCGGGATCGAAACCGAGATGACGGCGCTTCCACCTTGAGCCGTCGAAAAGACTCCCGTGGCGGAACTGCTCGTCGACAAGTTCACCGTTTCTGCGGTCGTCGTCGGATTGCCGAAGCTGTCTTCTTCTTGGACGGTGATTGGACCGAGATTTGCCGTTGCTGACGCCGCTCCAGAGACTGGCGCCGAAATGATGACGAGTTGGTGCACGGGTCCTACGACGGGAGGCGTCGAATTGACGTCTTGAACTACGAAACTATTCGTACCATGAGAATTATTCGGGCCCGTGACGGTGATGGTGATCAGCTGAGGAGAGGTAGAACCGCTGGTACATGTCGGGCCGAACACGCCGTTCTGCAAGTATTGGACCGAACTAATAGTGGCCTGATACCCGCTGGGGGCCGACGGGACGATCGCTGGGTAGTTGGACTGTGAGGCCGAGCAAGTCGAGTCAAACGGAGTAGCGGTCTGCTGAAATTGCGCAAAGACCGACTCAGACGTGCTCCTGACCACCGTGCTGATCGTCACTAGATGCCGTTCTTCGGCCGACGCTGAAATCGAAGTGGAGAACGCGGTGATGAGAGCAACTGAACTAAGGCCAAGGACGACCAACGTGAGCAGCACCTCTAGGAGCGTGTCACCAGCTTCTGACTGGCGCCGACTACGAGCGTCCTTCGCTCGAGACACTGTCACAACCCAAAGACGACGTGTGAGTTTCATCCGACGGACAGCGAGCCGCTACCAGTAAGCGACGCGGTACTCGCCTCGACGAACGGTATCGCCATCGCCCCACTACCCGAAAGAACAACTTCGCCGTTGGGACAGTAGATGCCGCCGTACGTTGAGCCCGTCGACGCACCATTCGTGATCGACACGGTTGGTGTTATCGACGACAAGTCCCAGATCGCTACTCCCCCGTAGAGGGAGTAGTCAGCGGGGTCGCTCTCGCCCAAAAGGGAGACCGTCGAAGAGCCGCTAACGGTCACCGCCCCCGCTTTCACGTAGAAGAGCGCGCCGCCCGGGCCCGTCGTCAACGTTCCCCCGTTGGTCTTGCTGAGACAGGTCTGTTGAGGACAGGTGTCCGCCGGAGTTCCAAGGACGTAGGTACCGGTGTCGAACGTTACGTTCGATTGAGCCATGCTGAGTCCGCCCTTGAACCAGTAGGTGCCACTCGCGAAGGTGACCGTGACGTTGCCTGAGATTGTCACGTTGGAGTCGAAAATATAGGTTCCCCCGGTTGAACCGAACGTGGGTCCAGTGAGGCTGCGAGCCCCCGAGAACTCTTCGCCTTGAGCGCACGGTTGATTGACGACACAACTCGGCGGCAACGTCGGATCCGAAGGTGCGGTCAGGGTGGACAAGGGATCGGTGCTCGGCGCCAGGTAGACCTCGGGTGGACCCACCTGCGAAGGGTCGCAAGTGCTCCCGTTTTTATTCTTTAGGACGCAGTAGGAGTGACTTCCGGGAGTGGTCGTGTTTTGATCGCTCGTGACGATGCTGCCCACTTGTCCGTCAAGTGTTTGTCCAGGGATCATCGTTATCGCGCTCGGGCACGAGGCCTGGATCCTGATGGGCAGAAGGGTGCCACCTGACGACTCGGCGGTCAGCGTTGATGCCCCGGTCATATCCAGCACCGGTCCATTTGAGCAACTCGTCCCCAGGACATAAAGGGGGTAGAGCGGCTCACCCCGCGCGGCCGGAGGCTCGGAGCTATACAAGCGGGGCGTCGCCACAAGTGTGTACAAGAAGCTTCCGGTGGTGTTCTGGTTCGTTTCATCAATTGCCCACGTGACGTCCGACACACCCTGCGTTGAAAGCCAACCGGACCCGCAGTCTGGTTGCGACGGAGGACAAGTGAACGTCGGAAGTTGGGCCGCCGGAAGCGGATCCGCCGAGAGATTGAACGACACCGTGGAGGAACTCGTGATCGCTCCCGACGTGCAGAAGTTTCGTACGAGTGAATAGGGCGACGACGCACCCACTTCCGCGTACGTCACGGTTATGAGCTGTGCGTTGAACGTCCATCGAAGACCCAACACCTGGGTGCCAGCCGTGCCGCAGCCCGTTGACATGAGTCCGTTCGTCGTTATCCACGCCGCGCTCTGCACGTCCTTTTCGAACGTGGACGACACCACCTGGGCGTCGGCTGAGTTTGCGAGACGGTTAGCGGTACCGTTTTGGAGGGAAAACACCGAAACGAGTGCGAACGCGATTGCGCCCATGATTATTGGAAGGACCACACTCACAATGAGCAACTCGACGAGAGTGAACCCTTGGTCAGTTTGGCGAGATTGTCGGCCCGCCGACTGAGATTTCGAGCACCCTGGCCCTCCCCACGTCGGTACAATGAGTCGGCAATGACTCGAATTTGCGTCGAGTAATGAGCTCTTCACGGCGTCCCACCTGATGTCGAGGCGAGGTGAGACGAACTCATGGCCGCCTCACGAACGACGAGAACGATGTTCGTGAGTCCACTCGCCGACGCCCATCCAAAAGTTCCAGAAGTCGACGCAGAACTGCAGGTCGTCGTCGAACATGACTGACCGACGGGCCGGACCACGAGGTCGGTTGGGACGTTGTACGAAAGTACGGTTGTCTTGGTCAGCGACGGCGACGCCCCGTCCACCGACGTGCACTCGTATCGTACGAGGTTGCCCACACTTGCCGTCTTCGCGGCTTTCATTGCGCCGTTCGGAATTACCGCGTACGAAACAATCGTGTTCGTCGACGGTGACGATCTCCAAAGCAGACCAAGAAACTGCGACGAGGTTCCACAGGGAACCGGACCCGACGGAGTCGCCATTGTCGTGAACTCCGTCGCGCTCTGGACGTCGGGGAAACTGGCCGCGACGAATTCCGACGCGGCCAACGCGCCGAGGCGGTCCGTCACGCTGGAATTGAGACTCGTGACCGAGCCCCGTGACAAGAAGACCCCTCCAATGACGACGAGGACGATGACCATCACGATCAATGCCTCAAGCACGGTGAAGCCCTCGTTCGAGTAGTGCCTGCTCCGTGCTAGCTGCGCCGTGTTCGAGCGAACGACGCCGTCCCTTGAGCGCGTCCTCGAGTCCCTTGAAAGCCGGATCAACCTCATCCGATGCAAACTGGACTGCCGCTTGCGTTCGTATAAGTGAAGACATGCGCGTTGCCTGTCGGTCCAGCCGGCGCCGCCGTGGGACTCACCTCCATCGTTCCTATCCCGTCACCCGTAACCGCGTACGTCACCCCCATACCAACGCGCGGCGCGGCAAACGTGCCGGGCGTCAATGCAGTCACAAGGATCTTGAGAAAACGCGTCACCGCCATTCATCCGTCGCTGAGAAATCCGAAACTGTGTGGGATTGAATGTTGGAACGTTCCTGCGGCGCTACGTACGACTCTCGAAACCTCCGCGGAGTCGAGATTGCATCGTTTTGCTCAGATTCAAGAACAGACTTGAAGGAATACGTTTCTTCTGCAAAGGCAGCGGACTTTCCATCGAGCGGTCGACCTTGCTCGATGGAGTGCTCAAGTACGCCTCGCTGTTCGGCACTCGACGAAGTCGACCATTCGGTCGCAACGAGAAGTCCCTTGAATGCTTCTCGGATCATCGCAAGCGAGAACGTGCTTTGAGCTGTAGGAGGGCCCAGAACCGCAGAATCGCGTCGATCACGTGCGTCGCCCAACGACACAGGTGGTGTCGTTACGGCACGCAGCGTCGGCGCAAAGGCAGACATGTCCATGGAGCTCCCCAACATCTGCCCCTGCGAAGAGCGACTATTGCACTTTCGGTCCAATTTGTCAAATGATTGCGATTTAGTAGTGATTTCGTAGTGAATAATTGGCGCGAGATACCAACCGCTTAAGCAGCGATCCACCCGCCTCGCGCCGGTGTTCGTTCAATGATTCTTAAACCTTTCTCTCCAACAAGGTGATGACGGACAAGCTGGGAGATTGCGCGGAAAGCAACCCCGGGCGACGCAAGTCTGGATCGCATACGAAGTGACCAAACATTGATCCGACGCTTTGGGACCATGCGCGTCAACTGTCGTCGTTCTTCCATCAGATTTTCCGTTTACGACATTCGATGCGCCGGGTAAAACGAAGACACATCCCTTACGCACTTGCTTTGTCATGGCAGCCCGTGAGTCGATCACTCGACGTCTCAACTTATTCACACTCGAACGCGTCAAATAGAAATCGTCCGCCAAGAAATCTTGTGTTGCGTAACTACAACGAAACCGAGTCATTCATTGGGCGGACGTCGACCGACAATACCCAGTTCCGTGATGGCGAGACGTTAGCATTGAAACGGCATTGTTGCAGTCGCAACAAGTTGTTCGCACTAAACGCGTGGCCCTCCCCGGCAAGGGTTTGTTGGGGAAGGCCACCTCAGCTGAGCACTGAGCACTGACTTCGCGAACACCGAAGTACACCAACATGATTCACGAAAACTCACCTCCGCGCACGGCGCCCTCATTGATTTTCATCGAAAAGTAACACGGCCAGCGTAGAGCAGGTGGCTGGCGCCTTCACTCTGACATCTCGTTGCAACGACGGACACGGCGCGCGAACTTCCCATGAACATGCCGGTCACGTCACTGACACAAGTTCATCACGACCACGATTATTTTCGCGTTAGGCCCGAAGCAGTCCACCGGCTTCTTTCCGTTTTCTATAGCACAAAACGTCGAAACTAACGATTTTTGAGTGGTCTCACACGCGGGCCCCAATACCCCGTCAAATGACCGACAACTTGGCCATTTTTCGACTTTCGTCGTCCATGATGTCTCCGCCCTTCGATTTATTCGGAGGTGTTTCTCAGTGCTCAGCTGAGGTGGTCTTCCCCAACATGCCCTTGCGGGGGTGGGCCACGTCCCGGTGACATTCTGTAGTTCTCTACCAACGACCCTGGCGTTGCCGCCGTCCAACCACACTGAACTTCATTACGGACCCGATGACACGGCCGCGCTGATCTCCTAGTCAGCTCAAGAGAAGCGAGGTCAGTCAATGAGTGCGAACGTCTGTCGGATCGATCACCATTCACGTTGGCCTTGACTAGTACGTGCCACGTAGTAGTATCGCCAGCGTGGCCAAACGAACTCCTACTCCTACTAACGAACTTGGGCGTCAGAGTGAACCCTCATTCCTCATTCTCACCAGCCTGGCGTCAGGCGACAAACACGGGTACGCACTCGCGAAGGACGTCGAAGCCTTTTCTGGCGTCGTCCTTGGTCCGGGCACTCTGTACGGGGCCATTTCCAGACTAGAAGAACGCGGCCTCATCGCGCCCGTGCCGAGCGATGATCGTCGCCAGCCGTACCAACTAACGGCGAAGGGGCGAACCGCACTCGCCTCAGCCGTTCGCGACATGCGGGCGTTAGCTGATGAGGGAGCGCAGCGCCTCCGATTGCGCGTTTTATCCCAACGACACGCACTTCGACGTCTAACCATTGGAGTAGCCCAATGAAAGCGGCCG
>Ga0207933_1001252_pt1 | contig 20111 bp, 27 predicted proteins | sample NGESurdeep092012_4_FD_184488 | JGI IMG/M metagenome (GOLD analysis project Ga0207933, IMG submission 184488) | Arctic peat soil microbial communities from Barrow, Alaska - NGEE Surface sample F53-3 deep-092012 (SPAdes) | ecosystem: Environmental > Terrestrial > Soil > Wetlands > Peat ...
AGCCGAACTCAGCGCCGATCCCATTGCGTTGGCGGCTAAGCGACAAGCGGCAGTCGGATGACTGCCAACACTCGAAGCGTGCGGCCGGCGGCCTCTTTCCCGTCGTTGCCAACTTGCGCGTACCAAATTGGTCCGTGTCACCTGCGCCGCCGAGCGCCCGAAGTTCGTCGCCGCGCGCTTCGAGTTATCCAACAAACGAGCATTTGATGACAACCAAAGATGAAGCCGACCGCGTTGATCGCCAGATTGCCGAGGGACTGGAACTCGGCGAGAACTTTCGTCCCCCGACGCTGCACCTTCCGAACGCCGAATGGCGAGAGGCCGACCGCCTCGGTCGCCTTTTGCTTGACAGTTTCGACGCGCAAGATGCGCGTCGACGCGAACTCTCCATCATCGAGATCCCAAACCAGGAGAAGACCAATGACGAATGAACTAGCAGTTCGTCGCCTCGACCTATCCAGCCCCGCGATGAAGTGCGGTGACCGTTCGTGGGCCGACATCCAAGGTATCACGGGACGCAACGAATGGCCGTTGCTGTTCTTTGAGGCCATCGCATCCAACCAACTGCGGAGTGGTGATTTCACCAAAGCGTTGTGTGACGCCTGGATCGTGCCGGAGTGGCCCGCTCGTGAAGGTGTAATCGTGTCCAGTTCGGCGTTGCCCGAAACGATCACGCTGTGGCGTGGCGCATTGCCGGAGTATTCAGCTGGTCTCTCGTGGACCGGCGACAAAGAGCGTGCGGAGTGGTTCGCCCATCGTTCCATCCACGGTGACCTCATTGGTCAGACGTTTGAGATAACTGTTCCGCGCGAGTTAGTGCTGGCGCATTTCACAGAGCGCGAGGAAGACGAGTACGTCATCGACATTGATGGACTGCTCGACGAAGACACAGAATGAGTAGCGATATGACCAACGAACTAGCGACACGTCGTCTCGACGAATCTCAGGTCGACCTCGTCAAGGCGACCATCGCGAAAGGTTGTACTGACGACGAACTCGCGCTGTTCATCGAGCAATGCAATAGGACGCAACTCGACCCGTTCGCTCGACAGATTTACGCGGTGTCACGGTGGGATGGGAAACTTGGTCGCAACGTCATGACTACTCAGGTGTCGATTGATGGCGCTCGTCTAGTCGCTCAACGCAGTGGCGACTACTGCGGCCAGACGCCCGTCTTCTACTGTGGCGCTGATCGTCAATGGACCGATCTCTGGCTTGACTCTGACGGCTTACCACTCGCGGCAAAAGTCGGTGTCTACCGACGTGGATTCACTGACGCACTGTGGGCGACGGCCACGTGGGAGCAGTACGCGGCGTATCTCAAATCCAAAGACAGTGGCACGTACCTGGCGCCAATGTGGAAGAAGATGCCGGCACTGATGCTCGGCAAGTGCGCTGAGTCGTTGGCACTTCGTAAGGCATTCCCGATGGAACTATCTGGGCTTTACACGGGCGACGAGATGGGGAACTCTGACCACGACGTGCCAGTGAAAGCCGACGCGACGAGGTCGTCGTCTCGAAGCACGGCGACTCATACAACGACGACTCACGAGACTGGTGAGGCCGCAACTGAAGATCAGATGTACGCGATACGAACGTCACTTAGTCTGCTCGAGGCGGGTAACACAGCCAAGGTCAAGGCGGCGTGGATTGAGGCAGGACTGCCTTCACTTGCGCGCGGTTTGACTTCGGCCCAGGCGGAGATCGCTACGCAATTGATCCAGGACGCCCTGGACGCGACGGACTGTGCCGTCGTCGACGCCGAAGTCGTCAACCCAGTCGACACCACTGACAACACTGACAACACGACGGCGCCGTCGAGTGAGGTCACCGCACCACTCGCGACGCGCTTTCAGGTGACCAAGATCCAGACCCAACTCACCAACGCCGGCGTCGCTCCGTTTGACCGTCACGAATTCGTCGCCGCCATCATCGGTCGGCCGCTCGCCAGCATGAATGACCTCACGAAGGACGAGGCACACACAGTGATTGATCGCCTGGACGAAGACGGTGTGGCGAGTGGGGTCGTCCAATGATCGCCGTCGACAGTGCGACACGTCGAGGTCGTGCGTGTTTCGCACGAAGGCACCCGGGCCCTCGCGCGAATAATTCTGGTGGGTGGGACTGCCGAGACACGCGGGTGAGACGGTGGCCACGCCCACCAGTCGTCATCGATCGGCTCGCCAGTGACGACGCGAGCACCGACCAATCATGAGTGACGCCGCGCGCGACATAATCGGGATTGCCGCTCAGTGGGGTGGGGACGGGACCCCCCGACCCCCTGATCAGGAGACCGTTCCGTGTTGCCGCTCGCTGTCGATGCGCAACGGCCCCGGTTTTTCGCCGCGCCGGTTCGCGCCATGAGTAAGCGGAAATTCCCGCCGACGCCCAAGGGCCTAGCGCCGGGCGGCCTCATTCTTTGGCGCGCCGTCGTCCGCACGGGTGAGCTCCGCCCAGACTCCGTACGGATTTTGGAGGACGCTTGCCGCACCGCCGACATGATCGATGACCTCGAGGAGTACTTGACTGACCAGCCGCGCACCGTAAAGGGATCGCAGGGTCAAGAGGTCATCCATCCGATTATCAGCGAACTACGCCAGCACCGCAGTGTGCTGAACACCCTTCTTCGTGGCCTTGACTTGCCCCGCGTTGACGCAAGCGGCGCCGAGGCGGCCCAAGATGCGCGCGAAGCGGCGATCTCACTGGCCCGTGCACGCTGGGGTACGAAGTGAGCGCCGCCGAGATTCTCGCCCGCCTGGAATGGGCTGACGACGGCTTGCCGGTCGGCTGGCCTCACGATCAAGACGTGCGCTCTGCCGGGCCCGGCGTCCTGGCGTGGAGCGAGGTCGTCCTTGTGCAGCCAGACGGCGACACCGCCGGTCAACCGTGGCGTTGGCGTGAGTCGCAGGCCCGTTTCGTTTCGTGGTGGTTCGCCCTGGACCACGACGGTAGCTATCTGTGGCGGAGAGGTCAGGTGGTCCTTCCCAAAGGTGCGGGAAAAGTCCGCTGGCCGCCGCGCTCGCCTCGTGCGAGCTCGGGGGCCCTGTTCGTTTCGTTGAATGGGGCGACGACGGCGAACCGATCATGTCGTCGCACCCTTCGCCGGATGTAAAACTCTCTGCGCTGTCGCAAGACCAGGCGGAGGACGCGACAATGAGTCTGGCCATTTCCATGCTCGAGAATTCCACCGCCCACGCGGCGATTCCGGGACTGGATGCGGGCCTCACAAGGATAAGAACTCGAGTTGGCAAGTTGTCGTCGTCGACGGCGCGCGCACCCTCGAAAGAGGGTCTTCGCCCCACGGCGGTCGTGCTCGACGAGTCGCACTTATGGACGGCCAGCAACGGCGGCCACCGCCTCGCTGAGACGCTACGCCGTGGTGTCGCCAAGACCGGCGGTCGGAGTCTCGAGACTTCGAACATGTGGGTCGCGGGTGCCGGGTCCGTCGCCGAGGGAACGCACACGTACGCTGAGGCCGTTCGTGCCGGCACGCACGCCGGCGACGGTGTCTTGACATGGCATCCCGTAGGCCACTGCGAAGACCTGGGCGATCCAGTCGAGCTTCGCGCCGCCCTCGTTGAGCTGTACGCCGACTCACCGTGGATCGACGTTGACCGCCTGGCGGCCGAGGTGCTCGACGGTGGCACTCACCCGAGCGACGCGCGTAGGTATTACCTCAACCAAGCCGCCAGCGCCGACGATGCGTGGATCCGCGCCGACCAGTGGCACGGGTGCCTCGATCGATCGCACCCACTCGTCGACAACGACCAGATCACCCTGGGATTCGATGGCTCACGAGGTCGTGCGCGCGGCAACGCCGACGCCACAGCCCTAGTCGCTGTGCGCGTCAGAGACGGCCACGTGGAGCTCTTAGGGTGCTGGCAGGCCCGTGAGGGTGAGGACACCTGGGAGGTGCCTGAGGCCCTCGTCGACGCTGCCGTGCGCGATGCATTCAAGAGGTTTCGAGTCGTCGGTTTCTACGCCGACCCGTCTGGGTGGCAGTCGCAGCTGAGCACCTGGGAGCAAGAGTTCTCGAAACGACTCAAAGTGAAAGCGTCGAATGACCACGCAACACATTTTTGGGCGAATCGTCCGTCGATCATGGTCCGCGCGTTGGCCGCCTTCGAAGAGGCAGTCGCCAATGGCGACATGAGCCACGACGGTTCCTATCGCTTGACTGAACACGTTTTGAACGCACGACGTACGGTCTCGCGCTCGGGCCTTCAAATCTCGAAGGAATACCCCGACAGTCCGCGAAAGATCGACTGTGCCGTCGCCGCGACGCTCGCCTGGGCCGCGCGGCTCGACGCGATCGCGAAGCCGGGCGTCATGAAGGGGGGTAAATCAAGCCCAACCCGCGTCATTGTGCTCGGATAACCATTGTCACATCACGATGCCAGACTGTTGGAGTGACTACCGATAATTCGTTTGGACCGTGCCCGACGTGGTGCGTTGTGACACCTGAGAACCACCTAGACGAGTTTGAGTCCAACGACTCGAAATTCGTGACTCACAAGAGTGAGATTGTCCGAGTGGAGGCGGCCGGGGAACCCGACCACAACTGGAATCCGAATACAGCTGACGTGGTCATGACCCAGCGCATTGAGAGAGACGGTGACAAGTTCAAGGCCTTCGAGCCCATCGTCAAACTCGGAGGCGGTGTCGACGAGGGATTCCTTCTAGACCACGCCGTCAACTTGGCTCACGTACTGGTCACCTTTGCTGAACGCTCGGCAGAGTGGCGCGAGAGCGTCGAGGGTCGTTCGACGATGGAAGAGATTTAGTTTCCCTCCGTGCGAGGGCCAGCGTTGGCGCTTTTCGAGGCATCCCGGTCATCCCACTCCACCCGAAAGAACGCCGAGGATCGCCACCCAGCGCGCTCGCGAGAGGTCAGGGCGCCGCTTCGAGCGAGTTTCGCACCGAGGCCTCGAACGCCAGGTGTTTGATTCGCCATTTACTTGCCTCCTAAATTGGTTGCTTCAAGATCTCGATTCATGGTGCTCACTTCTTCTTCTTGCCTGGTGATGTCTTTGACAAGAGACCTTTTTTTCGAGCATCTTTGAGGTATGCGTCGACGGTGGACACTGCCACATCCAACTCTTCCGCGGCAGCCTGGCGCGGATTGAGGTGAATGTTGTCTCTGTAAGCCTTGGCGGCCCGTTCGACTCGTTCTGGTGTTCGACCTCGAGGTCCCTGGCCACGCTGGCCGGATTCGAAATCAAGAGCCGCTTGAATATCCCCCGGACTTTTTGTGAGAGTGCCAAAGTGCTTCTCGAGCGGACCGACTGAGACATCGAAAGCGTACGCTGCAAAGGTATCGGCGACCCATCGGTTCACCTTCACTGCAGCAAGATCCATTTTCCGAACTGCTACTCCACCTTTGACGCTCGAGATTCGAACACTTCTGCATTGGGCAACGCCGTCAATCACCCGAAGGTCCATTCGAAGAGAAGGAAGACCGTCAGAGCCCGGATGCTCGACCGTGATTCGATCTGGCACCAGTCGCATACCAATCCGAACTAGTTTCGCAGATTTCGGGACTTCCGCAGATCCCCAATGGAAGTACAAGCGTGGAAGATTAGCCAGGAACATTTCCCCGAATCGTTCGATTGCTTGATTTGAACTGGCCAAAGTACCTCGCGTAACACTGTTCACTTCGTCTTCTCCTCTCCACCAAAACCTCACGTCTCAGGAGGTTCTGCTAGCCACAACGTAGCAGACTGAGCAACACATATGAGTACTTTTCTAATACCAACAGTCGCGGAGTCACCCACTGTTCCGTTGCTCGTTGCGGGTAAGGCGATGGGCTTCGGCCGCAGCGCAACGTACGCGATGCTCAATCGTGGTGCCTTCCCGTTGCCGGTGATCAAGACCGCCAACGGCAAGTCGCGGGTTCCGACCGCAGCGTTGAGACGAATCCTGGCTCTCGACGATCACCTTGAAACAGAACCAACCGACCCGAAAGGAACACAATGAGCCAGATAGTCTTCGATCGCCCAGCCGACAAGATTCGCGCCAAGTTCAGTGCCGAAAGAGAGCGAATTCTCGCGCGCAACGAACTGACGCAGACCGCGAAGAATGCACGGATCGCGTTAGCAATGAAAACAGCGAACGCCGAGCTGGCGGTGGCTAAGTCGGCTGCCGACGAGGCGCGAAAGGCGGCGCGAGCCAAGTATGAGCGCACTGCGTTCGGACTAGACGACCTCGCCTCGTCGCCAGGCGACAGAGCGGCCGTCGCAATGGCTCACCGCGCGGCTCTCAACGACGTGGCAGCGATCACGACCACCCAACAGGCCAACATCCTGCTTGCTCGAGCGCGAACCACGGGAGATGAAACCCTAATGCGCGCCCTTGCACTGCACGCCCACGAGCAGCTCGTGGCTTCGAACTACACCAGTCAGCCCTGGCAGGACATCCTCGGCGATGCCGCAAGTTCCCGCCCTGCAGCGATCGAGGCCATCAACGCTCTGCAGGCCGAAGCGTGGCACCGGCCGCAGGCGGCCGAGATGTTTGAGTTCGTGATTGTGACGCCGAACGAGCTTGGTCGAGCGACGACGGACGCCGAGTTGGACCGCATCATTGCCCAAGACACGTCCGCTCGGGCCTGAGTTGCCTGTGCCGAATGACCGCGCCCGATTGACCCTAGAACTGATTGGAGGAACGCATGGCGTATGAAGTGGGCGAAGCGTTTTTAGCCATCGTTCCGTCCTTCGATGGAGTAGCCAAAACGATCTCTGCCGAGGCGGCCAAGTGGGGAGAGTCCGCCGGTACTGCGTTCTCGGATTCCTTCAAGGCCCGCGTCGACGCGGCTCTGTCGAATCTCAAAGACGTGTCGGTCAACGCCGACACGACCGAAGCAATGGCGAAGCTCGATGCCATTCGCGCTGAACTCGAAACGCTGAGTGGTCAAAAGGTCGGCGTCGACCTCACCGATGTCGAGGCGAAGGCAAAGCTCGACGCGCTGAAGATCGAACTCGACAAAATCGGTAGAAGCGACCCGACGATCAAGGTCAAGGTGGACGCGGCACGGGCCGAACTCGACCTCGCCGCGGTCGCGCTCTCGGCCGAAGGCGTTGACAAGCAACTCAACGGTTCGGGCGGTTCCGGTGGCATAGCGGGCGGGATCTTCTCTCTGGCCGGGCCCGCCGAAAGTGCTGCGGGCGCTATATCACCGCTCGCAGGGGTAATGACGGCGCTAGGAGTGGCCCTGGTGCCCATCGCCGGTCTCGCAGGGGGTGTGGCGGCCGCTTTACCCGCGCTGATCGCGGGGGCCGGAACGGGCCTAGGGGCACTCTATCTGGGCTTTTCAGGGATACCAGGGGCGATCTCGGCCGCCAACACCGCGAAGAATCCTGACGCGACGACGGCACAGATCGCGTCGGCGAAGCGGGCCCTCGATGGCCTCACGCCGGCAGGGAAGAATTTCGTCGACTTCGTCACGGGCTCGCTCTTTCCGGTGTTCGACGGGCTCAAGGGCAAGGTCCAGGCGGCGTTCCTTCCACTGATCCAAACCGGCCTCACCGATCTCCTGCCGTTTTTCAAGACCCTCGCGCCCTTGATCATCGACGCCGCCAAGGGGATCGGTGGCACGTTCGACGAGCTCGCGAAGTTCATTGGATCCAAGACCGGGCTCGACGATCTGCAGAAGATCTTCAAAGCAGGCAACGATTTCATGAGTGCCATGGGCGGCAATTTCGTCACTCTCTTCGAGGCCTTCACCAGCATTGGCTCACAGGCGACTCCAATCGTCACTGCGTTGGCTGGAGGCATCACGTCCATGGTCAACTCGTTCGCCAAGTGGGCCGAAGACGGCGGCTTCCACAAGTTCATGGTATGGCTACAGGACAACGGGCCCGGTCTCGTCAAAGCACTAGGCGATGTCATCGTCGGAATAGGAAAATTCATCGTGGCACTTGCGCCGGTAGGCGTTGTCCTGGACGAAGCCCTCGGGTGGGCGGCAAAATTCGTGGGCTGGGTGTCTTCGAACTGGCAACGATTCAGCGATTTTCTCATCATCCTTGGTACCGCCGGGGTAGTCATTACGTCGCTCTTGGGTGGCCCTCTCATCGCGGTCGCCGTCGGAATCATCGTGGTCGTCACGGGTATCATCGACCTAGCGGCTCACTGGCGCGATGAGTGGGCGAACATCAAGCAGGTCGCGAGCGACGCCTGGCAATTTCTCGACCAGTACCTCGTGCAGCCGATCGTCAACTTCTTCACCAAGACGATCCCGTCGATCTTCGACACCGCCGTCGGATTCTTCAAGGCGCTGCCAGGGCGGCTCGTCACGGCGCTGGGTGACATCGTCGGTACCGTCTTTGGTGCCCTGCTTGGAGCGGCGTCGTGGGTTGAGTCGCACGTACTGGCAGTCCTCGTGTTCGAGTACGTGAAGCTCCCCGAGCGCCTCCTCACGGCGCTGGGCGACATCGTATCGAAGGTGTTCGCCGGCCTCCTGACCGCTGGTACATGGATCGACGACCACGCGCTCACGCCGATCGTTAACTACTTCAAGTCCCTCCCGGGGCGTTTTGTCGCCGCCCTCGGAAACATCGCTAGTGAGGTCTGGTCAGTCCTCGTCCTCGCCGGCTCATGGCTCGACGATCACATCGCCACGCCGATTTTCGACTTCTTCAAGGGACTGCCGGCGAAGATCGTCACCGCGACCACCGGCATGTGGGACGGGATCTCGCTGGCCTTTAAGGATGCGATCAACACGATCATTGGCTGGTGGGACGACTTCACGAGCAAGCTGAAGATCCCCGGATTCTCGATCGGGCCGATCAGTTTCCCCGGCTGGGATCCAGGTGCCTCGCTGTACATTCAGAAGTTCCACGATGGCGGCGTTGTCCAGGGCACACCGGGCGTCGAGCAACTGGCGTGGCTGATGCCTGGCGAGATCGTCACGCCGGCGCAGACGGCGATACCTGGGGGAGGTTCTCCACACACCTTCGCACCGGTGTTCAACTTCACGGGCGTCGATCTCTCGAGCGTCGAACGCATCGAGCGCGTCGTCACTACGGCGTTTGGTCAGTTTGCCGACGAACTCTATCCGATGGCAACATAGATGACGGCGGTCTCGGCGTCGAACGGCAACGCAGGCCCAACTACGTCGACCAGGACAGTCGCCGGCGCGACCTCAGAGCTTTGTACGCTGTACTGGAGTCTTGACGGACGAGTTACCGACGCTCGCTTCGAAAAGATGGTGCTCAACTCCTTACGCAAATTGCCGACTGCGACGCTCGAGAACATCCTTGAGAGTCGCCGGCACGAAGAACCGGGAATCGCGAATGGTCCCGCTCGGCTGCGGATCGTGCCCGACGAAGGGGCCTGATGGCTCAATCCTGGCAAGGCTCGACGCGTAGAGAACGTTTACCGGGTAACTGGTCGTCCTTGCGACGCCACGTCCTCGAGCGCGATCAAGGCATCTGTCATGTGTGCGGACTGCCAGGGAGTGACGAAGTCGACCACATCGTCGCGGGGGACAATCACGATGAGTCGAACCTGGCCGCTATTCACTCAGTCCCGTGTCACCGCCGAAAGACCGTCCTTGAGCGCGAAGCAAAACGACCCAAGCGCCGCCGGCCGCCCGAAGGTCACCCCGGACTTCTCTGAAGCCCTGCCCGTGTCACCGTCGCATCGTAGTGTTGCCACGTGGGCATTCTCTACCGCCTCTTCGCACCGCGGACGCTTCGCCGTGCGCGGCGCCTGACACACCCTGTACGCCTCGTAACGCCGCGCCCCGTGCGCCGCGCTCGATTGTCCGTGTGGACCGCTCGCCACCCCGTGAGGCGCGCTGAGACGCGAGTCCGGCGCTCACTGGGTAGACGACGCTAAGAGCGGACCAGGAAGAGGTCGATCAGATCGACCTCGAAGGGATCTTTGAAGGTGAAAACCTTTCCATCGGCCATCTCGACTGTGAAGAGATCGCTCAACATTTTGCTAGAGCTGCGTCGTCAAAGCCCATGTCAACTTTCAATGACGCTTGTCCCTCACCGCCCCAGAAGAAAAGTTCCGGTGAGCTCAGAAGCGGGTCGACGCAAGCGAGAACGGTCACTCCATACTCGATCGGTTCCGACGTATTCGCGTACGTCGAGACGAGCGCGCGTGGGAAGAATCGCGCGTACACGGTGTCACTCACCGCATCGATGGTGACCGCCAAGACACGCCAGTGGTTAGGAAACAATGTCCCTTTCGAGCTGAGAGCGTAAGGCCCGACCAGGGCGTTGAAGAGGCTGATCGTTCCCTGATTCGTTTCCTGCGGTTCAATGGTGAGCGTCGTCGCGTCGAAGAAGATGTCCGTTCGCGCCGGGCTATCCGAATCCCACGAGGCGATGTCAGTCGTCTTGGCCGAGCGCGTGAACGCCGCACCGGCGGGTGAAATATCACCGAGCGCGATGTAGCCCGAGGGGAGCGCGTTCTGTAACGCGCCAGTCGTCGAGACGAAGAGGTTCGTCCGCGAGATCGCCGGCGACGTGTACGACGCGATGAAGATTCCTCCGACTTTGCCCTCTCGGACGAGTTCGTTCTTACATGTTTTGGTGCTTGGCATTCTGCTCCCCTTCGATTGAGCGATCGCCATTTTGACGACCCGCTTTGAGTACCACTTCTTCTTATCACTATCTAGCACACATTACCGTTATCTCTCAACGTTTTTGCTAAGATCAGTTGTAACACGAAATGAGGGAGCACCGTGGAAAAGAGCGAGAGTCCCGATCGATGGCTCACTCCTCGAGAGCTGAGCGAACTGCTACAGATCCCGATCTCGACGTTGTATCAGTGGACGTACAAGTCCGTCGGTCCGCCGTCTCACAAGATCGGGCGCCACGTGCGGTATCGACTCAGCGAAGTCAACGAGTGGGCGATGTCGAAATGACCAAGCCCTCGGCGGCCGCCTGTTCCATCCGTTTCCGAATAACGGCAACGCAGGAAGATTTGTCAACGCGATGTCAACGCAACTTCGCTGAAGCGCCCTTTTAAGGACAAACTGGACCGCACGACATCGCGCGCGGTTTACTTCGTGACCTGCTTAAACACGAATAGACCAAACAACACCGAACGACGTTGAGAGAATTTACACTCAGCAGGTCGGGGGTTCGAGTCCCTCAGCGCCCACGATGTTGGCACTCACGCGCATGGAATTCGCGATCCGCGACAAACCCTGGAAGGCGTCAGATAGGTAAGTGTTTTGGCTGTGAATCGTGCCGATTTCGATTGCTGGTCTGAAGTAATTTGGATCGAATGGCGCAGACTTTTGTGACCTATTTGGCGCGACGTCCTGCTATTCTTTACAAATATGGAAAAAGTAAAGAAGAGCCCGCGCGGCACCAAGATTAGCGAAAAGCACCAGGTGACCATTCCGATTGACGCGATGCGAGTCGCTGGCTTGGAAGCGGGCGAGCGTGTTATTGCCAGAGCTGACGGCCCTGGACGGGTTGTGCTCGAGCGCGAAGAGGATGTTCTGGAGAGTTTCTCTGGATCTTTGACGGGCGCATTCGAACACGGAATCCTTGAGCAGCTTCGCAACGAATGGAACTAACTGTCATCGACGCAGGTATTCTCATTGGTTTCTTCGATGAGAGCGACGCGCACCATCTCGGGGCGAAAAGAGAATTGGCCAACGCTCGGCAGCGCGGCGACCAAATAGCAGTTCCGGCGTCAGCCCTTGCTGAGGCGCTGGTGTCTCCGGCGCGTGCTGGCGAGTCGTCGGTCACGGCAATTCTTGAGTTCGTCGAGCGTTTTCCACTCGTGGTGGCGGAGCTTGATATTGATACTTCCGTGGTGGCGGCGAGACTCCGAGCTCGGCATGGCCAGAAGCTCAAGCTTCCTGACGCACTAGTTATCGCTACTGCTATTCAACGTGGAGCCGGTGTACTTCTCACGACTGATCGAGGTTGGCCCCCCAAGGGCAAACTAGGCTTTGAAGGAAATCTCATCAAACTCTGACGGTCACCTGTGCATGCGAGTGGTGATGCGTGGGCGGCGGAGCCAAGTTCGACGTGGTCGTCATTGTTTCGGCCTGACCCGGCGGACCACTCGCTGAAATGCGTTCTTCAGCGCTGAATCCTTGGGGCGTTTTGCCGTTCGTGCGAACATGACGATGAGACAGCTTGAGAGACGAAGAGCACCGCGATTCATCCCTCAAAACATCCCTCACACTTATCCGACGGCGCACGATGGAACCGACAACGGGCGACAGAAATCTCAATGAATATCGACAAAATCGACCGTTGACGACCCCTCGCGACAAATCCAATCCCATTTGTTAGTTGCAGTTTTGGCGATGTTGGCAATGTGGGAGTGATCTTCGAGGCGAGCTCCGACGGTATCCCCGGCGAATCTCAATCGTCGAATCAGTCTGCGTTGTTTACTGGCGGAGGATTATACGTCAGCGCGAACCTGAACAACGAAGTCTGAGGTATGGCTGTCATCGAATCCTTCAATCCGACGCAGCACGTCCGCGACGACGTGCTTGACGCGAGACTCCTGGACGCACCTGCGACATCGGCGATCGATGAGGAATTTGAGAACTTCATGGCTGCATGAATAGATCACGTCGGCCGCATCGCGCAGGAATTGATTCTCGCGGGGATCTATTGTCCCGAGGTTCGCGTGGCGTGTCTACGCGTTGTCCACAATCTTTAGGCAACTCGGCGACGCCTTCATTGACAAGCCCGAAACTTCTGCTCGAACTAGCCCAACACGAGGTCCTTGCTCCTGACCTGCCTGGTTACGCAAGTGAGCGCAACGCTCCGATAGCGAACGTCTCGCTCCAAGTGCATAGCGATGTTGTCGCGGCGATGATTCGTGAGCGCTTTGGGAGCACTCGTTGTTGCGTCGTAGGACCTTCGGTCGGTGGGCGTAGTAGCGATGCTGGTCGCAGCACGATATCCAGTCGTCGTAGGTGCTGTGGTGTCTATCCAGGGCAACTTCACATTGAATGACGCCTTTTGGTCTGCCAATCTCGGTCGTCTTACCGCGGCTTAGGCGACGAAGGAGATTGCCGTACTTCGCGATTTCCCTGCGAAGTGGGTTGGCAACTCAATGCCTAATCCATCGGAGGAGCAGGTTTCGTCCGCCATTGATTGGCTCAACTTTCAACCCGTCAGCACATTGAAGGCGATAGGCCGGTTATTCCTAGATGCGACGTCCCGGAGTGGGCGATTTCAGGAGCAAGATCATTCCACGTAATCTCCGGCGCTGGTCATCTTGTCCCCATCGAACCGCCGGTAGAGATCGCGACTCTCATCAATGCCGCATCATTAGCTGTTGAGTTAGAGGCCTAGTCCCCTCTTCGCGTGTCCCTCGACGAAGTTTGATGTAAGCGTGACTACATAACGCGGCTCAGTGTGGCTGTTCTCGATCGGCGTATGCTCTCAGTACATTTTGGGCGCCGGCGTCAAGCCTCGACGATGACACACGCGCCAAGGCTGCCGTCATGAGGTTTGTGACGTGATCGGGCGAGGTGGTGTCAGCGATCGATGTCGTCGTGAAGTATCGGCTTCACGAGATCTCGAACGCCTTCGTGAACCGGGTCCGGTATTCAAGAGCCGAGTAGGGAATTGCGCTCACTTACGTTCAGATTCTGCAATACAAATAATAATTAAAGACTTATATTATGCTATAATAACTCTATGGTTATAGATAGGAGCGATGAGTACAAAGTCTCGGTGCAGGAAGACCTGGGGGCCGCCGTGCGACACTTCCGCACGCAGAGCAAGGTCAGCCAGACGACGGCCGCCGAATGGGAGGGGGTGAGCCAGCCGTATCTCTCGTTCCTCGAATCGGGGAAGTTCGGTTCGTCGCTGAATCACGCTTTGCGACTGCTGCGACTGCTCGGCTACGAAGTGATTGTCCGGCGAGAGTCCTCGAATGGCTGATCGCCTCGTCGCATGGCTACACGGCACGCCCGTCGTGTCGTTGTCGCCCGCTCTCAACAACCGCATCTCTTTCGATTGGGAACCCAGCGGCATTGAGCGATGGGGGCTGGGAAGCCGAGTCCTCTCGATCTCGCTACCACTCGGATCGCCTACGAGTCCTCGCGATGATCGGGTGCTCGACTTCTTCTCGAATCTTCTGCCTGACGGTCCCGTCCTGATTGCGATGGCGCAGCTCGCCGGAGTGTCGCCACTTGACACATACGGTCTTCTCACGGCGTTTGGCTCGGAGTGTGCAGGTGCGGCGGTCTTACTGCTCGAGGGGGAAGAACCGTCAGACAGTTCCAGGTGGGGGAGCAAGAAGGTTTCGCCACGCGATCTCACGGCACTCATCGACAATCTCCCAACGACACCGTTTGGGGCCGACCTCGAGCAGGGGTGGACACCATCGTTGGCCGGTTATCAGGGAAAGGTCCTCCTTGGGCGATCCGCCAAGGGTCAGTGGACCCGACCAACGAATGGTGCCCCGTCGACCTGGATTCTGAAACCCGACCGAGAGCACCGGATGGCCGAGAACGAAGTGACGTGTCTCAGACTCGCGAAGACCTGTTCGCTGAGCGTTCCCGACGTCGAGCTCTTGGACTTGAACGGCACCAAGATCTTGGCGATTCGTAGGTACGACCGCGACGAGACATCTACGCCGACGACTCGAATTCACCAAGAGGATGGCTGCCAGGCGAATGGGGCACCGCCCATGCAGAAGTATGAACACGCGGGCGGGCCTTCATTGAAGGACCTCGCTCTCGTCTTGCGCGACCACGGCGACGTGCGGGCGATGAGAGGGCTGCTGCAAAGAGTCGTTTTCAACGCGGTAATCGGCAATGCCGACGCTCACGCCAAGAACTTCTCCTTTCTCCACGACGCCAACAGCTCCTCGATAACACTCGCCCCCGTCTATGACGTGATCTCGACAATCTCGCTTGAGAAGCGCCCCGACGGTGCGGGCACGATGGTTGGCGCCAGCACCAGGATGGGGCAACGAGTCAACGGGCAGGACAACGTCCTTAAAGTCTCTAAAGGCGACATCGTGTCAGAGGCGACGCGATGGGGACTTCGACGCAAAGCGTCGGAGGAGTGCGTGTCCGAAGTCCTCGACGCGATGATAGAGGGAATCGACGAGACGGAGGGTGACGAATCCGTGCTCGATTCGATTCGCGGACAACTCGCTCGCGTGGCGGTACCATGACCACATTTTCCACCGAGTCCGCGCTGTTCGTCGGCGACACCCACGCCGACACCGGCTGGCTCAAGTTCGCCGTGTTGCCCACGGCAAAGAAGATGGGCATTGCGACCATCATCCAGGTCCGCGACTTCGGATACTTGCCCGAAGCGCGCGAGTTCCTGAACGCGGCGAGGAAGGCTCGCCAGAGATTCGGCGTCGACATTTGTGCCAGCGTTTACTCTCGGAGTTCCGCTTTTCATCCCCCATTTCATCCCTCATACTTATCCGACGGCACACGACAGAACCGACAAGGGACGACACAAAACCCAGTAAATATCGACAAAGGCGACCATTGACGACACCTCGCGACAGAACGGAACACATTTACACTCAGCAGGTCGGGGGTTCGAGTCCCTCAGCGCCCACTCGTCCACTCGTTGACAAATGTACAACGTTGCTCTTGTTCAAGCGGCACGTTTGAGGTCCGATCGCTCCGGTACCTCGCGTCTCTTGTTCAAAGCCTGGTCGTCGTCGGAATCGTCAATACGGTCTTAACTGATTCATACATCGAAGCGGCGATGGCGCCTCGATTTGGATGTGGTCCAAGCGACATCTTGTGGTTAAGCGGTTACTGAGTGACACACGGGTGCTCAAGTGTGCTATACCCTAGGGGGTATAGTTCTACTAATTAAAGGGGCAGCATGGTTAGCAAGAAGTCAGGACACGTGTTGCAAGATGCCAACCAGTCGGCGGTGATCGCTAACCGACTAAAACGTGCTCACGGGCAGTTGGGCGCCATCGTGCGCATGATGGAAGAGGGTCGTGACTGTGAGGCGATCGTCACTCAGATGGCCGCAGTGGGCAAAGCCATCAACACGGCCGCCTTCACGTTGATCTCTTCCAGCCTGAAGGAATGCCTCACTGATCCGTCGGTCGACGCGGATGATGTGTCCGCGAGATTGCAAAAGCTCTTCTTGAGTCTGGCCTAGGGGACTATCGTGCGCGTTGTCATTGTTGGTGGTGTCGCGGGTGGTATGTCAGCAGCTACGCGGCTGCGGCGTCTTGATGCTGACGCGGAGATTGTTGTGCTCGAACGTAGCGGACACGTGAGTTACGCCAACTGTGGTTTGCCCTACTACGTCGGTGGTGTAATCGAAGACGAAGGCGAACTGCTCCTCCAGACTCCCGAGTCTCTCCATGACCGGTTTCGTCTCGACGTTCGAGTCGACAGTGAGGTCCAGTCGATTGATCCAGCGGCCAAGACGGTCTGCGTAGTCGACCTATCGTCGGAGACCTCATACGAACTGCCCTACGACAAACTCGTGCTCAGTCCGGGCGCCTCTCCGGTGATCCCTCCGATTCCCGGGATTGGACGAGCTCTACGACTTCGGACGGTGGAGGACGTTGAGCGAATGAGCGCTGCCGTTAACGCACGACCTGCTCACGCTGTGGTGATCGGCGGCGGCTTCATCGGCCTTGAAATCTCCGAGAATCTTCGTCATCGTGGAATCCCCGTCACGCTTGTCGAAGCGTTGGAGCAGGTACTGGCACCACTGGATCCCGAAATGGCCCAATTTGTCACCGACGAATTGAGGAGCAATGGTGTTGAGGTCCGCCCGGGTTCCTCTGTCGTCAGCATCGATCCCGTAGGTGTCGAACTGTCGAGTGGCGAGCATCTACCGGGCGAGATGGTGATTGTGGCGATCGGCGTTCGTCCCGACGTTGTCCTCGCGCGCACGGCGAATCTCACGGTCGGCCCTCGCGGCGGCATTCAAGTGGACGAGTTCAATCGGACGAGTGAGCCTTCGATTTACGCCGTGGGTGACGCCGCGGAGAAGACTGATGCGCTCGATGGGAGTGCCTCGCTTGTTCCGCTCGCGAACATCGCGAATCGTCACGGCCGAGTGGTCGCGGATCACATTGCGGGCCGAGATGTGCGTCCGTTGGCCACGATTGGGACAGCGATCGTCAAGGTTTTCGATCTGAATATTGCTACGACAGGGTGGAACGAGAAGCGACTACGCGACGCTGGTCGGATGGCGGTATCCATTCACTCCCACCCGGGTTCACACGCGGGCTACTACCCCGGTTCCGAGCAGATGGCACTAAAGCTAATTTTCGATCCGGTCAGCGGTGAAATCTTGGGCGCACAAGGCGTCGGCCGCTCGGGCGTGGACAAGCGAATTGATGTGTTGGCCACCGCCATACGGGGTGGCATCACCGCACCGGAGCTCGCCGATCTTGAGCTCGCCTACGCACCACCATTCGGATCAGCGAAGGATCCGGTCAACATGCTCGGCTACATGGCCGAAAACGTCTTGAGTGGACTCTGCGATCCAGTCCAGTGGAGTGAGTTAGGGGAGTATCGCTCGCGCGGATACGAATTGGTGGACGTTCGCTCCGAGAAGGAGTTTGCCGAAGGACACATCCCCGAATCTCGCAACATCCCGCTCGACGAATTGCGCGAGCGGGTGGGCGAAATTGCGACTGCGCGCGTGGTGGTGACCTGCCAAGTGGGCCAACGCGGTCACACCGCAACGTTGCTACTCGGCGAAATGAACTTCGACGCCAAAAATCTCGACGGGGGCTATGAGACCTGGCGTCATTCTCCCGCCGCCCGTGAATCACCAACCCACGCGTAACGAAAGGAAGAGAGCAATGTGTAGCAAAACAATGTGTCGTCGATGCGGCAAGGCCACTTGGAAGGGATGCGGCAAACACGTCGAACAGGCACTGGCCGGGGTTCCAATGAATCTGCGGTGCACCTGCACTGGCGAAGAACTGGCTGGCTCGAAGAGGAGCGGATTCTTCTCACGTCTTCGAGGAAAGTGAATTTAAGTGACGGCAGCGAGCAGGTGGCACCAGGCGCTTGACGCTTGGTCGATCCCCGAGAATATTCTGAGCCAAGCTTCCGAGAGTCCGTGGATTCACCCGCCCGAGCTCTTTGATGTGCCCAACACCCTACCCACTTCTCCCTCTCACGAACGGGCGAGGGAGGCTCTCGGCGACGAGGCCAGCGTTCTCGATGTTGGTTGCGGTGGAGGAGTGGCGACGTACGCGCTAGTCCCTCAGGTTCGCCGCGCTGCGGGCGTCGATCATCAGGCCGAGATGCTGTCGATGTACGCGAGGAATGGTGTTCGCTTTGGTATCGACGTCGAGACGATCGAAGGCTTCTGGCCCGAGGTGGCGCCTCGAGCCCCCATGTGTGACGTGGTCGTCGCTCATCACGTTGTGTACAACGTGCCCGACATCGTTCCGTTCTTACGAGCGATGAACGAACACGCTCGGCATCGGGTCGTGCTGGAACTCCCCGCCGCCCATCCCTTGTCGAACATGACGGCTGCGTGGCAGCACTTTTGGGGTCTAGAACGGCCCAACGGTCCTTCGCCACTGGACCTCATGGAAGTGGCCAGCGAAATTGGACTGACACCGCGACTGGAAGCATGGCACGGGTCGATGCGAGCGGAAACGAATCTCGGCCACGCGGCTCGTTTCATGCGCGTACGACTGTGTCTTCCTCCCGAGCGAGAGCCCGAGGTTCGAGAATTCTTAGCGGATCAGAAGCCGGTGGCGGAGAGATCCCTCGCAGCAGTGTGGTGGGACGTCACCAACGAAGTCGAATGATCGACTCACATTCGCCGCAGCTCCGAGGGGCGCACGTTCGCGAAAGCAAGGTGGGGTCAAGGAGCCCGGTGTCTACCGCCAACGCCAGCGGTCTCCGATGCATAGTCGCGAGTGATTGCGGGACCTGACCAACTCGGTCGTCGCGCGTCGATATTCCGCGTTGACCTGGCGAGCAGATGGAATAACTGGTGCGGTGTCTTTCACAATGACCGCTGGGACCGTTTCGTTGCCAGCCGCTATCGCACGGACTTTGGCCGCGGCAACCACGTGGAACCAGTTAAATGACCACGACGTCGGTGCTGTCGCGCAGATACCAATGTGTGAGGTCCGACTGCCCGACCTCGTTGGGCCGATCGAGCGAGAAGCGCAGCAGCGAGGGCCGGAGTCGCTTCTTGGGTCCGGGGGATGACCAGTCCGAATGGGTTCAAGTGGGCGAATTGATTATCAAGCAGCGATAATTCCTCTATTTGGAATTATCTCGGTTCTTATTGTGTTCGCCAAGGTCCACAAAATTTTTCTATGCGAAATGAAGCGGACTACTTTACGCGTCCGTCGTACAGGGCCAGTCCAAGTGCCTGGGCGGCGACAGCTTGCCGATGATCAAGAGTTAGAACTACTACGTCGTCATCGTTGGTGTCGGACAAGAGTTGTGCCGCCGCGAGTTGAAGAGCATCGAGCGTTCGAATGGAGACTTGAAGAACGAACTGTTGGGCCCTGCTGAAGGAATCGTGGCTGATTGGGACGACTCCAATTGGGCCGTCGTCAGCGGTATCTACCTTGTACGCGGCGAGGCACTCGGCCATTTCGCTTTCGTCGATACGACCATCAGAATTCGCTCGCACCAACAAACTCGCAAACTCAACATCTGCCAACTCGCTAATCACAACTGGATCAGGGCCATCAAAGATGACATCGCTGATCCAATGCCCGTCGGCTTCGTCACCGAGGTAAGCACTCCCAACGGCGCTCGCGTCCGCAAAGATAATCACCTTTCATTCCGATCGTCGCTCACCGTATCGCTCGCGTAGCCAGGGGGTGTTCGGATTTTGGCATTGGGTCTCTGTGCTCGATCGCTAGATCTACTGGCCAGATCTTTTCGTGACATCAATCGCCCATTGGAGATTGCCGCCGCCTTCCATTGGTGGCGAGGTGTGCCTGGTCCAGTCACCGCAATGCGAAGTAGTCGATTGAGATAAGAGTTCACTGATTCGCCAGTTCTGCTGGCTTGATGCTTTAGCGCGTCAGCCAAGTCGTCATCAACACGGGTGATAATCTGTTTCATTCCTCCATGATAGCACTTATATGAAAGTGATATCAATCAATAGACCGAGCGCCACACGTCAGGCCACTTCGAATAGCTCATTTCATCCTTCAAAGCGTCCCTCACACTT
>Ga0207933_1001253_pt1 | contig 20097 bp, 16 predicted proteins | sample NGESurdeep092012_4_FD_184488 | JGI IMG/M metagenome (GOLD analysis project Ga0207933, IMG submission 184488) | Arctic peat soil microbial communities from Barrow, Alaska - NGEE Surface sample F53-3 deep-092012 (SPAdes) | ecosystem: Environmental > Terrestrial > Soil > Wetlands > Peat ...
ATGGCGCGCCACTTCGGCGGGAGCCAGTCCTTTGTCGAACAGGGTGGCGGCTTTCAGCCGCCGGCGTTGCAGTGCGTTAAAATCGCGTTTTTGTCCTTTGGGAAATCCCATGCAAGATCAGACAGCATACCCCAAAATACGTTCACTTTATTATGCAGGAGTCAATAAATCTTATTTTTTGAAAGACGATTTTTAATAAATTTGGCCAATGCCAAATATGGAAGATATAGGACAAAAGGAATCATTCCCCAAATAAGGACGCTAACACCAAAAATAAAATCAAACTCCCGGTCTGGAACGTTGGCTTCAAGATAAATCATGCGCGTAGTAACCAAAATTGCACAGGAAACCGAAGCAATCAGATAGCCAACAAACAAGCGCTTAAATAAAAAAAAAGAAAGAATTGGGGTTATCAGAAAAGTCAGTGCATATAGAAACATTGCCATAATCAAAATTTGTCGCGCAAAATTGCCAAGTTGTTTTTCATTTCACAACTTCTCCGGCCTCGACATCAAATCTGCGATGCGCGAAAGCAATCGTCCCGCCGCGCCGCCGTCCAGCACGCGATGGTCGAAGCTCAACGTCAGGTTCGCCTCCATCACCGGCACGAATTGTTTTTTCACCTCGTCCCAGTTCGGCGCGCGCCGTCCCGCGCCCATGCCCAGCACGAGCGTCTGCTCCGGCAGCGGAATCGGCGTCGCCCAGATCAGCCCGAACGTGCCGTAGTTCGTCACCGTCGCGATGGAGCCGCCCGTCGCGTCCGCCGGAAGTTTTCTCTGGCGCGCAAGTTCCACCAGTTCGTTGTAACGAACGACGAGTTCCGACAAAGATTTTTTGTCCGCGCCGCGCAAAACGGGAACGAGCACGCCGTCCTCGGCCTCGACCGCGAAGCCGACGTCAATCGCGGACGGATGAATAATTTTATTTCCAACCAAACGTCCGGCGACGGCAGAATTTTCCGCCAGCGCAATCGCCAGCGCGCGCAACGCGTAAAGCGCCGGGCCGGGTTTTGGATTTGAATTTTTCCGGTGCGCTAGAACGGCGTCGAGGGCCACCGGCAGACCGACGGTCGCAAGCGGACGCGTCCAACTGCGCCGCATCGCATCGGCCACGGCCACGCGCATGGATGAGGCCTCGCTCATCTTGTGTTTGTCGAGGCTGGCGATGTATTTCTCAAAATCCTCCACGGTCACGCGCCCCGCCGCACCGCTGCCCGCGACGCCCGCCAAATCTGCCGCGTGCAAACCGAGTTCGTCCATGCGCGCCTTGAGCCGGGGAGAAAGATAACTTGCGCCCGCCGCGTTCGCGGGAACGGGCAAGCCGCGCACGGTCGGCTGCACGCGTCCGCTGCGGCGATTGGAATCTGATTTTGAAAGCTGTTCTGTTTCGGGAATTTTTGCCGGAGCAACGTCGAGTCCCAAACGCGCCGCTTCTTCTTTCGTCGCTTCAATCTGGCCGAGCGTCGCGCCAACGGCGTAACTTTCATTCAACTGCGCGGTGAATTTTTCAATTTTTCCTTTGCACGGCGACGCGACGGTCATCGTAGCCTTGTCAGTCTCGACTTCGATGATGTCCTGGTCGGCTTCGACATTGTCGCGGGCCTTGACGAGAAAATTGATGATGTTCGCCTCGGCGATGGATTCGCCGAGCTGCGGCATGATGATGGGGATGTGCGGCATAATTTTTAACAACAAAGAAACAAAGGAACGAAGTTTTCAAAATACAATTTCCACTGCTTTGTTACTTTGTTTCTTTGTTGTTCAATTTTCATGTTCTTAATAATTTTCGCGCGGCAACCGCAACGGCGCGAGCGGTCGGGCGGTGTGCCGTCCAAAGATTCGGATGATACGGCACGGGCGTGTCCTTGGCGTTGAGGCGGTGCGGCGGTGCGTCGAGGAGGCCGTAACCTTCGCTCGCGACGCGCGCGATTATTTCCGCCGTGACACCGCCCCACGGCCACGCTTCGCCGACGCAGAGCAGTTTTCCCGTGCGCGAAACGCTGGCCATCACGGTGTCCGTGTCGAGCGGTTTGACGGAACGCAAATCCACGATTTCAATTTCCCAGCCTTCGCCGGAAAGTTCCGTCGCGGCTTCGAGCGCTTCGTGAACCATCGCGCTGTAAGTGACGATGGTCAGATCGCGGCCTTCACGGGCGATGCGCGCCTTGCCGATCGGCAACGCTTCGCTCGGCAATTTTTCAGCTTTAAGGTGACGGTAAAGAAATTTGTGTTCGCAAAAAATCACCGGATCGTCGAGCGCGACGCCTTCAAGCAGCATTGAATAAGCATCTTCGACCGTCGCGGGCGTCAGCACGATGAGGCCGGGATAATGCGCGTAAATCGTCTCGATGCACTGGCTGTGAAACGGCCCGCCGCCCGATGTGCCGCCGAAAGGCAGCCGCACGGTAATCGGACACGGAACATTTGTGCGCCAGAAAAGCGTCGCGGCCTGGTTGACGATTTGATTGAAGCCGACGGTGGAAAAATCGGCGAACTGCATTTCGATGATTGGCCGCAAGCCTTCAATCGCCGCGCCGACGGCGAGGCCGACCATCGCGTCCTCGGAAATCGGCGAATCCAAAACTCGTCCGGGAAATTCTTTCGCCAGATTTTTGGTGGCCTTGAACGCGCCGCCGAATGCGCCGACATCCTGCCCGTAAATGAACACGCGCGGGTCGTCGCGCAACGCATGGGACTGCGCTTCGCGGATGGCGTCAATGTAGGTGATTTCAGTTCCCATTTTCTTCGTGGGTCTCGCTCAAATGTCCGGAAGAAATCGCCGACCAGTTTTCCGTGAACGGATCGGGCGCGGGTTCGCGCTGGACTTGCGCGACGGCTTCTTCGATTTCGCGTATGGCTTCGCTCCGCCAGGCGGCGATTTGCGCGGCGTCGGTAATTTTATTTTGCAGCAAAAATACTTCGGCGACTTTCAAGCAGTCACGCCCGAGCGGAGAATTTTTAACTTGCGGGTCAATGTAGCTGGCGTCGTCATGTTCGCCGTGGCCGCAAAGCCGGAGCAGGTTTGCCACGACAAGTTGCGGGCCGTTTCCGGCGCGCGCGCGCGCAACGGCTTTGCCGACGGTTTCCAGACACGCGGACAATTCCGTGCCGTCAACCGAATGGGATTCGACGCCGTAGCCGGCGGCTTTATCGGCAAGATTTTCGCAGGCGAACTGGAATGAAGTCGGTGTCGAGTAGGCGTATTGATTGTCGGCGACAATCAGGACGAGAGGGAGCTTTTCAACGGCGGCCTGGTTGAGCGCCTCGTGAAACGCGCCGGTGGAAGTCGCGCCGTCGCCGATGCACGCCGCGCCGACGGTGCCAGAAATTTTCTTGAAACGCCGCGCAAATAAAACGCCGTTGACTACGGAAATCATCGCGCCCAGATGTGAAATCATTGGCAGATAACCTTCCTGCGGCTTGCCACGATGGACGTTGCCGTCACGCCCGCGCATCGGGCCAAGCGGCGAGCCGAGATAAGTCCGCACGGCGTCCAGAACGGTTTCACCGAACGCAAGCCGGCCTGCGGTGTCGCGGATGAGCGGCGCGAACACGTCGGTTTTTTTCAGTGAAATGCCGATGGACGCGCTCAAGGCTTCCTGCCCGCGCGCGAGGAAAACCCCGCCGTGGATTTTTCCGGCGCGGTAGAGCGCGGCGAATTTGTCGTCTAGCAGCCGCGCGAGCAGCATGAATCGAAACGCGGCGAGCGTCGTGTCGCGTGCGGTAGCGGTTTGAACCGCCGGGTTGTCATCCAGCACCGGTTGCAGCATGGCGGGATTTTATCGCCGGAGGCGCAGGCCAGCAATGTTTCTTTCGGGACGGAACAAAACAGCCGGAATGAATTTCTTCATTCCGGCTGCAAATCCATCTGCTGATTTACATTGCCATCTTCCGCCGTCGTCGAGAAAGACCCGTGAAGCATCAAAAGGCCGAAATTTACATTGTTGAAAATGCTGTTCCCGCCCAACGAAGTTTTTTTCAAACCAGTTATCGTAACATCGTCGTTAGCTTTTATGAAGCCGGCTTTCCATCCTCCTTATTGCATAAAAGTCCTGAATCCAATCTCGACAGTTTTGAAGCCGAGCAGTTCTGGAAATCCAAGCCGCAGCGTATTGCTCGCGAGGTCTCCATCAACCGCCACATGGAGCGGCAGTCCCGATCCGGCGGGCCAGCCTGTGTCGGCTCTAATGACATGATGTTTGTGTTCAGATATCTGAGGCACCGCTAATCGCCTTCACAAGAAGCACGCCATGCCGCGCCCGGTTGGCGCGTGCTTGGAATGGCCTTGTGAAGAAAATTAGCGGTTTTCAGATAGCCAGTAGCCAAAGCTACGCAAATTGGTTTGTGTTTATTTTTTACATTTATTTTGAGTTTGCCTGACCAACGGTTCCGATTCTAAAGCCTTTCACCAAACATTGCAAGCGCTGTTTTTTGCAGCCTGATTAAACCGGGTTTGGGGAATAAAACATTTTGCGCGAAAAATCGGGTTGGCCTATTGAAAAAAATCGTGTTCAATGTCTTAAGTCCGGGCGGGAACAAAAATGTATTGTCTGTTATGAGCCGGTCGGTTTCACAAATTTTAGTGGTCGTGAACGACCCCAAACTGTCGGGGGCGTTGTCATCTGTTTTGCAGGATGACGGCGTCACGTCGTGTTTTGCGTTCTCCCCTGACGAGGCGCGGCGTTTTTTTCACGAATGGCCTGCGGACGCGATTCTGCTCGACGCGGACAAGATGGAATTGCTGCGCGAGATCAAAGACAACGCGGTCACGCAAAATGTTCCCGTCATCGTGTTCACGTCGGAACCGTCCGAACGGCTGCACGCGTTTGAACTGGGCGCGAGCGATTGCGTCGGCAAGCCTCTGGAAGCGGCGGAATTTCGCGCGCGTCTGCGGGTGGCGTTGCAGACGAAGCGGCGGTTCGACGAAATGCTGCAGCACCAGCACGAACTGGACGCCGCGCGGATCGCCGCCGAGTCCGGCGCGCGGGCAAAGTCGGAATTTCTCGCGGCGATGAGCCACGAAATCCGCACGCCGATGAACGGAGTGATCGCGATGGCCGGACTGCTGCTGGAAACGCCGTTGAACCCCGACCAGCGCAGCTACCTCGACACCATCCACACCAGCGGCGAGTCGCTGCTGGGCATCATCAACGACATTTTGGATTTTTCAAAAATCGAGGCGGGCAAGATGGAACTGGACTCGCGCCCGTTCGACCTGCGCGTGCGCGTCGAGGAAATGCTTGACCTGCTGGCGACCAAGACCGCCGAAAAAAAACTCGACCTCGTTTATCAAGTGGACGGCGCCATCCCGGCGACCGTCGAGGGCGATTCACTGCGGCTGCGGCAGGTGCTGGTGAATCTTTTGAGCAACGCCATCAAGTTCACCGAAAAGGGTGAGGTTTTTGTCCAGATCAAGCTGCTTTCCGCGGAACCGGACGGCGCGTCAAACAAGTCGGTCCTGCACCTGCATTTTTCCGTGCGCGATTCGGGCATCGGCCTCAAGCCGGAAAAGCTGGCGAAGTTATTCAGGCCGTTCATGCAGGCGGAGGCTTCGACGGCGCGGCATTACGGCGGCACTGGATTGGGACTGGTCATCAGCAAAAAACTTGTCGAGTTAATGGGTGGAAAAATGTGGGCCGAAAGCGCGCCAGGCGAAGGTTCGACGTTCCATTTCACTGTGAATTTCCTGGCCGAGCCGCAGGCCGCATTGTCGCCGTTTGCGGGTCGCCAGCCCAAACTGGCGGACTTAAGGGTTTTGATCGTGGACGACAATGCAACAAGCCGCCGCGTGCTGGCCGAGAAAACGGCCAAATGGGGAATGGTCTCATCGGAAGCCGAAAGTGCGGAAACGGCAATTGAATTGCTCAATAAAAGTGACGCATTTGACGTGGTTGTGATTGACATGCAAATGCCCGGCACGGACGGTCTCGCGCTGGCGGCGGAGACCAGAAAACTTTCCCGCGCGGCGATGATGCCGCTGGTTTTTCTCATGCCGCTGGGAACGCGCTCCGACTCCGCGCCCAACACGCAGGTCGCATTTGCCAACAGCATCACCAAGCCCGTCAAGCCGTCGCAATTTCTGGCGGCGATTGAACGCGCGCTGTTCACGCAGAAAAAAATCGAGGCGCCGGCGCCGCCGCCAAAAGCCGACCTGCCGCTGGCCGGGCGTCTGCCGTTGAAAATCCTTTTGTGCGACGACAACACCATCAACCAGAAAGTCGCCGCGCGCATCCTGGCGCAGATCGGTTACAAGCCCGACGTTGCCGGCAACGGGCGCGAAGGGCTGGAGGCGTTAGACAAAAAACCTTACGACCTCGTTTTCATGGACTTGATGATGCCGGAAATGGACGGCCTGACCGCCACGCGCAACATCCGCGAGCGGCAGAAAAATCCGGCGGCGCACCCGAATTATTCCGGGCGCATCCTCATCATCGCCATGACCGCGCACGCGCAGCAGTCGGACAAGGAAAACTGCCTTGCCGCCGGCATGGACGATTACCTTGCCAAGCCGATCCGTCCGGCGGAAGTGCGCGCCATGATTGAAAAATGGGCCGCACCCACGGCTCCCACAGTGGAAACCGAATCCGCGCCCGCGCCAAGGATGGAATCGCCCGTCGAGGAGCCGCCGGTTGACATGAGCCGCATGAACGATTTGACCGGCGGCGACCCGGCCATGCTGAACGAACTTGCCGAAATGTTTTACAAGCAAACCACGCAGCAATTGAAGCAGATTGAGGATGCCGTGCGCGCCGGTGACGCGACACAGGTGCGCCATGTCGCGCACAGTTGCAAGGGCGCGAGCGCCACGCTGGGCATGACGCAGTTGTCGAAGCTGATGCTCGCGCTGGAAAAAATGGGCGTGGAAGGCCAGTTGACCGATGCGCCGAAATTTTGCGAAGATGCCGCCATCGAATACAAAAAGATTGAAAAGTTCCTGTCGGAACAGCCGGGTTTGAAAAAATGAAAAAAATCCTCATTGTCGAAGACAACCAGATTGTCGCCAACGTCTATCGCAACAAGCTCGCGGTGGAAGGTTATCAGGTCGAGATTGCGCTGGACGGCGAGACCGGCCTGAAGGTCATGCGGACGTTCCAGCCTGACTTGATCATACTCGATCTCATACTGCCACAGATGTCAGGTGTTGACGTCATCAAGCAAATCCGCAGTGAGGACGATTTTTCCAGGGTGCCGGTCATCGTCTTTTCCAACACCTACCTGACCAACCTGATCCAGGAGGCGTGGAAGGCCGGCGCGACTAAATGCCTTTCCAAGGCCAACTGCTCGCCCAAGGAAGTCCTCGAACTGGTGCGCCACACCATCGGCGACAGCGGGGCGATCCCTCATTCAGAACCGCCGGTTGAAGGCACGCACGAGAAAAAAATCCTGCCCGGACCCGCGCTCGCCAGCACCACCGAGGCCGACACGGTGTTTCAAGTCGGCCTGCAAAAATCATTCACCGAGAGCCTGCCCGCCACGCTGGCCACGCTGCGTTCCGGTTTGCAAAGCCTTGTCAAGGCCGATGGCGAGGTTCTACAGCTTAAGCAGATTTACGAACTGCACCGCCGGATGCACGCGCTCACCGGCAATGCGGGCATCTCCGGACTTCTCATCATCGCCAAAATGTCCGACGGCATCGAGGCGCTGCTCAAGGAGCTTTACGAGAAGCCGAAATACATCAACCCCTCCACTCTTCGCACCGTCGCCAGTGCCATTGACTTTCTCGGCTTCCTGTTTGAACGCGGCACCGTGTCCGACAGGCAGGAGATTCCCGCCGTCAACGTCCTTGTCGTGGACGACGAGGCCATATCCCGCCGCGCCGTCGTCTATGCGCTCGACAAGGCGCAGCTTCACACCGTCAACGTCGAGGACCCCAACGAAGCCCTCAAGCTCCTTACAGAAAACACCTACGACATCGTGTTCCTTGACGTGGACATGCCCGGCATGACCGGCTACGAACTTTGCAGCAAACTCCGCGCGATGCCGCAGCATAAAAAAACCCCCGTCGTCTTCGTCACCGCCTTGAGCGGCTTCGAGAACCGCACCAGCTCCATGATGGCCGGCGGCAACGACTTCATCGCCAAGCCATTTCTCTTCATCGAACTCACCGTCAAGGCCCTCATACACGTCCTGCGCGGCAAATTGCAGCTGCAGAAATAGTTTATACAAATCGAACAGCGTCGGTGTCTGTTCAGTGATGTAAATAAAATCATCCGGCGGATCACAATGTTTTTTGCCGATGAAGTGTTATGGGCGATAACGAACAAACGCCGGAGGTTCCGTCTCCTTTGCACACACATCATTACGCAATTCTCTTTGTCAGGCGTTTTTCTAAATGAGTTGCTGCTTTACAGCTTGTGCCGTCCGTTTCCGCGTTTAAGCTGTCACCGTGGCTTGGTTCACTGACCGGCATTTCTTTCTGCTCGCCGTGATTTGTTACGGCTTGAGTTCGGCCTACTCGGTTTTCCTGTGGCGAAGAGGTTTTCGCACGGACGACCGCACGAACTATTTTCTGCTGCTCGCCGCCGCCGCGCTGCACACGACCGCGATGTTCAAGCGCGGTTTCTCCATCAACGAATGCCCGGTCAACAACCTTTACGAGGCCACGACGTTCATCGCGTGGACCATTGTTGCCGCGTATCTGGTCATCGGGATTTTCCACCGGCTGCGGTTCATCGGCGCATTTGCGTCGCACATGTTGTTTTTCATGGGTGTCTTCGCGCTCATGCCCGCGCTCGACCCGCCGCACGCGTTGCAGCCGGATTTCTCCAACGGACTTGTCAGCCTGCATGCTTCGACAATTTTACTCGCTTACGGTGCATTTGGGCTTGGCGCAGTTTCGGCAATCATGTTTCTGACACAGCAGCACGATTTGAAATTTCACAAGCTTCGCGCCGTGCTGTCGTTGTTGCCGCCAATTCAAAGGCTCGAAAATGTCACGTTCCGGCTCGTGCTAGCGGGATTTATTTTATTTACCGGCGGCCTTGCACTTGGTCCGTATTTGCCGAGGAAAACGGATGAAACCTTTCTGTCGGACCCCAAAACGCTTTGGTCCATTTTCATGTGGCTGGTTTATCTGGCGTTAATTCTCGCACATTGGCGGCGTGCGCAAACCGCTCGCGCCTTTGCCGCGAGCGTCATCGCTTCATTCGCATTTTTGCTGCTGACATTTTGGGGGACAAATCTTCTTTCCACCTTGCATCACCATCCATGAACGTCGTCGTCATCGGCTTGAGCCATCACACGTCGCCCGTGGAATTGCGGGAACGGTTCGCTTTTGCCGACGCAAAAATTCCCGGCGCGCTTAAATCGCTGCGCGACTCCGGCATCGTGGATGAAGCTGTGATTCTTTCAACTTGCAATCGCGTGGAGATTTACGCCGCGACTCAACTCGAACCTGCGAAGGCATTTGCCGGATTAAAGCAATTTTTCGCGCGGTGGGGCGAGGCTGCTGGCGAGCCGTCGGCGAAGAACGAAGATGGCTCGCGGGGACGCCCGCCCCACCAAAATGAAACCGGCGAAGAAATTTACGCGCTCGCCGAGCCGCAAAGTTTGCAACATTTGTTCAAAGTCGCCAGCGGACTCGACTCGATGGTGCCGGGCGAAACGGAAATTCTTGGGCAGCTCAAGGACGCCTACAAACTCGCGCACCAGCACAAGCACACTGGCGCACGATTGAACAAGGCATTTCAGCGCGCGTTCCACGCCGCCAAGCATATCCGCACGCATACGAACATCCAGCGCGGCAGCGTTTCCGTCGCGTCCGTCGCGGTCGAGCTCGCGGAAAAGATTTTCAGTTCTCTCGCCGGGCGCGAAGTCCTCGTCATCGGCGCGGGCGAAATGAGCGAGAAAACCGCGCGCGCCCTGCATTCGCGCGGCGCAAAAAGCATCGTCATCGCCAGCCGTTCGCCCGAACGCGCGCAGGTTTTGGCGGCGGAATTTGGCGGACGCGCCGTGAAGTTTGATGATTGGGCAGGGGAATTTGAGAAGATTGACATCGCCATCAGCAGCACTTCCGCACCGCATTACATTCTCGACAGCACGAAACTTGAGCCGCTGATGAAGGCGCGCAAGGATCGCCCGCTGCTGCTCATTGACATCGCCGTGCCGCGCGACATCGCGCCTGAAGTGAATTTTCTGGAGAACGTCTATCTCTACAACATTGACGATTTGCAATCCATCGCCGCCGACTATCTGAAACAGCGCAAGGAAGAAATCGTCCGCTGCGAAGCAATCATCGCTGAAAAAGTAAAGCCTTTGCTCCAAACAAAAAAAGTTCAGCCACAGATGGACACGGATGGACACAGATTAGGCACAGCGTCCGCAGAGTCCTGAAAAATTCTTGTTCTTTTCATCTGTGTTTCATCTGTGTCAATCTGTGGCTGAAAATGCCTTCTGAAAAACCAATTGTAATCGCCACGCGCGGCAGCGCGCTCGCGCTCGCGCAGGCGAATTTGATCGCGGAACAATGCCGCAAAACTTTCCCGCGACTGCGCTTCGAGTTGAAAATCATCAAGACCACCGGCGACAAGCTGCAAACTGCGTCGCTGGCGAAGGTCGGCGAAAGCCTGCCAAAGGGATTGTTCACGAAGGAACTCGAAGTCGCGCTGGTCAAAGGCCGCGCCGACCTCGCGATCCACAGCCTGAAAGATTTGCCCACGGATTTGCCCTCCGGTTTGATCCTGGCGGCAACCCCGAAACGCGCCGACGTGCGCGACGTTTTGATTTACCGCGACGCGAAATTTTTTGCGAATCTCGCCACGCACAAATCGGGCGACTGGATTCCCGGCCAGAGTTCGCTCAAGGGTTTCAAGCCGCACGCAAAGCTGAAGGATTTTCCGGCAGGCACAATCATCGCCACCAGCAGCACGCGGCGGAAAATGTCATTGCTCGCCGCGCGGCCGGATTTGAAGGTCGCCGAAATTCGCGGCAACGTCACGACGCGGTTGCAGAAAGTTTCGGAGCGCGACGAATTGGACGCGACGGTTCTCGCGCTCGCCGGTCTGACGCGGCTGAATTTTGAAATCAAGCCCGACGGAAAACTGGTTGGCGACGCCGTCCCGGACGGCTTGCTCGCGACAACTTTGGATCTGGACGTGATGTTGCCGTGCGTGGGGCAGGGCGCGATTGGAATTGAAATCCGGGCGGACGACGAGCGTATTTCAAAAATCTGCGAGCGGCTGAACCATTTCAACACGTTTCATTGCGTGACGGCGGAACGCGCGTTTCTGCGCGCGATGGGCGGCGGCTGCCAAAGCCCGGTGGCGGCCCACGCTGAAATCACCGGGGACAAGATTTTTATGCGAGCAGTCTCATTTTGTGATGAAAATGTGAAACGCGGTGAAGCGAAGCGACCGGTCGCCGAGGCTGCGCTGCTGGGCGAACAGATTGCGGCACAATTGAAATGAACTTGCAGTCTTTGCGGCGCGTGACAAACGCCGCAGAGCCGTGGGAAGGCGCGCAAGTTCGTTGCCGCAGCACGTCGCGGTCATCATGGATTATCATTTGACCTTGATGCGGTGATGCAATAGCATCAGGTGTATGAGAACGACTTTGGATATTGAAGACGATGTGTTGCAAGCCGCCAAGGAACTGGCGCAACGCGAAGGCGGCACGGCGGGGAAAATTATTTCCACTTTGGCGCGGCGCGGTCTGGCCAATCCGTCCACGAAGTCCAAAAAATCTTTAGGCACGCGCGGCGGCGTGCCGTTGCTGGCCTCGCGCGGCGAAGTTGTGACGCTTGAACGCATCCAGAATTTGATGGATCAAGAAGGGGTTTGATATGCGCGCCTTGCTGGACGTGAACGTCATCATCGCGCTGCTTGATCCCGACCACGCGTTTCACGAACGCGCTCATGCGTGGTGGGCGGCGAACATGAAGCGCGGATGGGCCAGTTGTCCGCTCACGGAAAACGGCGTCGTCCGCATCATGTCCAATCCGAATTACAGCGAGAAGGCTCGCTTCACGCCGGGCGATTTGATTGATCGGCTGCGAAAATTCGCCGGACAAAGCAACCATGAATTCTGGCCGCACGAAATTTCTCTGCGCGATAAAAAAATCTTTGTTGCGGAACGAATCCATGGTTCGCGCCAGATCACCGACCTTTATTTGCTGGCGCTGGCAACCAAACATCATGGACGGCTGGTGACATTTGACAAAGGCATTCCTCTTTCCGCAATTAGCGACGCCAAGGCTGCAAATCTGTGCATCGCATGATTCGTTGCGTCACAGGACAAGAGTTATTTTTTATTTTTGAAATCAGCGCAATCCGCTTAATCTGCGGACGAACAAAATGAGTTCTGCCACTTCACATTTGAGCGCCGAAGCCCGAGGGTCGTTGCCGCAGCACGTCGCCGTCATCATGGACGGCAACGGCCGCTGGGCGAAGCAGCACGGCTTGCCGCGCGTCGAGGGCCATCGCGTCGGCGCGGAATCGGCGCGCACGATCATCCGCACGGCGGGCGAACTCGGCATCAAGTATCTCACGCTCTACGCTTTTTCGGCGGAGAATTGGAACCGCCCCAAGGACGAAGTGGACGCGCTGATGAAGTATCTCATCCACTATCTCAAAAGCGAAACGCCGGAGCTGAACAAGAGCAACGTGCGCCTCGAAGTCATCGGCCAGATTTATCGCCTGCCGGAAAATGTGCAGGAACATCTGCGCAAATCCATCGCGACGCTTTCCAAGAACAACGGACTGACGCTCGTCATGGCGTTGAGCTACGGCAGCCGGATTGAAATCGTCGAGGCCGTGCGCGCGATCGCCGAGAAGGTGAAATCGGGAAAACTTGAATCCGCCGACATCACCGAAAAAATCATTTCGGAAAACCTTTGGACGCGCGGCATTCCCGATCCTGATCTGCTCATCCGCACGAGCGGCGAAATGCGCGTGAGCAATTTCCTGCTCTGGCAGATTTCCTACGCCGAGCTCGTCATCACGCCGACGCTCTGGCCGGATTTCCGCAAGCCGCAGTTTTTCGCCGCGCTGGAGGATTATGCCAGGCGAAACCGGCGGTTTGGCGGGGTATGATTTTTTATTGTCTATATCGAGGGTTCACTTAAAATTAGATCATCATGAAAAAATTTCTCAAGCATCTCATTCTGTTCGCCTTGCTTGCCGTCCATGCCCAAATCTTTGCTCAAGCTGCGGGCGGAACACCAGAAAAACTTGCGGATGGAATAGTCGTCCCCATCAATGGCACTTTTCTCAAGGTGCAGTTTTATGCGCCCGACGTGGTGCGAATCGCCTGCGCGAAGGATCGCGCGTTTTTCGTCCGCGAAAGCGTCGTCACCGAACCCAAAAGAGCCATCAAAACAGACTGGTCGTTGAAGAATGATAATGGCGACGCGATTCTAACGACTGAAAAACTGCAAGTTCACGTCAATCTCGCATCCGGCGCGGTTTCATTTTTTGATGCCGGTGGAAAACCAATTCTTTCAGAGGCATCAGACGGGCGGAAAATTATTCCGGCGGAAGTGCAGGGCGAACAAACATTCCATGTGAGCCAGCAGTGGGAGCCGAACTCCGATGAATCGCTTTACGGCCTCGGCCAGCGGCAAATCGGCATCGTGGACATCAAGGGCTACGATCTTGACTTGTGGCAGCACAACACGCACGTCGTCGTGCCGTTTCTGGTGTCGAGCCGAGGCTACGGCATTTTGTGGGACAATCTGTCGTATTCGCGCTTCGGCGATTTGCGGCAGTTTGAAGCCATTCCCACCAATTGCCTGATGGACGCTTCAAACCAGCCCGGCGGGCTGACGACCGGCACATTCACAGCGGCCAATCCGGACGAGTTGAAAAATCCGCACGTTGACAGCCAGATTGTTTTCGCGTCAAGTGGTCAGGGTGATGACCGGAGATGGACGTGCTGGACGGGTGAAATTGTTCCGGCGACGAGCGGCGATTATCAATTCAAAACATATTCCAACGGCCATATCAAAATGTGGCTCGATGGAAAACTCGTCGTTGACCACTGGCGGCAGGGCTGGTTGACGGACAATGATCAAATAAAAGTTTCACTTCAGGCCGGGCAACATTATGCCATCAAGCTCGAATACGGCGGCGACCAGGCGACGACGATGCAGTTGACGTGGAAAACTCCGCCGCCGAATGAAGACACCGCGTTGTGGTCCGAGGTGGGCGACGGTGTGGATTACTATTTTGTCTATGGCCCGGCACTGGATCGCGTCATCGCCGGATTTCGGCAGTTGACCGGGCAGGCTTCGTTGATTCCGGAATGGGCGTTCGGCCTGTGGCAGTCGCGCCAGCGTTACGAGACGTCGCAGCAGAGCCTCGACGTGGTGAAGGAATATCGCAGCCGCGCCATTCCTTTCGACAACATCGTGCAGGACTGGCAATACTGGAAACCCGACGCATGGGGTTCGCACCAGTTTGACCCGGCGCGTTTTCCCGATCCCGTTGGATGGATCAAATCACTTCATGACCTGCACGCGCACGCCATGATTTCGGTCTGGGGCAAATTTTATCCCGGCACCACGAATTTTGACGCGATGCAGAAGGCCGGTTTTCTTTACCAGCCCAATCTCACGGAAGGATTGCAGGACTGGATCAACTATCGCTACACTTTTTACGACGCGTTCAATCCGTCGGCGCGCAAATTATATTGGTCGCAGATCAACACCGGGCTTTTCAGCAAGGGAATTGACGCATGGTGGGAAGACGCCACCGAACCGGACCTCACCGCATCGCCGCCCACGCTGGAAGGCCAGCGCACCCACATGAACCCGACCGCCATGGGCACGGCGTCGCGCGTGATGAACGGCTACGCGCTGATGAACAGCATGGGTGTGTATGAAGGCCAGCGCAGCGTCGCGCCCAACCAGCGCGTCTTCATCCTGACGAGATCGGGCTTCGCCGGAATTCAACGCTACTCGACCGCCACTTGGTCAGGCGACACGACTTCAACCTGGACCGCGATGCGAAAACAAATCGCCGCAGGACTGGGCTTTTGCATCTCCGGTTTGCCCTACTGGACGATGGACATCGGCGGTTACACGATGGAAAACAAATTTTCCACAAAAAACCAGACGCCTGAGAATGCCGACGAATGGCGCGAACTCAACGCCCGCTGGTTTGAGTTCGGGACGTTCTGTCCGATCACGCGGCTCCACGGCGAACTCCAGCCGCGCGAACCGTGGGCCTTTGGCGGCGACACCAGCCCCGCGTATCTGGCCATCGTCAAATTCGACAACCTGCGCTACCGGCTGCTGCCATACATTTATTCGCTCGCCGGAGAAATCACGCAGGACGCCGGCACCATGATGCGCCCGCTCGTCATGGATTTTCGGAACGATGCCGGTTCGCGCGAAATCCCGGACGAATATATGTTCGGCCCGGCGTTTCTCGTCGCGCCAGTCACCACATATCAGGTGCGCAACCGCAATGTCTATCTGCCGCCGACAACGGGCGACTGGTATGAATTCTGGAGCGGCAAAAACATCGCGGGCGGCCAGACCATTGACGCGCCCGCGCCTTACGACGCCATGCCGCTGTTCATCCGCGCAGGCTCCATCATTCCTTTCGGGCCGGACATTCAATATACAGGCGAAAAACCGGCCGACCCGATCACACTCTGCGTCTATACCGGCGCGGACGGCCAGTTCACGATCTACGAAGATGACGGACTGACCTACGATTACGAGAAAAAAGCCTTCGCCACCATCCCGGTCAATTGGGATGACAAAAGCCGGACGCTCACCATCGGCAAACGTGAAGGTTCGTTCAATGGAATGTTGAAAAAGCGCACGTTCAACGTCGTCCTCGTCTCGAAGGAAAAGCCGGTTGGTTTTTCATTCACGCAGACGGCGGATAAATCCGTTTCTTACGACGGCGCAATTGCACAGGTGAAGTTCAATTGAGGCGCGTGCCGGACTGCCGGCAGTGAATAAATTATCTTTCAAGATCAACTCATCCATCCGGCGCGGCCCGGCGTGAAGACCAGAATGCAGGCGGCGCTCTGGCTTTTGCAGGAATGCAAATCTATGGCCGTCACCTTTGTTGCGGGAAACGGATTTTCCAAGGCCGTCAGACAAAACCGCAAAGGCTGTTTATTCGCGGTGGCTTTTCGACGATTTCATGGGTTGGCGGGGCAGGTGCCGTGTTGTGCGAGCCACAGCGTATCCGTTCCCTCGCCAGATGAATCAGTTGTTAGAAATAGGTCGTGCCAACGATGAATTTCCGCGTGACCATCCGCAAAGGAGAACGACGAGGAACGACCATGATTGATCGCCGGCCGGTCATTTATGCCGCTTCCATCCAAAATATACAGAAACCATCCGTCATTCAGACTCAACGGGTTTTCATCCAGGAACACAAAACAATCTGAAGCGCTTAAGGCACCACCCCCAAAATCTGAAAATTTTATGAATTCCTTGTAATTGATGCCATTATATTGCCCGGCGCCATAAGTATTGCCACCCGGTATTGCAACAGTTCCACATTGCAAGTTCATCGAACACGACCGGACGCGTGTTCTATGCCAGTCCGGATCCAGATATTTATCAGCGGGGCAATGATAGACTCCGGCATTTTTTGCATAGGACCCAATGGAACCAATCAATGTGACTCCAAACCCTTGATTCCCCTGCACTCCAAGATAAAAGGAATTGGTTGCACATCCGGCGGGGTTCTCGGCGATTGTAATTCCATCGAGGTCAGAGGACATGGTGCCGTCCTCCCAACAGGGTTTGCCGGTGGTCGAGTCACCTCCAAACGCCGGCGAAAGCGGGACGTTGCATGGCAAATAATCGTTACAGTCGCTCCCGTAAAGCGTTGCGGCCAGTTGCAACTGCCTCATATTGCTGGTGCAGTTGGCTCCCTGCGCCCGCGCTTTGGCTTGGGACAAAGCCGGCAAAAGCAACGCGGCAAGGATGGCGATGATCGCGATGACAACCAGCAGTTCGATCAAAGTGAAACCGTTCCCTTCCTCTTTGCAAGCAGGCTGGCAATCTGGATCGCGTTTGCTGTATCCTGATAATAGGTTCATGATGTTTTCCACCTGAACTTTGGTTATACAATCATATTAACAGCACCGGACAAAATCAGTTGCAACAAAAATGCAAATTTTTTACCGGCTGTCTTCACTGCATTTTTTTCAGTAAAATGACGCGCCAGGCGGCTGAATTTGTTCAAAGCGTCAATCTTATATGTCCTCCGCGAGCCAAAAAGGGACAAAAAAGACAAAATATTTGGCCGCTCCGGTTGCCGCCAGTTCGGTTGATTCCCAGAATGGCCTTCTTTCGCCTCGGTTTCATGAAATGCCTGACTGCGCAAGATTTGAGCAAATGACGGCTGGCCACAGCAAACGATTTCACCGGGACAAACAACTTTGTGTCTACCCATTTCAAAATTTCGACCATGCTGATGCCCGCGCGCGGAAACAGCGCGTCCACGAAGCATGGAATGAACAGGGTGTCGGTCACGCGAAAGAATTGAACCGCGAAACTTACGGAAGACACGAAAAGAAATCGCCATGCACGCGGGAATTTGGCAGACAGCCCATCTTCGTTCTGTTATTCAAATTGCCGTGAACAATCAATTTCGATTGGGCCTTATCGGTTCCGGCAAAGGTTCAAACTTTGCCGCCATCGCCGATGCGTGCGCCGCCGGGAAAATCCCGGCGGAAATCGCCATCGTTCTGAGCGATGTCGAAAGCGCCGGGATTTTGTCGCAAGCGCGCGAACGGAAAATTCCGGCGCAATTCATCCCGCCGGGAAAATTTCGCACAAAGCTGGACGAAGAGGCGGAACGCGGGTTTGTGAAAATGTTGCAGGAGGCAAAAGTGGATTTGATCGTGCTCGCCGGCTTCATGCGCGTCTTGAAAGGCGAATTTTTGCGCGCGTTTGAAGGCCGCATCGTCAACGTGCATCCATCGCTGCTGCCGTCGTTTCCAGGACTCCAGGCGTGGAAGCAGGCGCTCGACCACGGCGTCAAGGTGACGGGCTGCACGGTGCATTTTGTGGAAGCGGGCGTGGATTCCGGCGCGATCATCGGCCAGCAGGCCGTGCCGGTGCTGGATTATGACGTGCCGGAAAGCCTGCATGCGCAGATTCATTCGGCAGAGCATGAACTGTATCCGAAATGCGTCGCGGCGATTGCGCGCGGGGAGATTTCGGTTCAAGGGCGGCGCGTAATTTGGAAACAATAATTGACCGCGGATGGACACAGACAAACACAAATTGGAATGAACGAAACTCGTGTCGTCATTTTATTTTTATCCGTATCCATCCGCGTGCATCCATGGTTAAAATGGCTTTACCCGACCTGATCGAAATTGTGCCGCTCGACAAGCCAGTGCGCGCGGAAATCACCGTGCCCGGCTCGAAGAGCATCACGAACCGCGCGCTGATCCTCGCCGCGCTCGCTGACGGCGAAGTCACGCTCACAGGCGCGCTTTGGAGCGAGGACACGCAGATCATGGTCGAGTGTTTGCAAAAACTTGGGTTTGAAATCCGCGTCGAGAATGACCCGGAAGAATTTTGTAATAGGACAATTAAAGTCAAAGGGCTTGGCGGGAAATTTCCAGATCATAGGACAGGCGTCGCGCCTGTCTCTGATTCAAATTCAAAAGAGAGAGACAGACGCGACGCCTGTCCTACGGAACTTTTTGTCGGCAACGCGGGAACGGCGGCGCGGTTTTTGGCGGCGTTCGTTTGTCTGGGCAATGGCGTTTATCGTTTGAGCGGCGCGCCGCGAATGCACGAACGTCCGCAGGCGGCGCTGTTTTCGGCGTTGCGCGAACTTGGCTACCGCGTCGAATCGGAAAATGGAAATGACAAGCTGCCGGTGAAGATTTTTGGCGGTAGGAGACGAGGTGACGAGGCTCAAACTAAAAAAACAGGAATTGATCAGAGACTCCTCACGTCGTCTCCTACGAAGAAATGTCGGGTTAGCATCGAAGAAAGTTCGCAGTTCGCGTCGGCGCTGTTGCTTTGCGCGAAGGTTGGGAATTGGGAAGTTGAAGTCGCTGGCGAGAACGCGGAGGAATCGCCTTATGTGGCGATGACTTTGAAATTGATGGAAGCGTTTCCGAAAAATGGCGGAACTTTTCAAATCGAGCCGGATGCGAGCAGCGGGAGTTATTTTTGGGGCGCGGGTTGGTTGTTTCAAGATCGAGAGAGTTATCCAATCTGCGTTGCGGAGTGGCCTAGTTCAAGCTGGCAAATTGACGCGCAATTCACTTTGTATTTTCCGCCGCCACCTAGTCTTTCTCGGAATAGCCAGCTTGGAGACAGCATTATGACTGCGATCACGCTTTCTCCGTTGATGCCAAACAAAATTTCTTTTTTAGATTTAGGCCGGTTGCGCGTCCAAGAAACCGAGCGCGTCGTCGCGTTGCGGACGGAGTTGACCAAGTGCGGCGCGAAAGTGGTCGAGGAAGGCGACACGCTGACGGTCTGGCCGTCGCCGTTGCACGGCGCGGAGATTGAAACTTACAACGATCATCGCATGGCGATGTGTTTTGCGGTTTTGGGATTGAAAGTTCCCGGCATAAAAATTAAAAATCCCGCCTGCGTGAAGAAGACGTTCCCAAATTTTTTCCAGAAGCTGGCCGCGCCGCCGCCGCACGGCCTGGGCGCGACAATTTTGGGCGCGAAGACTGGAAGAAAATTGACGCAAGAAGAGTTGTTCGCGGATTAGACACGAATTTCACGAATTAACACGAATTCAATTTGTGAAATTAATGCAATTCGCATCGGAAATTTATTTTGAATTTGAAAAATATTGTAATCGCCATTGACGGCACGAGCGCGAGCGGCAAAAGCACGAACGCGAAGCTGGTGGCGAAGGCGCTCGGCTACGTTTATGTGGACACAGGCGCGATGTATCGCACGCTGGCGTGGCATTGCCTTCAGAAACAAACGGACGTGGACGACGCGAAGGCCGTCGCCGCGCTTTGCCGCAAATGGAGAACGTCGCTGGAATGTGTCGAGACGAAGAACCATCTGCGTGCCGTGCATCTGCTCATGGATGGTTATTTTCCAGAAAAAGAAATCCGCACGCCGGAAACCGCCGCCGCCGTTCCGCACGTCGCCGCCGTTCCGAAAGTGCGTGAATGGATGGTGAAACGGCAGCGC
>Ga0207933_1001256_pt1 | contig 20077 bp, 13 predicted proteins | sample NGESurdeep092012_4_FD_184488 | JGI IMG/M metagenome (GOLD analysis project Ga0207933, IMG submission 184488) | Arctic peat soil microbial communities from Barrow, Alaska - NGEE Surface sample F53-3 deep-092012 (SPAdes) | ecosystem: Environmental > Terrestrial > Soil > Wetlands > Peat ...
CCATCTCCAGCATCGCCGCTTCCATCCGTCTCCTCCTCCAACAATGACCGTTTCCACGGACACCGTTCGAGACCCAGACAGCGGACCCTTCAACGAACTAACAAAGTCCTACTAGACCCAACGCTTCCAACGGAAGAAGACGAGCTGCGCGACCGTCGTGCCGAGGATCCAGCCCCAACTCCACCAGTAGCCGAAGGCCCAGTGCAGTTCCGGGATGTCCCGGAAGTTTTGCCCGTAGAGGCCGACGATGAAGGTAGGGACGAGGAGGAGCGACGCGATCAGCGTCAGCCGCTTCATCACCTCGTTCTGATCGTTCGCGATCCTCCCTTGCAGGTAGTCGCGCACGCCGCCGAGCGAGTCGCGGGAGGAGTCGAGTGCCTCCGAGGCGCGCAGCAGCTTGTCGTAGGCGCTGCCGAACGCGATCTCGACGTCGCGCGGGAAGAGCTCGTCGTCGTCCAGCTCGACCCGGCCGTCGACGATCTTGTGCACGGCGTCGCGGGTCGGGCTGAGCGTGCGGCGGATGCCGAGCACGTCGTGGCGGATCCCGCGCAGCCGCCGTCCGACTGCCTGCGGCGACTCCTCGCCGATCATGTCCTCGAGCTCGTCGATCTCGTCGTCGAGCGCGTCCAGCAGGTCGAGGTAGCGCTCGGCGATCTCGTCAACCAGGTGGAACGCGAACATGCCCACGTCCTCGTGCGCCTTGCACGCCTCCTTCGCCGGCTTCGGGTCGAACGGCTCCTCATCCGGCGGCGTCTTCGAGACCGACACGAGCGTGTCGCGGGTGACGACGAAGTCGATCTCCTGGTAGTACAGCCGGTCTTCCTCGGTCACCTCCACCGGGAGCAAGAGGACGCCGAGCACGTAGTCGCCGTGCGACTCGATCCGGGGGCGCGGCTCGTCGTCGTGAACATGCGGCTCGAGGAGTGCCGAGAGCGCGGTGGCGTGCACGGTGTCTGGGAGGTGCTTGCGGAGCTCGTCTTCGGACGGGTCGACGAGGTCGATCCATTGCGGGCGAGCCTCGGTCACACTGCGACGCTAGCCCGCGGTTCGGACGGGGCTGTTCGGAGGCTCTCTCAGACTTCGGCGGCTTCGGGGCTTACCGCGGTCGCGGCGGTTCCCGGGTGGCCTTCGAACGCCGCGAGGAACTTCTCGGCGTCGAGTGCCGCCATACAACCCGATCCGGCCGCGGTGATCGCCTGGCGGTACGTGTGATCCTGCACGTCGCCGGCGGCGAACACGCCCAGCACGTTCGTCTCAGTCGAGCCGGGACGCGTGACGAGGTAGCCATTCGCGTCGTGGTTGAGCTCGCCTCGGAAGAGCTCGGTGTTCGGATCGTGGCCGATCGCGACGAAGACACCGTCGGCCGGAACCTCCCAGGTCTCGCCGGTCTCGGTGCTGCGGAGCCGCAGCCCTTCGACCTTCGCGTCGCCGATGATCTCGTCGACGACGGCGCTGAGCACGAAGTCGAGCTTGTCGTTCGCCTCTGCGCGATCGACCATGATCCTCGAGGCACGGAACTCGTCGCGACGGTGCACCAGATGCACCCGCGTGGCGAACTTGGTCAGGAAGAGCGCCTCCTCGAATGCGGAGTCGCCGCCGCCGACCACGTAGACCTCTTTCTCGCGGAAGAACGACGCGTCGCAGGTTGCGCACGCGGAGACGCCGCGGCCCTTGTGCTGCTGCTCGGATTCGATCCCCAGCCACCGCGCGCTCGCCCCGGTGGCGACGACGACGGCCTTGGCGGCGTACTCGTCGTCTCCCACCCACACCCGGTGGGGCTGGGACGAGAAGTCGACGCGCGTCACGTCGTCGGTCACGAACTCGGCGCCGAAGCGCTCGGCCTGCCGGCGGAAGTCGGACATCATCGCCGGCCCCATCACGCCGTCGGCGTAGCCGGGGTAGTTCTCGACGTCGCTGGTGATCATCAGCTGGCCGCCCCAGGCGAAGCCCTCGATCACGAGTGGCTCCAGGTCGGCGCGCGCCGCGTAGAGCGCAGCCGTGTACCCGGCGGGGCCGCCGCCGATGATGATCAGCTCACGAACGTTCTGGTCGCTCAACGTGCTCCTCTCGAAGTTCTCTCCAAGAGAGTAAACGTCAGGAGGGCTCGGAACGTTCCCGCCAAGAGAGCCGCTTCAGGCTGCGTCGGCGTCTGCACGCGGCAGCGTGATCACGTCGTCCGGTGCCAGCTCGGCCGCCGTCAAGACGACGGGCTTGCGCTCGATCTGCTTCGTCTCGGGGAGCTCGTCGTTCGTCACGCCGTGCTCTGGAAACTTGCGCGCAGTCACCAGCAGACGCGTTTCGAACGAGCTAACCGCCTGGTTGAACGCCCCGACTGCCGTGTCGAGGCTGCGCCCGACCTTGGCGAAATGCCCGCCAAAGACGCCCAGCCGCTCGTAGAGCTCGCGACCCAGCGTGGAGATGGCGCGCGCACTCTCGGCGACCGTCTCCTGCTGCCAACCGTAGGCAACCGTGCGCAGCAGGCCGATCAGCGTCGCCGGCGACGCGATGATCACGCCGGACTCGGCGCCGGCATCGAAGAGCGAACCGTCCTGGTCGAGCGCCGCCCGATACAGCCCCTCGTCGACGAACATGACGACGAACTCGGGCGACGGGTCGAACTGGCGCCAGTAGCGCTTCTGCCCGAGCTTGCCGATGTGGTCACGCATCTGGGCGGCGTGGCGGGCAAGGTGGGCGCGCTTGAGCTCGACGTCGTCGCAGTTGATCGAGTCGAAGTACGCCTCCATCGGCACCTTGGAGTCGACAACCACGCTCTTGCCACCCGGAAGCTTCACGACCAGGTCGGGGCGCAGAAGATGGCCCTCGTCGTCCCGGCCGCTTTCCTGCGTCCGGAAGTCGCAATAATCGACCATGCCGGCGAGCTCGACGACCCGCTTCAGCTGCACCTCGCCCCAGCTGCCTCTGACGTGGGGGGCGCGCAGCGCGGTCACGAGGCTGCCCGTCTCGGTGCGCAGCTTCTCCTGGCCCTCAGCGACGGCCCGCAGCTGTTCACCTACAGCGGTGACGGCCTTCAGCCGGTGCTCCTCGAGCTGCCTCGCCTGCGACTCGAACTTGGTCAGCGTCTCCTTGATCGGCGCCAGCTTGGCCTCGGTCAGCTCGAGCAGCGAGGTCTGGCTCTTCGAGAGCGCGTCTCCGGTGACCGCCTTCACCCGCTCCTCCCAGCCCTCCTGCGCCTCTTTGACCAGGGCGAGCTTTTCGGCAGCGCTCCGCCGTTCCGTCGCGATCTGCGACCTCGACCAGAGGTAGACGACGGAGCCGCCGGCCAGGAGCCCAAGGATGAGGAACGTCGCTGCCATGAGCCGAACGACGATAGAGGTCGCGTCGGACGGTGGGCCACGGACGACGGACCACAAAAAAATCAGCCCCAGCGAGTCCGAAGACCTACCGGGGCTGATGCCGGATCCGACGACTCCGAAGAGCTACCGGATCCGACGAAGAGAACCTAACGCGGCCGGGCCGGATGCGTCAAGGCCGGTCCGCCCGGATTGTCGCTACGAGCGGCTTTTTCCGTTTTCGGCCCGCTCTGGCGTCGAGAGGGAACGTCCGTTCGCTCACGTACGCTGGCCCGGGATGGACGACGTCATCGGCTCGTTCTTTGGTGCCGGCGGCGCGCTCGAGCGCGCCCTGCCCGGCTATGAGCCAAGGGCCGAGCAGGCGGCGCTCGCCTCGGCCGTCGAGCACGCGTTCGCCACGGGTGAGCATCTGGTCGCCGAGGCGGGAACGGGGGTCGGTAAGAGCCTCGCGTACCTTGTCCCCGCACTCGAATCGGGACGGCGCGTCGTCGTTGCGACGGCGACGAAAGCACTGCAGGAGCAGCTGCTTGCCAAGGACGTTCCGCTCGCCGCGGCGGCACTCGGCCGCGAGGTCACGGTCGCGGTCCTCAAGGGCCGCCAGAACTACCTCTGCCGCCGCCAGCTGCAGGGCTTCCAGCCGTTCTTGATGGCGGGCGGCCGCGACGGCCAGGCGTGGGAGGCGATGCAGGGCTGGCTCGACGAGACCGAGACAGGCGACCGCGCAGAGCTGGCGGTCGAGCCTTCGGCAGCGTTGTGGTCGGAGCTCGCCGTCGGCGCCGACCGGTGCTCGGGCCGTCGCTGCCCCTTCGTCTCGACCTGTTTCGCCGAGGCCGCGCGCGGCCGTGCCGCCGAGGCCGACCTCGTGATCGCCAACCACGCTCTCTACTTCGCGCATATCGCCTCGGGTGGTGGCGTGCTGCCCGAGCACGACGCGGTCGTGTTCGACGAAGGGCACCGCCTCGAGGAATCGGCCGCATCGTGGCTGGGTGGCCGTGTCTCGCGCGCCGTCCTGCGCCGGCTGGCCCTCGACCTCGAGCGCGCGTGCCGCGAGGGGCTGAAGACGCTGCCCGCGCGGCAGGTCGACCGGGTCGAGCGGAGCGGCGACCGCCTGCTGCGGGCGGTCGCGCCGCCGGCGGGCCGCAAGCGCGTGCGCGAGGTGCCCGCCGAGCCGGCGCTGATGCTGATCGACGCGCTCGGTGACCTTGCCGGTGCGCTGCAGGGACAAGGTGAGGAGCTCGACGCGCTCGCCCGCCGGGCGCTCGGCCTGGCCGACCACGTCGAGGCGTGCCTCGAGCCGGGCGAGGCGGAACGCGTGGTCTGGGCCGAGCCGGACGTGCTCGCATGGGCGCCGGTCGACGTGTCGGGCGAGCTGCGCGAGCGGCTTTGGGACGACGGCCCGACGGCGGTGATCGTCTCGGCGACGCTGACGACCGGCGAGGACGCGTCGTTCGTCCGCCGGCGGCTCGGGATCGACGATGCACGCGAGGCGATCGTCGGCTCGCCCTACGACTTCGGCGAGCAGGCGCTGATCTACATCCCGCGCTCGATGCCCGACCCGCGCAGCGCCGACTTCTCCGAGCGCGCCGCCGACGAGATCGTCGCGCTGCTGGAGCTGTCCGCCGGGCGCGCACTCGTGCTGACGTCGAGCTACCGCGCGCTCGACGTGTATCGCGAGCGCGTTCGCGGCCGTGTGCCGTACGACGTGCTGGTGCAGGGTGAGGAGCCGCGCGAGCGGCTGCTGGAGCGGTTCCGTTGCGAAGTCGACTCGGTGCTGATTGCGACTTCGACGTTTTGGCAGGGCGTCGACGTGCCGGGCGAGTCGCTGTCGCTGCTCGTGATCGACAAGCTTCCGTTCTCGGCGCCGGGCGACCCGCTGCACGAGGCCCGGTGCGAGGCGGTCGAGCGCGCCGGGGGCGATTGGTTCAGGGACTACGCACTCCCGACCGCGATGCTGCAGCTCCGGCAGGGGTTCGGTCGCCTGATCCGCAGCCACGCGGACCGGGGTGTGGTGGCAATCCTCGACCCGCGCTTGCGCACCCGGGCCTACGGGCGGGCATTCATCGGGGCGCTCCCGCGCTGTCCGATCGCGGAGGATCACGCGGCCGTTGCCGCGTTCTTCGGCGGAGATCGGTACGAGGAGATCGCCGTTTCCGCTTGAATGGGCGCCCGATGGCGAAGAAGAAACCCCGCACTCCGCCGCCCCCGCGGCACGTTCAGGCCCCCAAGCACCGGCCGCATGGAACGAAGAGCCGTTCCGCGCCGGCCGACGACCTCGGCCAGCGTGGCCGCACGATCCTCTATGCGGTCGCAGGCTCGGGTGTCGTTGCGCTGATCATCGTGATCGCCGTGATCGTGCTCGGCGGTGGCGGAAGCTCGGCCGGCGCGAAGAACGTGGCCAAGCTGATGACGGCCGCCAACTGCAACTTCAAGACCGTCAAGGCGTATGTGCCGAAGGGCCAGCCCATCCACGTCAGCAGCCTGACCAAGAAGTTCCCGTGGAACACCGACCCGCCCTCGAACGGGCAGCACTACCCGGAGTGGGCGGTCTGGGGCTTCTACACCGAGGCGGTCAACCCCCGGCAGGTCGTCCACAACGAAGAGCACGGCGGCGTCGTTCTCTGGTGGGGCTCGCAGGTGCCGCAGTCGACCGTGAACGCGCTGAGCGCCTTCTACCAGGAGCAGCCGATCGGGGGCTTCGGCACCCCATATCCGACGCTCGGTGCGAAGATCGCGATCAGCGCCTGGACGGGCGACCCGAACACGTACGGCCAGGCCGGGTACTACGGCCAGGGTCACCTGGCGGTCTGCCCGGCGTGGAACGCCGCGACGAAGAAGGCGTTCACTGCCTTCCGGTCGGAGTACCGCGGCAAAGGCCCCGAGGGAATTCCGCTCTCGGCCGATCATCCCGGGATGGGGCCGTCCACACAGTGATGCGTTGCACAGTGACGCGCCGCACATTGATCCGCTTCGCGCTCTTAGCCTGAGCCGCGCCCGGCCGGGGTGGCGGAACGGGTAGACGCGCCCGGCTTAAAACCGGGTGTCCTTCGGGACGTGGGGGTTCGAGCCCCTCCCCCGGCACTTTGAGTTTTTAGGCAGTACGGGCGGCACCGGTCGTCAGGGCGCGCAACCGGCGCGCCAGAGCAGGGGTCAGCGCACCCCGGGTGAATCGCCACTGCCAATTGCCCGTTGGCGTCCCGGGGAAGTTCAGCCGGGCCTCGCTGCCCAGCCCGAGCACGTCCTGAAGTGGAGCGATCGCCAGGGCCGCGCGTGACGACCAGGCGCGCTCGATCAGCGACCACGCGGGGTCGGCCGGGTCGAGCCCGCTGCGGGCGCGGTCGGCGGTGGAGAGCGACTCCCACCAGCCGCGCGTCGTGTCGTTGTCGTGGGTGCCGGTGTAGACGACCGAGTGCCGCTCGTGATTTTCGAGCCGGTGCGGATTTGCCGGATTGTCGCCGAGCGCGAACTGCAGCACGACCATGCCCGGGAAGCCGAGCCGACGGCGCAGGCGGACGACGGGCTCGGTGATCACGCCCAGGTCCTCGGCGACGACCGGCAACGCGCCGAGCGCACGCTCCGCCGCCGTGAAGAGCGCCGCTCCCGGGCCGCGCCGCCAGCTTCCATTGGCGGCGGTCCGGTTGCGCGCGGGGACGGCCCAGTATGAGACGAATCCTCGGAAATGGTCGATACGCGTGAGGTCGACGAGCTCGAATGTGCGGCGGAGCCGCTCGATCCACCAGCGAAACCCGTCGGCGCGCATTGCACCCCAGTCGTAGAGCGGGTTGCCCCAGAGCTGGCCGGTCTTCGTGAACAGGTCGGGTGGGACGCCCGCCACCTCGCCGGCGCGAAAGAGCCCTGGATGCGCCAAGTGGTCGGCGCTCGAGTGCGCGACGTAGATCGGCACGTCGCCGAACAGCCGGACGCCGCGCGCGGCCGCATGGGCGCGCAGAGCGCGCCATTCGCGCTCGAAGCGCACCTGGTCGTCGAGCGAGCCTCCGTAGGCGACCCAGTCGTCGATCCAGTAGCAGTGCCGTTCGCGAAAATCCTGCACCTCGGTGCGCGAGACCCGCGCGCGTGGCCGCGCCAGCAGGCCGGCCGAGCCGGCGAAGGCCGACGGTGACATGTACGGCGAGCCGGTGGATCCCTCGGGCGGGCCGAGCGGGAGAACCTGCCACCACCGCTGCCCTGCGGCCGCGAGCCAGTCGACGAACCTGTACGCCTCGGCGTCGAGTACCCCGTTCGGCAACGAGGTCGGATGCAGGAGGATGCCGGAGGAACGTTTCAGCTTCATTCTAATGAGCGAGTAGCGACTGAGAATGTCACGCAGAGTGCCCCTTCCCAAGACTGCCCAACCGCCGCCCCGGATCCAGATCCAGGCGATCGAGCCGATCGTCGACTGTGGCCGCTTCGCCGTCAAGCGGACGGTGGGCGACGGCGTCGACGTCTACGCGACCGTGTTCAAGGACGGGCACGACACGCTGGCGGGTGCGGTGCGTTTCCGCGGGCAGGGCGAACGGACGTGGCACGAAGAGCCGCTGTTGCCACTCGGCAACGACCGCTGGGGCGGGTCGTTCGTCGTCGACCGGCCGGGGCGCTGGGAGTTCGCGGTCGTTGCATGGACCGACCGAGTCGCGACCTGGCAGGACGAGGTGTGGCGCAAGGCCGGGGCGGGGGAGACCAATCTGGCGGCCGAGCTCGCCGAAGGAGCAGCGCTGCTCGGGCGCGAGGCGGTGACCCTCGATGAAGGGCTGACGTTCGCCTCGACCGACCGGCATGGCGAGGTGGTGTCGCCGTCGTTCGAGGTGGACGTCGACCGCGTGCTGGCGCGCTTCGGCGCGTGGTACGAGCTCTTCCCGCGCTCGTGGGGAGGCTTCGGCGGCGTAACGGCGCTCCTGCCTCAGCTCGCGAAGCTCGGTTTCGACGTCGTCTACCTGCCGCCGATCCATCCGATCGGCAGCACGAACCGCAAGGGCCGTAACAACGCAGTGGTCGCGAAGAACGGCGATGTCGGCTCGCCGTGGGCGATCGGCTCGGCCGCCGGAGGGCATGAGGCCATCCACCCCGAGCTCGGGACGGAGGAGGAGTTCGACGCGCTCGTCGCCGCCGCGCGGGCCGCCGGCCTCGAGATCGCGCTCGACTTCGCGATCCAGTGCTCCCCCGATCATCCGTGGCTGCGCGAGCATCCGGAGTGGTTCAACCGGCGCCCCGACGGGACGTTGAAGTACGCCGAGAACCCGCCCAAGCGCTACCAGGACATCTACAACGTCAACTTCGAGTCGGAGGACTGGCGTGCGCTCTGGCAGGCGCTTCTCCACGTTGTCCTGCACTGGGTCGAGCGGGGGGTCACCGTTTTCCGCGTCGACAACCCGCACACGAAGCCCGCACCGTTCTGGGAATGGCTGATCCGTGAGGTGCGCACCGAGCATCCGGACGTGATCTTCCTCGCCGAGGCGTTCACGCGGCCGTCGATGATGACGACGCTCGCGAAGCTCGGGTTCTCCCAGAGCTACACGTATTTCACCTGGAAGAACACGAAGGCCGAGCTGGTGGAGTTCATGGGGCAGCTCGTGGCCTGGTCGCAGTTCTATCGCCCGAATGTCTTCGCCAACACGCAAGACATCCTCCACGAGTATCTCCAGCTGGGCGGCCCGCCGGCGTTCGAGGCGCGCCTCGTGCTGGCGGCGACGCTCTCGCCGTCGTACGGCGTCTACTCCGGGTTCGAGTCGTTCGAGAACGTGCCGGTGCGCCCCGGGTCGGAGGAGTACCTCGACTCGGAGAAGTACGAGGCGAAGCGGCGGACGCTCGACGGGCCGCTGCTGCCGCTGATCGGGACGCTCAACCGCGTGCGCCGCGCAGAGCCGGCGCTGCAGCGGGTCGACAATATTCAGTGGCTCGAGACCGAGAACGACGCACTGGTCGCCTATGCCAAGGATGATCTCGTCTGCGTGGTCAACATCGATCCATTCGCGGCGCAGGAAGGCGTGTGCACGATCCCGGTCGGGCTCGGGTATCCCCCGGCGTTCGACGCGCGCGAACTGCTGACGGGCAGCGCCTTCTCGTGGCGCGCGGGCCGCAACTACGTGCGACTCGAGCCAGGAAAGGCGCATCTCCTGAAGGTCGCGCCGTGACCTGTGGAGCGTCCGTAACGGTGGCTGCCGCCGGGCATGTCCGGAAGGCCTACAAGCTGAGCAGGGACTTGGCGCTTTCGTTGGCCTTCGGTCCGGAAGTCGTAGGGGTGGTAGCTACCCATGCTTTCGGGACAGGTGTGGATGTCTGAGCCCGGCCACTGGTTCGAGCGCGAGCCGCTCTGGTTCAAGACGGCCGTCTTCTACGAGATCCACCTGCGCGGCTTCTACGACGGCAACGACGACGGCTCCGGCGACTTCCGAGGGCTCACCGACAAGCTCGACTACCTGCAGGAGATCGGGATCGACTGCCTCTGGCTGCTGCCGTCCTACCCGAGCCCGCTGCGCGACGGCGGCTACGACATCGCCGACTTCTTCGCCATCCATCCCGACTACGGGACGATCGACGACTTCAAGTTCTTCATCGACCAGGCGCATCAGCGCGGGCTGCGCGTGATCTCCGACCTCGTGATGAACCACACCTCGTCGGATCACCCGTGGTTCCAGGCGAGCCGCGCCGAGCCCGACGGGCCTTATGGCGACTGGTACGTGTGGGGCGACGACGATCAGCGCTGGAGCGAGGCGCGCATCATCTTCATCGACACCGAGCCGTCCAACTGGACGTGGGACCCGGTGCGCGGGCAGTACTACTGGCACCGGTTCTTCTCGCATCAGCCGGACCTGAACTACGACAACCCCGAGGTGCAGGAGCAGATGCTGAACGTCCTGCGTTTCTGGCTCGACCTGGGGCTTGACGGTTTCCGGCTCGACGCCGTGCCCTACCTGTTCGAGCGGGACGGGACGAACGGCGAGAACCTCCCGGAAACGCACGCGTTCCTGAAGAGAGTCAGGGCCGAGGTCGACGCGCGCTACCAAGATCGCGTGCTGCTGGCCGAGGCAAATCAGTGGCCCGGCGACGTCGTGCAGTACTTCGGCGACGGCGACGAGTGCCACATGGCGTTCCACTTCCCGGTCATGCCGCGCATGTTCATGGGTGTTCGCCGCGAGGACGCGCTGCCGATCATCGAGATCCTCGAGCAGACGCCGCCGATCCCCGACAGCGCGCAGTGGGGGCTGTTCCTGCGCAACCACGACGAGCTGACGCTCGAGATGGTCACCGACGAGGAGCGCGACTACCTGTACGAGGAGTACGCGAAGGACCCGCGCATGAAGCTCAACCTCGGCATCCGGCGCCGGCTCGCGCCGCTGCTCGACAACGGCCGCGCCGAGATCGAGTTGATGCACGCGATGCTCTTCTCGCTGCCCGGTTCGCCCGTCCTCTATTACGGCGACGAGATCGGCATGGGCGACAACGTTTTCCTCGGTGACCGTGACGGTGTGCGCACGCCGATGCAATGGACCGGTGACCGAAACGGTGGCTTTTCGCGCGCCGATTTCGCGCAGCTCTATCTGCCGCCGCTGATGGATCCGGTCTACGGCTACCAGGCGGTCAACGTCGAGGCGCAGCTCCGCCAGCCCAACTCGTTGCTCCGCTGGCTTCGCCGCCTGATCGCGCTGCGCAAGCAGCACCCCGTCTTCGGGCTCGGCACCTACGAGGCGTTGCGTCCCGACAATCCGCGGATCTTCGCGCACGTGCGGACGTACGAGGACGACATCGTGCTCTGCGTGCACAACCTCGCACGCTCGGCACAGGCGGTCGAGCTCGATCTCTCGCGCTACGAGGGGCTGATCCCGGTCGAGATGTTCGGGCAGACGCCGTTCCCGCGCATCGGTGAGCTCACCTATCTCCTGACGCTGGGGCCGCGCGGGTTCTTCTGGTTCCAGCTGAAGAAGGAGGGCTCCGTGTGAGCGAACGTGAGCTGATCGAGTTCGTCACCGCCCAGCGCTGGTTTGCGTCGAAGCTGCGGGATGTGACGCACGCGTCGGTGGTCGACCGCGCGATGTTGCGCGACGCGGATCCGTCGCTTGAGCTGCAGCTCGTCGAGATCCGCTTCGACACGGGAACGCACGAGACGTATCAGTTGCTCACGAATGGCGGCCTCGACGCGTTGTCGGACCCGCGGCAGGTGCGTGAGCTGGTGCACATGATTCGTAGCGGGGTGAAGTTGCCCGCGGACGAGGGCATCGTCGAGTTCGGGCCGGTCGAGGGAATTGCCGCGGTCGGACAGGAGCTGCGCGAGGCGCGCGCGATCGACACGGAACAGTCGAACACGTCGATCGTGTTCGACGAGGAATTGATCCTCAAGGTCTTCCGCCGGCTCGAGCCCGGCATCAATCCCGAGCTCGAGCTGCTGCGCTTCCTCACGGAGCGAGGCTTCGAGAACATCGCGCAGCTTGCGGGTTGGTACGCGTACTCGGGCCGTCCGATGGACACGACGCTCGGGATCCTGCAGCGCTTCATCCCGGGAGGCGAGGACGGCTGGGAGTTCGCGCTCGATGCGATGCACAGCGATACGGAACGCTTTATGGGAACGCTGCGTCGGCTCGGCGAGGTGACGGGCCGGATGCACTCCGTCCTCGGCAGCGAGCCGGACGACCCGAACTTCGCTCCGGAGGCGCCGTCGTCGGAGTCGCTCGGGCTGCTGACCGCGACGATCGATGACGAGATCGAGAGCGTGTTCCTCGAGCTGCCCGACGGCAACGACGACGTTGCGCCGATCCGTGGCCGGGGCGAGGAAGTGCGTGAGCGGCTTCGGCTGTGGACCCAGGTCGGTGACATCGGCCGCGTGATCCGCCATCACGGTGACTTTCATCTCGGCCAGACGCTGTGGTGCGATGACGACTGGGTGATCCTCGACTTCGAAGGCGAGCCGGCGCGCGCCTTGCCCGAGCGCAGGCGGAAGCGCAGCCCGCTCCGCGATGTCGCCGGCATGTTGCGCTCGTTTGCCTATGCGGCCACGGCAAGTGGGATCCTGCGCGGCAGCGAGCCGCCCGACGGCTGGGAGGCGCGTGCGCGACACGAGTTTCTCGAGGGCTACCGAGAGACGGTCGACCACGTCCTGGTTCCGTCCGGCTCGGCGATGGACAAGCTGCTTGCAGTGTTCGAGTTGGAGAAGTCTGTGTACGAGCTGCGCTACGAGCTGAACAATCGTCCCGACTGGGTCAAGATCCCGGTTGCCGGGATCGTGCGCATGCTCGACGAAGAGGTGGTGTTCTGAGCTCGGCGTTCGGGGAGATTGACATCTGGCTGGCGCGCGCCGGCCACCACGAAGAGCTGTACGCGAAGCTCGGCGCGCACGCGGTCGACGGTGGCGTGCGCTTCGCCGTCTGGGCGCCGAACGCGCAGCAGGTGAGTGTCGTCGGCGATTTCAACGGCTGGAATCCGACGGCCGCGCTGCTCGAGCCGGTCGACAGCACCGGCATCTGGGAAGGCATCGTCAAAGGCGCTACGGCAGGGCAGCGGTACAAGTTCAACGTCGATGGCCGAGAGAAGGCCGATCCGCTGGCGTTCGAGGCGGAGGTGCCGCCGAAGACAGCCTCCGTCATCTTCGAGTCGGCATACGAATGGAGCGACGCGGACTGGCTCGAGCGCCGCGCGTCGCAGGAACAGCTCGAGCGTCCGCTGTCGATCTACGAGGTGCACGCGCCGTCGTGGCGGAGCGGGCTCGGCTGGCGCGAGCTCGCCGTGCAGCTGGCGACGTACGTCAACGATCTCGGCTTCACGCATGTCGAGTTGCTGCCCGTGATGCACCACCCGTTCTCCGGTTCGTGGGGCTACCAGGTCACCGGCTACTACGCGCCGCTCTCGACGATGGGCACGCCCGACGATTTTCGCTTCTTCATCGACCATCTCCACGCCGCCGGGATCGGGGTGATCCTCGATTGGGTGCCCGCGCACTTTCCGCGTGACGAATGGGCGCTCGCGCGCTTCGACGGCACCGCGCTGTACGAGCACGACGATCCGCGCCGCGGTGCGCATCCCGACTGGGGGACGCTCGTCTTCAACCTTGGCCGCGCCGAGGTGCGCAACTTCTTGCTCGCGAACGCGCTCTTCTGGCTGCGCGAGTATCACGCCGACGGCATTCGCGTCGACGCGGTCGCGTCGATGCTCTATCTCGACTACTCGCGGAAGCCGGGCCAGTGGGTGCCGAACGAGTTCGGCGGCCGCGAGGATCTCGACGCGGTGTCGTTCCTGAAGGAGCTGAACGAGCTGGTGCACGCGCGCGAACCGGGCGTTGTCTCGGCGGCGGAAGAGTCGACCGCGTGGCCCGGCGTCTCGCGGCCCACGTACGTCGGTGGGCTCGGCTTCGGCTTCAAGTGGAACCTGGGCTGGATGCACGACACACTCGGTTACTTCGAGCGCGACCCGATCCACCGCCGTCATCACCACCACGAGCTGACGTTCGCACTCGTCTACGCGTGGAACGAGAACTTCATCCTGCCGCTCTCGCACGACGAGGTCGTGCACGGCAAGGGCTCGCTGCTCGAGAAGCTGCCGGGCGACCGTTGGCAGCAGCTGGCAAACCTGCGCGCGCTCTACGCGTACATGTGGGCGCACCCCGGGAAGCAGCTGCTCTTCATGGGCGGCGAGCTGGCGACCCCCTGGGAGTGGGCCGACGGCGGCGAGCTGCCGTGGCAGCTCCTCGACGATCCTGCGCATGCAGGCGTGCGTGACCTGATCCGCGAGTTGAATGCGATTTACCGCGACGAGCCGGCGCTCTGGGAGGTCGACTTCTCGCCCGACGGGTTCAGGTGGATCGAGTCGAACGACGCCGCGAACAACGTGCTCGCGTTCGCCCGGATCGTGAAAGGCGGCGAGCGGCAGCTCGTGTGTGTCGCGAACCTCTCACCGGTGCCGCGCGAGGGCTACCGCGTCGGTCTGCCGCATGGCGGTGCGTGGAGCGAGGCGCTGAACACCGACTCGAGCTACTACGGCGGGAGTGGGGTCGGCAACCTGGGCGGGGTGGAGGCCGAGGAGATCCCGTGGCACGGCCAGCCGTACTCGGCGCTCCTGACGCTGCCACCGCTCGGCGTGCTCTGGCTGCGCTGACCCGCGGCAACCTGGTTCCGCTACGCGGAAACCAGGTTCCGGGCCTTCGAACCAGGCTGACGCGCAGCGGAACGCGGAAATCAGGTTGCAGACCCTCGAACCAGGTTGCCGCGCAGCGGAACCTGGTTTCGTGCGTTCGTCAGCTGCGATCCGCACTCTGGAAGAAGCTGGCGATCGCCCCGGCCGAGCCCGCGACGACGACCACCGCCCAGAGCTCGAGCAGCACGTCGACGATGCGCCCGCCCGCCGTCAGGGGATTCTTGATCTGCGACGAGACGGTGAGCAGCTGCACGCTGGTGAAGAAGAGCGCGTCGCCGAGGGTATGGATGTCGCCGTGCGCTGCGTGCCGCTCGAGGAAATAGATCGCGACCGTGCCGATCGCATCGATCGCGACCGTCGTCACGAGCACGAGGGCGAGCCGGCTGAGCACGCGGCGGTGGCGCTCCTCCCAGCTGAACACGCGACCGAGCTCGTCGTGGATCACCGGGCCATCGTGCTCCCGGCGCCGGACGTGGGATTGGCGCCGAGCGGCACGGGTACGGTGAGCGGCGATGTCGATTTCAGTCTGGCAGCGGCCCTTCGGGGCCGTTCCGCTCGCAGAAGGCGAGGCGGAGTTCCGCGTCTGGGCGCCCGCGGCGTCGCGGGTCGACGTGCGCGTGCACGGGCTCGACCAGCGGCTTGACCCGGTCGGCGAGGGCGTGTTCGAGGGAGTCGGGTTCGCCGCCGACGGCGACGACTACCTGTTCGTGCTCGACGGCGAGCGGGCGCTTCCCGATCCCTGCTCGCGCTCCCAACCGGAGGGGATCCGTGGCCCTTCGCGCGTGGTCGACACGTCGCAGTTTGCGATCGCGCCAGGGCCGAGCTTGCCGCTGCCGGAACTCGTGCTCTACGAGCTGCATGTCGGCACGTTCACGCGCGCCGGGACCTTCGACGCCGTGATCCCGCATCTTCCGGGCCTGCGCGAGTTGGGTGTGCGCGCGATCGAGCTGATGCCCGTCGCGACGTTCCCCGGCAATCGCGGCTGGGGCTACGACGGCGTCTACATCGACGCGCCGCACCCCGCGTACGGCGGCCCCGACGGGCTGGCACGACTCGTGGACGCCGCGCACCGCGAGGACCTGGGAGTCGTCCTCGATGTCGTCTACAACCACATCGGCCCCGGGTCGGAGGCGATCGGAGCGTTCGGCCCGTACTTCACCGACCGGTACGAGACCTTCTGGGGGAGTGCGATCGACTACAGCGAGCGGGCGGTGCGGGAGTGGGCGATCGGCAACGCCCTGCTCTGGACACAGGAGTACGGGATCGACGGGCTGCGGCTGGACGCCGTGCACTCGGTGTACGACGATTTGCCCGTGCACGTGCTGCGTGAGTTGCGAGAGCGGGTCGCCGGGCTTGTGATCAGCGAGATGGGCCACGACGACTTCCGGCCGCTCGACGAATGGGGCCATGACGCGATCTGGCTCGACAACCTGCACCACGAGCTACACGTTCTGCTGACCGGCGACCGTGACGGCTACTACGAGCGCTTCGGCTCGCTCGAGGGCCTGGTGCGCGAGCTCGACCGGCCGCGACCCGAGCGACTCGTCGTCTGCGCGCAGAACCACGATCAGGTCGGCAATCGTGCAACCGGCGACCGCCTGCCGCCCGACGCGCACCGGGTCGCCCTGGCCGTCGTGCTCTTCTCGTTGAGCACGCCGCTCCTCTTCATGGGCGAGGAGCACGACGAGCAGGCGCCGTTTCAGTTCTTCACCGACCACATCGATCCCCGGATTGCCGACGCCACCCGCGCAGGGAGGCGGCGCGAGTTTGCGGCGTTCGGTTCGTTCCAGACAGGGGAGGTGCCCGACCCGCAGGACGCGGCGACCGAGCAGCGCTCCGTCATCTCGCACGGCGCGCCGGACCCGTTCTATGCAGAGCTTCTGCAGCTGCGCCGTGAGCTCCCGCGCGAGCTCGAGCTCTCGACCGAAGGAGCGGTGCTCACGATGCGACGCGGCGCCGTCAGTCTCGTGGCGGACTTCGATACGCAGACCGTGGAGCTGCGCCGGTGACCCGCGCTGTGTGGCCGGGCACGCCGTTCCCGCTCGGGCCTACGTGGGACGGCGAGGGCACGAACTTCGGCCTGTTCTCGGAGCACGCGGAGCGAGTCGAGCTCTGCCTGTTCGACGCCGGCGGCGCCGAGGAGCGGATCGAAGTCGCCGAGCGGACCGCGTTCAACTGGCACTGCTACCTGCCGGGGGTCGGACCGGGGCAGCGGTACGGCTACCGGGTACATGGCCCCTACGAGCCGGAGACGGGCAAGCGCTTCAACCCGGCGAAGTTGCTGATCGACCCCTACGCGAAGGCGATCGACGGCGCCGTCGATTGGGACGCCGCGAACACCCTTCCCTACGTGCCGGGCGGGGGCGACGACGCCGACCTGACGATCGACGAGTCGGACTCCGCCCCGGCGGTTCCGAAGAGCGTCGTGATCGACCCATCGTTCGACTGGCAAGACGACGACGCTGTGCGACCGCGTACTCCGCTGAGCGAGTCACTCATCTACGAGATCCACGTGAAGGGGTTCACGCAGCGCCGCGAAGGAGTGCGCGAGGACCTGCGCGGCACGTACGGCGGTCTGGCGAGCGAGGACGCGATCGGCTACCTGACCTCGTTGGGGGTGACCGCGGTCGAGCTCCTGCCAATCCACCACATCGCCGACGAGAGCTTCCTCGCCGACCGCGGCCTGACGAACTACTGGGGCTACTCGACGATCGGCTACCTCGCCCCGCACTCCCTCTACGCGGCGACGGGCGACCAGGTGCGCGAGTTCAAGGGATTGGTCAAGGCGCTACACGGAGCCGGGATCGAGGTGATCCTCGACGTCGTCTACAACCACACCGCCGAAGGCAACCACCTCGGGCCGATGCTCAGCTTCAAGGGGGTCGACAACCGCAGCTACTACCGGCTCGTCCCCGAGACCCCGCGCTACTACATGGACTACACCGGGACGGGCAACACGCTCAACCCGGTGCACCCGAGCGTTCTGCGGCTGATCATGGATTCGCTGCGCTACTTCGTCACCGAGTGCCACGTCGACGGGTTCCGCTTCGACCTTGCCTCTGCGCTCGCGCGCGAGTTCTACGACGTCGACCGCCTGTCGGCGTTCTTCGACGTCATCCACCAGGATCCGGTGCTCTCGCAGGTGAAGCTGATCGCCGAGCCGTGGGACGTCGGGCCGGGGGGCTACCAGGTGGGGAACTTCCCGATCCTCTGGTCTGAGTGGAACGGCATGTACCGCGACACGATGCGGGACTTCTGGCGTGGCAACGCCTCGATCTCCGATTTCGCCTCGCGCTTCGGCGGCTCGGCCGACCTCTACCAGACCGACGGGCGCCAGCCGTTTGCGTCGATCAACTTCGTCACGGCACACGACGGCTTCACGCTGCGCGACCTCGTCTCGTACAACGAGAAGCACAACGAGGCGAACGGCGAGGGCAACCAGGACGGCACCGACGACAACCGCTCGTGGAACTGCGGCGTCGAAGGCCCGACGGACGATCCGGCCGTGCTCGCGCTACGCGTGCGTCAGCAGCGAAATCTGCTGGCGACGCTGCTCCTCTCGCAAGGGGTGCCGATGTTGGTGGGCGGCGACGAATGGGGCCGGTCACAGGGTGGCAACAACAACGCCTGGTGCCAGGATAACGAGATCTCGTGGCTCGACTGGAACACGTGCGACCCGGAATTGCTCGTGTTCACGAAAGGGTTGATCGAGCTCAGGCGGCGGCATCCGGTGTTCCACCGCACGCGCTTCTTCGACGGGAAGGGCCGGCGGCTGCCGGATGTCTGGTGGATGCGTCCCGACGGCCGACGTATGACTCGCCGCGACTGGGAGCACGCGGACGGCCGTGCGATCGGGGTGTTCCTGAACGGCGAAGAGCTGGGAACCGAGACCCGCACGGGCGAACCGATGCGCGACGACTCGTTCCTCATGCTGTTCAACGCGCACTTCGAAGAGATTCCGTTCAGGCTGCCGGCGCGCCGGTTCGGCACACGCTGGGAGCTGGTGCTCGCGACCGGGCGCTGCGACGGCGACCGGCTCGTCCCGGGCGCCGACGTCGTCGTCGAGTCGCGGTCGCTCGCGCTGCTCCGCCGCCTCTGACCGGTCGATGGCTTCGTTCCGCGCCACCTACCGGCTGCAGCTGACACCGGAGTTCGGATTCGCGCAGGCGCGGGAGCTCGTCCCGTACCTGCGTGAGCTCGGTGTCTCGCATCTCTACCTCTCGCCGTCACTACAAGCGCGGGCCGGATCGCAGCACGGCTACGACGTGACCGATCCGCGCCGGATCTCGGAGGATCTGGGCGGCGAAGAAGAGTTTCGCAAGCTCGCCGCGGCCGGACTCGGCGTGATCCTGGACATCGTCCCCAACCACATGGCGGCCGTCGACGAAAGCCCGTTCTGGCGCGACGAGCGCCTGCGCGAGCTGTACTTCGACGTCGACCTGCGCACGGGCTTCCATCGCCGGTTCTTCGACGTCGGCGAGCTCGGCGGCATCAAGCAGGAGGATTGGGAGGTGTTCTGGGGGACGCACGCCAAGGTGATCGAGCTGGTGCGCGCCGGCGTCGTCGACGGGTTGCGCGTCGATCATCCGGACGGGCTCGCCGACCCGGCCGGCTACTTCGCGCGGCTGCGCGAGGCGGGCGTGGAGCACGTGTGGGCCGAGAAGATCCTCGAGCCGGGCGAGCAGCTCCGCGACTGGGCGGTGGACGGGACGACCGGCTACGAGTTCCTCAACGACCTCATGGCCGTCTGTGTCAACCGCGACGCGGAGGATGCGTTCACCGAGCTGTACGAAGAGCTCACCGGCGACACGCGGCGTTTCGAGGACATTGCCTCGCTTTCGAAGCACGAGGTCGCCGTCAACATCTTCGAGCCCGAGCTGCGACGACTCGACCAGGAGCTCGAGGTCGAGAACCTCGCGCCGGCGCTCGCGTCGTTCCACGTCTACCGCACCTACATCCGCCCCTACGAAGGGGCGATCGACGTTGCCGACCGCGAGGAGATTGCACGCGCCAACGTCTCCGAGCAGCTTCGGCGCGTTCTCCTGCTCGAGGAGCCCGGGCGCGAGGAGTTTGTCGTGCGCTTCCAGCAGACCACCGGCGCGGTGATGGCCAAGGGCGTCGAGGACACGGCGTTCTACCGGTACGTGCGGCTCGCCGCGCTCAACGAGGTGGGCGGGAACCCTGCGCGCTTCGGCTCGACAGTGCAGGATTTTCACGAGGCGAACATGCTCCGAGCGGCGCGCTTCCCGTTGCACATGTTGACAACGGCAACACACGACACGAAGCGCTCCCCTGACGTGCGCGCGCGCATCGTCGCGCTGACGTGGCTGGCCGAGGAGTGGGCCGGGCGGGTACGTGAATGGCGCGGCGACCTCGGCGGGCTACGCGACGCGCACGAGGAGTTGCTCGTGTACCAGACGCTGGTCGGTACGCTGCCGATCGGGCGCGACCGGCTCGACGCCTATCTGGTCAAGGCACTTCGCGAGGCGAAGGTCAACACGAGCTGGCTCTCGCCCGACGAGGAGCACGAGGCCGCGGTGTGCGGGTACGCGGCCCGGGCAGCGGAGCTGATCGCGCGCGATCCGTTTCTCGGTCGTGTGCGCGCAATCGGACGGCAGCTAGCGTGCGCGCAGCTGCTGCTGAAGCTGACGGCG
>Ga0207933_1001258_pt1 | contig 20047 bp, 23 predicted proteins | sample NGESurdeep092012_4_FD_184488 | JGI IMG/M metagenome (GOLD analysis project Ga0207933, IMG submission 184488) | Arctic peat soil microbial communities from Barrow, Alaska - NGEE Surface sample F53-3 deep-092012 (SPAdes) | ecosystem: Environmental > Terrestrial > Soil > Wetlands > Peat ...
AACTGGTACTGAAATTCAAAAGTACTAAGAGTAGAAAACATAACTAAACATTTTAGGTTAAAATTACTAATATATTTAGACATTTCAAAGAACTGTTTTTGCTTTGCGGTTAATCTTTATCAACCTATAATTTTAATTGATAATATTATTTTATTGCTTACAGGTTTCCCAAGCCCAATTTTTTTACTTTGAAATTGAAAATATTTCAATGATTAAACTCTAATAATCTTTTTCTAATATTTTATAATTTATTTATGAAAAAAAATTGATTTTTATCAATGAAAAAAGGGATTTATATTTGCGAAGGTTTTTCATAGGATATTGGATTAAAAGGAGCTGGATTTCTATCCGGCTCTTATTATTTGGTAAAAAAATTAATTTAAAAACGGCACGAATTATCTAATTCTAACCCTTTAAAATTTAATCATAAATTCCTTCATTTTCCCCGGTCTTTTTTTCTAATACGTCATGTTGTTTAAGATTTTGATCTGTTGTTTTATTCCTTCTGAAATAAATGATTAAAAAAAATGCCAAAATTACTACTCCCGTAGTTATAGAAATGAATAATACTCCCATGGTTATGAAATTTAAAATTATAGATAATTGAAAATGGTTACAATAATTATGCTGAAATTAAAAACAAGAAGGATTGTTTATTGAAAATTAAATTCAAAAAACACAATTATTCTCGCAGAATTATTTATTTTTCCGATTCAAATAAATCAATGAGTAAAGGAAGGTTAGAAGCTTTTAGCGACGGAGTTTTTGCAATTCTTATTACCATTATGGTTTTAGAATTGCACGCACCTGAAGGAAATACTTTTGAAGCATTAAGGCCTTTACTGCCAAAATTTGTTAGTTACATCCTCAGTTTTACTTATGTAGCTATTTATTGGAATAATCACCACCACTTGTTTCAAGCTGTGAAAAATGTTAATGGAAAAGTATTATGGTACAATACGCTTTTATTATTTTGTATTTCATTGATTCCATTTGTTACCGCCTGGATGGGTGAAAATCATTTCAGTGCTTCGCCTGTTGCCTTATATGGCATTGTTTTATTAATGGCTTCTTTAAGTTACCCTCTTCTATTATTTTCTCTTATTCGGATTAATGGTAAAGACTCTTTATTGGCAAAATCAATTGGAAGTGATTTTAAAGGAAAAATTTCAATTGCAATTTATATCGCCGGAATTTTAATTTCCTTTTTTAATTCATGGATAAGTTTTGGTTTATATTGCCTGGTAGCCTGTATTTGGTTTATTCCTGATAGAAGAATTGAAAAGAGGATTGATAATAAACAATCTGAACAGTAAACGAACAAATACATGGAAAATGGGCGCAGGCTAATTCAAAAGCACACAGTATTTCGACTATTATTCTATGATGATGGTAAATCTGCTACCACCGTGGATTTCTTTTTTACCGAAGGCCCTAAAAAATAAATAGCCGCTGGCGAATGGCCAGCAGCTATTTGTAGAAATAATTTTACAAAAAAACTAATCAGGAATTTGTGTTACTGTATTGGTAGTTACTGCCGAAATAGGGGCAACAGGAGCCGCTTCCTGAACAGGAGGAGGGGTATTTGCTATAACATCTTTTTCTTTCATACCTGCTTCTATTTCGCTTTTTACATGCTCTTTAGCATCATTAAATTCCCTTACTCCCTTTCCGATTCCTTTCATCAAATCTGGAATTTTTTTACCGCCAAAAAACAATAAGATAACGAGAAGGATCAATAACCATTCGGATTCTCCCGGCATTGAAAGAAGAAGAATGGGTTTCGTAATAATGCTTAACATGATTTAGTGTGTTTGAGTTTATAATTTCTACAAAATTACCAGAATCCATGTTAGCGTATTGTAAATTTTCTCTTACAATAAAAAGACAATTCAGGCCATTTTTAACTAAATCGGCTATAAATAAAAAAACCCGTAAAAAAATTACAGGCTTTAAATTGAAACTAAAATAATTTAATTTGAAGAAGGCTGGGTAGGCGTAGTAACGGGCTTAACGATATCTTTTTCTTTCATTCCTGCTTCAATTTCACTCTTAACGTGGTCTTTAGCATCATTAAACTCCCTGACTCCTTTGCCGATTCCCTTCATAAGATCAGGAATTTTTTTACCTCCAAAAAACAGTAAAACAACTAAAAGGATCAATATCCATTCAGAGCCACCGGGCATTGAAAGCAATAAAACGGGTTTTAAAAAAATACTTAACATGATTTAGTTTTTTGTTGTGAATTAATTTTTTTTCTATAAGTTTCTTCAAAGTTAACCCAATACTTAAAAGTATCAGAATTAATTTCTCATTTTTAATTACGTAAAAATGATATCGTTGGATTTAAAACCTTATTTATAAATTTATCAAAATTTTTAAAAACACATTATGAATTATTGGCTTGTAAAATCAGAACCATTCAAATATAGCTGGGAAAAACTTTTAAAGGATAAAAAAACTTTTTGGGATGGAGTTAGGAACTATGCCGCCAGAAATAATCTCCGGGATATGAAAAAAGGGGATGAAGTATTTTTTTATCATAGCAATGAAGGGTTAGAAATTGTTGGTATTGCTATGGTTGTCAAAGAATCCTACCAGGATCCCACCTCCGATAATAAAAACTGGGTAGTAGTGGATTTGAGCCCTGTAAAATCTCTGAAGAAACCTGTTACGCTTGCAGAAATTAAAGCTGAGTCGAAACTTGAAAATATGGAATTGGTAAAAAATTCAAGGTTGTCTGTGCAAAAAGTAACTCATGAAGAATGGAAACACGTTTTGAAGATGAGCGGATCCAAATAAAAATAGAAATTCAATTTTGAAAAAAAATCTCGTAGTTCTTACAGGGGCTGGCATCAGCGCCGAAAGCGGTTTACAAACTTTTCGGGATAGCGATGGTTTGTGGATGGGGTATGATGTATATGAGGTAGCTTCTCCACAAGGGTGGAAAAAAAATCCGGAACTGGTTTTGGATTTCTATAATGCGCGAAGAAAAGAAGTTGCCAAAGCTTTGCCTAATAAAGCACACAAGGGAATCGCAGATCTGGAAAAATATTTCAACGTAACCATTATCACACAAAATATTGATGACCTGCACGAACGCGCAGGTTCAACAAATGTTATTCATTTACATGGCGAGATATTTAAAATGCGAAGCGAAAATGATGAAAACACTTTTTATGAAATAAATGGAGACATTCAATTTGGCCAGAAAGCGCCCGATGGTTTTCAACTACGTCCGCACGTAGTTTGGTTTGGCGAGCCGGTCCCCATGATTGAAGAAGCAGTAAAAGTGATGGCAACTGTAGATGTTTTTATTTTAGCCGGCACCTCTTTACAGGTTTATCCTGCAGCGGGATTGATTGATTTCTTGCCTTCGGGAATTCCTAAATTTATCATTGATAAAAACCCACCATATATTCCTCCACATCATAATTTTAAAGTAATTCAGAAACCTGCGACGGAAGGAGTGGAAGAAGTAAAAAATATTTTGTCAGCTAAAGAAATTTAAAATTTGTGGTAACAGATGCAACGTTTTACTTCCTTATTCTGTCAGAAAAAGTATAAACATTTTTATGAAAAAAATATTTTATTTCATTTCTCCGGTTCTGTTGGCTATTTTGTCGTTTACCTGTTCCAAAAACAAACCTATAATCCTTGATGAAACGCAATCGGTTATTTTACCTTCTAACGGGCCGGAAATTATTAATGCAAACAACCATTTTGCCTTTGCTTTTTTTAAAGCAACTTTAGCCCAGGATACTTTAAATAATAATAAACTGATTTCTCCATTGAGTATTTACCTGGCTTTATCCATGGTTTATAACGGAGCCGATAATGCAACGAAAGATTCAATTGCACAAACACTTCAGCTTTCCGGTATTGATATTAACAACCTTAATTCAGTTTGCCAGGCTTTGATTTCTCAATTGCCCAAGGAGGATAATAAAGTCCAAATGAATATTGCCAATTCTGTTTGGTACAGGCAAAATAGTTTCCCGCCTTTGGCGTCTTTTTTAGATATACTGCAAAACAATTTTCAGGCTTCTGCGCAGGGACTTAATTTTAATGATCCCTCTTCCGTAAATACGATCAACGATTGGGTTTCACAAAAAACAAACAACAAAATTCCAACCATAATTCAGAGGATTGATCCTTCCGATTTGATGTATCTCATTAATGCCGTTTATTTTAACGGATCATGGCAACACGGTTTTAAAACTTCTGATACGTACAATGACAATTTCTATTTGCAAAAAGGAACTACGAAAAGTGTTCCATTTATGCAGCAAGAAATTAAAGCAAATATTTTTCGGGATAGTACTTTTTCGATGGTTGAGCTTCCTTATGGTAGTGGGAAAAGTTTCAGCATGTATATTTTGAAACCTTCTAACCAGGAAGAATCTATTAGCGGATTTGCTTCGTCCCTCAATGAAAATATATTAACGAATGCCATCAGTAAAATGGATAGTTCTACTGTTGAATTACAAATGCCAAAATGGGAATATTCTTATGAAGTGCAGGATATGAGGCCCGAATTATCTATGCTGGGAATGGGAATCGCATTTGGCAACAATGCTGATTTTTCTAAAATTTACGGCACTACACCAACAAATGTTTATATATCAAAAGCAATTCATAAAACTTATATCAAAGTAGATGAAGTGGGCACTGAAGCCGCCGCAGTCACAGCCATTGGTTTCACAACTACCGCAATTCAATTATCCCAGGTTTTTAAGTTAGACCATCCTTTTTTATATGCAATTATTGAAAAACAAACTGGCGCTGTTTTATTTTTGGGAATGTTGAATGAACCTTAAAGAAGAATTTTTAAGATTAGGGTTTTCACAAAAGAAATTTTTAAAGAATATTTTAATTCCTAAATAATAATAATTATTATTGGGGAAAATTAATTGCTATGGTTCATTCTGTAAGTATCAATGCGGGGTTTCAATTTTTATTTCTTGCTTTATTCCTAATACCCGGCATATTTTTTCTTCTCACTTTACAAAATACATTGAAAAGTATTTCAGAAGAAAACAGGATGATGCCGCCATCAAATGTATGGTTGATGTTCATTCCGTTATTTAACCTTGTTTGGCAATTTATAATGGTTGATAAAATTGCCCAATCTATCGGTGCCGAATGTGCAAGGTTGAATATTCCCGTTAAGGACCCTAAACCCACATACAATATCGGGCTCGCATGGAATATTTGTAATTTTCTTTCAATTATCCCGATAATTGGTGGCCTTGCGGCTCTGATTATTTTTATTTTATATTGGGTAAAAGTTTCAGAATTTAAAAAACTTATCCTGGCAAATCAGAATAATTATATGCTCGATGCTGAGAGGAATCTTTTTCACGGAGATAAAGCCATTTAAAAAGATGGGCTTTTAAAATTCCGAAATAAAAATTCCACTTATTTCTTTGTTTACTGTAAAAATCATCTCTGTACTCTTCCGCTTGCATCGCCTTTCATCAACCCAATTACATCACTCAAAGTCGCATGGTTCAAATCGCCTGGTATCGTGTGTTTCAGCGCGGAAGCTGCAACGCCAAATTCTGCGGCGTCTTTCAAATTCATTTCAGTAACCAAGCCATAAATAAATCCGCTGGCGAAAGAATCACCACTTCCAACCCTGTCAACAATTCTTACTTCATATTGCTTGGTGTGATAAAATTCATTGCCGTCATAAACTAAAGCACTCCATCCATTGTCTGATGCGCTGTGGCTTTCTCTCAAAGTAGAAGCGATATATTTAAATCCAAATTTTTCTTTCATTTGCTGAAAAACATCTTTATATCCGTCAAGATTTAATTCGCCTTTGGTAACATCTGATCCTTTGCTTTTAAAGCCTAAAGTAGTTTCCGCGTCTTCTTCATTGCCGATGCAAACGTCAACATATTGGCAAAGTTTTGTCATTACTTCTTTCGCTTTTTCTTTGCTCCATAATTTTTTGCGGTAATTTAAATCAATGCTTGTGGTAATTCCTTTTGCTTTGGCAGCTTTTAAAGCAGCTTCTGTTAGCGCGGCAGCTTTATCGCTCAATGCAGGCGTGATGCCGGTTGTGTGAAACCAAGAAGCGCCTTCAAATATTTTAGCAAAATCAAAATCGGAAATTTCTGCTTCAGAAATGGCTGCGTCTGCCCTGTCATAAATTACCTGTGAAGCACGCATCGAAGCGCCGGTTTCTAAAAAATAAATCCCTAATCTTTTTCCACCTTTTGCTACAAATTGTGTATCTACACCATAGCGGCGAAGATGATTGATAGCAGATTGCCCGATCGCATTGTCCGGAACTTTTGAAACGAAAATTCCTTGCAAACCATAATTACAAAGAGCAGCAGAAACATTCGCTTCGCCGCCGCCATAAGTAATATCAAAACTATCAGCCTGTACAAATCTTTTGTAATCGGGAGTAGATAAACGAAGCATTATTTCTCCAAGAGTGACCACTTTTTTTGCCATGAATTTTTATAAATATATATGAAAATGAATTTTTAATAGTTTTAAACTTTTTCAAATCTCTTTCTTATTTGTTTAAACAACAAGAAATAAAACCAATAATTTGTAAAAATCCTCGATAAACAATTGCGGAAGATTTCGATTAATTTCTTTTAAGGTTTGAAATTTAGTTTCATCTTTTGATAAATCATTTTAAGTAACAGCAATGCTTAAACGAATATTTTTTAGAAATTAATTGCTGTCTTTTTAAGATTAGTTTAATTTTATGCAAATATTTAGTAGAATTTGAAAAAGAAATACGGATTCTCCAAAGAGTTCTAATAAAATTGTTTAATAATAAAAATGTTTTCATGAGTAAAAAAAATGATCTTTTACAGTTAATCCCTCAGCAAGGGATTTTGCCGCTTTATTTTTACAAAGACACAGAGGTGAGTTTGCGGGTTTTAAAAGCGTTGTACAAAGCCGGAATCAGAACAATTGAATATACCAACAGGGGAGAAGCGGCTTTGCAAAATTTTAAAAAAATGCGTGAATTATGTGATTCTGAATTGAATGGAATGTACCTCGGAATCGGTACCATAAAAAATGGAGAAATGGCGCAAACCTTTATTGATGCAGGGGCAGATTTTATTATTTGCCCTGGGCTGGTTGAAGAAGTTGCCAGGGTTTGTGATAAGCAAAATATGCTTTGGGTTCCGGGTTGTATGACTCCTTCGGAGATTATTCGTGCAGAAACTTTAGGTGCTAAAATGATCAAATTGTTTCCGGGAAATATTTTAGGCCCTGAATTTATGAGTTCCATAAAAGCATTATTTCCTGATCTTTTATTTATGCCGACAGGCGGGGTTGACCTGGATAAAGATAATATTGCAAAATGGCTGAAAGCTGGTGTTTGTGCCGTTGGCATGGGAAGTAAACTTATCAGTAATCAATTGCTTGATGAAAAAAATTACTCCAAAATAGAAGAACTTGCGAGGCAAGCTATAGATATTTTGAAATCACTTAAATAAAAAGTTATAAGAATAGTATCAATAGATTTAATTTGTAAATTGCCTTCAAGAAAAATCCTCACAGATTGAATTATCTGTGAGGATTATAATTTTAATTAAAAGACAATTCTTAAAATAATTATTTCAACTTAGCCACCTGATCTTCATAAAACTTCCTGGTTTCTATTACATCGGGAACGCTATTGTACCAGTTAGATTCATGTTCTATAGAAAACATTCCACTAAAATGCTGGCGCTTTAATTCCTGGAAAATTGGTGGAAAATCAATAACACCTTTACTTACAACTGTATCAGGCGCATCTACCTGGCCAAATTTAGTGATGTCTTTTAAATGAACTCCATATATATGCCCTTCTAATTTTTTAAGTGCGTCAACAATATTTACGCCATTGCGTGCCCAGTGGCCGAGGTCTGCGCATGAACCAATATTTGGATGCCCTTGTACGGCAGCAAATACGGAATCAGGGCTCCAGTATACATTTGGTTTTGGATGATCGTGAATAGCTACTTTTATGCCATAAGCACCTGCCATGCTATCTACCATATCCCATTGGTTTTTTAATGGCTCTGCAGTTATATAACTTAATCCAAATTCTTTTGCCAGGTCAAACGCTGCTTTCCATTCTTCCCGGTTTTTTGGAACAATAACACCCATTGCTATCATAGTTATTCCTTTGTCATGCATTAGTTGCTTAATTTTTGCTTTGCTGGCATCTGACATTTTAATCCCAAAACTATCTTTCAAACCTGCGCCCAAAGGCTGCCCCCAAAAAGCTTCAATATATTTTATTCCGCAGCTGTCTACTTTATCAAGCGCCTGGGCAAAAGTGAACATCCTGAATGTCCACATTTGTACACCAAGTTTCCAATTAGCAGTTACGTTAGAAGTATCTGCTGTTGACATCATTGATGTTGAATCAGCATTGGAGGTTGATGCGGAATTGTTTGAATTGCACCTGGTAAGTGCCAGGATGCACATCAAACCGAGAAAAATACAAGCAATTTTTTTCATTTTTTTGAATTTTAAATTTTAGAGAGCAATTTACTTATTTAATAAAAAAATCGGGAATAAAATATTTGTGTGGTAATAAAACCAGGAATTGAATTAAATATCATTTCATTTAATTTACCTAAACCTTAAACATTTTACGTCTATTCATTACCGTTACAGTAAATAAACAAATATTTAAAATTTTAAAATTCCTGGGTTTGAATTAAAAGTATTTTCTGCGATTTACGAAACTTAATTTCCGCGAAAAGGTTTTTAGTATATTAGCACCACGAAAAATTAACGCATTGTCAATAACTGCCTATTGGATTTATACAAAAATAAATCGCTCCATCAAATATAAAACCAAACCAAATGGCTAAAAGTGAATTGGATATTCCTGTACTAAATGACAAAGAAAAAAGGCGAAATCAAAACAACGCGGTGCTTGCGGGTTTTTTGGGTTGGACATTGGATGCTTTCGATTTTTTCATCCTCACTTTTGTGTTGGCTACAGTAGCAACTGATTTTCATAAAACAATTCCTGAGATGGCTTTAACGCTTACTGCAAGCTTGGCGATGCGTCCGGTAGGCGCATTGGTTTTTGGGTTAATGGCCGACAGGTTTGGTAGAAAAGGCCCTTTAATGATTAGTATTATTTTTTATTCGGTGATGGAAATATTATCAGGACTTGCTCCGGATTACAAGATCTTTTTATTGTTGAGATTTTTATACGGAATCGGAATGGGCGGCGAATGGGGAGTTGGCGCTTCGCTTGTTATGGAATCGGTTTCGGCAAAAAGGCGTGGCTTTTTGTCTGGCCTTTTACAGGAAGGTTATGCATTTGGTTTTTTATTGGCGGCCGGCGCTTATTATTTCGTTTTTCCACATTTTGGATGGAGGGCAATGTTTTTCCTGGGCGGGCTGCCCGCTTTAATAACTTTATTTATTCGCTCCAAAGTAAAAGAAACTGAAGCCTGGAAATCACACAAGTCAAAGGATTGGAAAGAATATGGAAATGCGGTAAAAAAGAACTGGAAATTATTTTTATACCTTGTTCTTTTGATGTCAATGATGAACCTCATCTCTCACGGAACTCAGGATTTATATCCTACTTTTTTACAGCAACAAAAACATTTTAGCCCACACGAAACAGCTATCATTACTATGGTTTCAATGGTGGGTGCCATTTTAGGAGGATTGCTTTTTGGTTATTTATCTGATTTATACGGAAGAAAAAAAATGATGGTTACGGCTGTAGTTCTGGCTATTGTTTTGATTCCTCTTTGGCTGCTGGCTGGCGGCAGTGTTTTAATAGCTTTGGGCGCTTTCGGAATGCAGTTTATGGTACAGGGCGCCTGGGGAATTATTCCTGCCCATATCAATGAATTATCGCCCGGGCCTGTACGCGGTTTCTTCCCAGGCTTTGCTTATCAAATTGGTGTTTTAATAGCATCAGGAATCGCTTATGTAGAAGCTTTGTTGGCACAGTCTGTAAGCTATTCAACTTCGATGGAAATTTTAGCCGGTTCAGTTTTGATAATTGGTGCTTTGGTAATCCTTGCCGGGCCTGAAGCTAAAGGAATTGATTTTCATAAAGAAAAGACCAGTTCCTAAAATAAAAATACGGGTTATTTGTTTGTTTACTATTAAAAGCGTTGCCATTTTTATTTTCGATTAAGTATTACTGTTAAGTTAATTTGATTTTTCTTAAATCTTAATCTTTTTCGCTTCTTCATTTGCCGAAAGAAAAATTTGGTTCAATTTATCCGTGTTGACAATAGATTGTATTGTTTTGGGTGAAGGTGGATTATTCTGATGCTCTCGTAATTGAAATTGAAACCATTCAACGTCGTGCCATTCGCCAAATTTGTAACCTATCTTTTCGTAAATTCCTATTTTCGTAAACCCCAATGATTGATGAAAGCCAACACTTTTTTCATTGGGTAAACTCACACCCGCATACACATTAAAATAGCCCTGGATTCGCAAAATTGAAAAAAGCGTTTCGTATAAAATGCGGGCAATTCCTTTACGATGAAATTCTGGCAAGAGATACACTGTTGATTCGCAAGACCATTGATAGGCGCTCCTGTATCGGTGTAACCCGGCATAGGAATAACCAATAACTTTATCGCCATAAAGGCATACAAGCCACGGATATTGCGCAATTATATTTTTAATTCTTTGTAAAAATTCTTCGTTAGATGGAGTAGCGTATTCAAAAGTAATAATCGTATGAAGCACGTAAGGTTTGTAAATTTCTAAAACCTTGTCGGCGTCATTTTCAGTAATGAGCCGGATTGAAAATTCATCCTTCATTAATCAATTTTTGAATTTTTAAAAACAGAAACGTAAAAATTAGCTGCTTGTTCTGCCTGGTTATTAAACCACAGGCATGGCGAGATAGGTTGGTTCATAATTATTTTTTAATGATGATTTAAATTGATTCAGTATGCTTTTTAAAATTATTAAGAATAGATTGCCAGCCGCTTTTTTATGCTTCAATCGAATTTGTAGTTTACTTCAGGAAACAAAAATAATTAGGAGCCTTTGGAGATCTGGATTTTATGTTCAGGTCAAAAAACTTTACTCAGTAAACCAACAAAAAAAGGTATTTTCTATTTTAAAAAAAAAATCAGGAATTTTTTATGAAAGATTCTACTGCAAGTAAATAACTTTTTAATCCAAAACCTGAAATAGTTCCTGCGCATTTTGAAGAAATATGGGAAAATTTCCTGAATTCTTCGCGGGCTTCTACATTGGAAATATGAACCTCTACCACAGGGATTTTTATAGAAGCAATCGCGTCCCCGATTGCGATTGAAGTATGTGTATAGGCGCCTGCATTTAGGATAATTCCATCCATATTTTTTGCAGCTTTTTGTATTTCGTTAATTAATTCGCCTTCCACATTACTTTGAAAATAATCAAAGTCAATGGTTTCATATTCCTTTCTCAGTTTTTGAAAATAATCTTCAAAAGTGGTAGAGCCGTAAATGCCGGGTTCCCTTGTTCCTATAAGATTTAAATTAGGCCCGTTGATGATTGAAATTTTCATAAATACAATTTACACAAATTTTTTAAACATGAATTATACGAATGAACCAATTAACCAATTGACTAATTAATGATTCACTTCATCATTGCAAAAAACTCATCAAATAAATAACGGCTGTCATGCGGGCCGGGAGTAGATTCCGGATGGTATTGAACAGAAAAAGCCGGGCGGTCTTTTAACCGTATCCCTTCTACAGAATCATCATTAAGATTAATGTGGGTTACTTCAATGTTATCATTTTTCCTTACTGCTTCTGCGTTTACGCCAAAGCCATGATTTTGAGTTGTAATTTCACATTTACCGGTTATCATGTTTTTAACCGGGTGGTTTAACCCGCGGTGCCCGTGGTGCATTTTAAAAGTCGGGATGCCATTAGCGAGCGCTAATAATTGCTGGCCTAAACAAATACCAAAGAATGGCTTTTTTTCTTTAAGAATATCTTTTACAGTTTCTATCGCATAATCCATTGGTTCAGGATCGCCGGGGCCGTTACTGATAAAATATCCGTCCGGGTTGAATTTTTGCAATTCTTCAAAGCTTGTTTTTGCATTAAATACTTTCACAAAAGCGCCTCTTTCAATAAAACAATTCAGGATATTTTTTTTGATTCCCAAATCTAAAACAGCAATCCTGGGCTTATTGTTTTCATCGCCGGCAGTATAATTCTTTTGTGAAGAAACTGCTGAAGCAAGCTCCAACCCTGCCATTGAAGGAACTTTGGATAATATTTTTTTAAGCTCTTCTATATTTTCATTTTCTGAAGAAATGATACAATTCATTGCGCCTGCTTCACGGATATGGATTACCAACGCGCGGCTGTCTATTCCATCGATAGCAACAATATTTTGCTTTTCAAAATATTCCTGTAAAGAATTATCGGCGGCAAAACGAGAATATTGTTCTTCCAGGTTTCTCCCAATTATTCCCTTTACTTTTATAGAATCGCTTTCTACTTCGTTTTCGTTGATGCCGTAATTGCCTATATGAACATTGTTCATAATCACTATTTGCCCATAATAACTTGGATCGGTAAAAACTTCCTGGTAACCCGTCATTCCTGTATTAAAGCAAATTTCGCCGGTGGTAGTCCCGATTTTACCAAAGGCTTTTCCGTGGAAAACATTTCCGTCTTCTAAAATTAAAACTGCAGGTTGGAGAGATCGTGTATCAGACATTTCTAGAGTTTTGCAAAGAAAAGAAATTGGAAGCAATTAAATGGAATATTTTTAAAAAACTTTTATTCCTCCTAATTATTTTTTAACTTTTTAGTTCTTGATAAAAAACTTTTTTTCCTATAAAAAAGAACGAAGGAAGAAGCCATAAGTAAAATAAAAATCATGCTTATTTCTTTGTTTACTGCCTATTTTATGCAATTATTGTTTTAAAAACCTTATTCCGGAGCTAACTCAAGATTTTTTAAAATTTGATTTCAGTAATTTGCAATTATTAAATTCTTTTTTTGTTACCTGTAAAAGAAAATCTTCGGCTTCAGAAAATCATTATTCTTGTTGCAATAATTCTTTTTATTGTAAAGTTAGTTGCATGGTTTTTAACCGGGTCGCTTGCTATACTTACAGATGCGTTGGAAAGTATTGTAAATATTGTAGCAGGTTTTTTGGGTTTATACAGTTTGAATTTATCTGCAAAACCGAAAGATGCTGATCATCCTTACGGGCATGGAAAAGTAGAATTCCTTTCTGCCGGTGTGGAAGGAAGCCTCGTAATAGCCGCGGGGTTTTATATCATTTATAGAGCTGTTCAAAGTTTTTTTTATCACCATGGGATTCAAAAATTAGATATAGGAATTGTTTTAATCGCTTTTACGGCGATAGTAAATTTTATTACAGGAAAAGTTTCTATTGCCACCGGAAAAAAGAACCGCTCATTACAATTAATAGCCGGTGGAAAACATTTGATAACGGATGCTTACTCCACCTGTGCAATTCTCGCGGGTTTAGCAATCATTTATTTTACCGGTTATAATTTTATTGATAGCCTGATCGCGTGTGGAGTAGCGATTGTAATTATTTATACAGGTTATAAAATTGTTCGTGTATCCATTGCCGGTATTATGGACGAAGCAGACGAAAAATTGTTAGAAGATATTGTAACTCTTTTAAATAAGCACCGTAAAGAAAACTGGATAGATATTCACAATACGAGGATCATAAAATATGGCAGCACTTTACATTGCGATTGCCATCTCACTGTTCCATGGTATTTGAATGTAAATGAAGCACACGCTGAAATAGAATCGCTTTCGCGGTTAATAAAAACTGAATTTGAGGAATCGGTAGAATTATTTGTTCATTCGGATGCCTGCAAGGATTTTTCCTGTAATATTTGTTATAAACAAAACTGCATGGTGCGCAAACATGCTTTTGAAAAAAAAATTACCTGGACGATAAAAAATATTTCAAAAGATGCAAAGCACGATATCAACACGAAATAGCGCTTCTGAGTGCTTTAAAAAAAATATCCCTTCATAGACATGAAGGGACTCCAAAATTCAAAAACTGATTATCCATTAAGATCTTTATCCGGCCTGTAGCTGACACACAAAAGCGTATCAACCGTCATTGGGTTTGATTTAATAATTCAATTCGGCATGTAAGTAGTAAATGGATTTTTCGTACAGAAGAATATTGGCATTTAGTGTTATAAAATATAGGTTAGCAACGGGTTAGTGAAACATTAAACGGTAGTTGCGGGTAAATATTTTATAAGGGCGAAAAATAGAGTAAAGTTGCCTTTTGAATCGTAAAAGGCACAGAAAAAATACGTCCTTTTTTTTCTTATGAGAAGGATAGTTTTACTTAAATAATAGAGCAACAGAGAAAGCAGCTGCCGCTGCAAGTGCGCCTATTAACATTACTTTTAATGCTCCGGATAATACCGGAACGCCTGTGATCTTGCTTTTAAAATATCCGAATACGAATAAACAAAGGAGCGTTGCGATTACTGAAAATTTTAAAGCTTCCCTTGAATCCGCAATAAAAAAATAGGGGCTCAACGGAATAATTCCCCCAACTGCGTAGGATAAGCCAATATTCAAAGCACTTTTGGTGGCTCTGCGCGGATCGGGTTTGTCCAGCCCTAATTCAAACTTCATCATAAAATCAACCCACTGCTTTTTATCTTTTGCTATTTCTTCCGTTGCTTTTAATTGAACTTCTTCACTTAAGCCCAGGTTTTCAAAAAAATCCCGCACTTCTTTTTTTTCCATTTCAGGAATTCTTTCCACCTCATCATTTTCTCTTTTTAATTCACTATTGTAATGGTCATTTTCAGTTTTGCCGGCGAGGTAACCGCCCAATCCCATTGCAATACTTCCTGCAACTATTTCAGCGATTCCAGCAATTACAATAATAGAGCTATTAGCAACGGCGCCTGTTAAGCCAGCGGCCAAAGCAAATGGAACCGTAAGCCCGTCACTCATTCCAATTACCACATCACGTATCAAATCTGAACTTTGCAAATGTTCTTCCACATGTTGATGATCGTGCATTATTGAGAGTTTAGAGGGATTAGAAGGTTTATGAAAAAACGGTTAGAAGGTTTAGTTGATTTATAGAGTTTAAAAATATAAAGAAGCTGCAAATTAATAATCAATAATTAATAGTCAACAATCCTGGTTCGTTCAGCTTTAAGCTTTAAACCTTTAGCTTTGAGCCTTATAACTTATTTTATAAAGCACCCCATTGTAATCATCGCTTACCAGCATTGAGCCATCTTTTAAAAATTGTACATCAACTGGCCTGCCGTTCACCTCTTTTTCATTTTGCAACCATCCAAATGCAAATGGCTCTGGATCCATGAATTTGCCATTGTTGCCCATTTTTAAAACCTCCACTCGGTAACCAATAGGAATTGTGCGGTTCCAACTTCCATGTTCCGCTATAAAAATAGCGTTTTTATATTCTGCGGGAAACTTATTTTCAGTATTGAACCTCATTCCCAGGCTGGCAACGTGCGCCCCTAATAACTTTGAAGGTGGCGTATAATCATTACAGTTTTTGCCTTTTCCAAATTCCGGATCGGGAATATTTCCCTGGTGGCAATATGGAAACCCGAAATTCATCCCCGCTTTTGGCGCTGTATTTAGTTCATCATTTGGAATAGTATCGCCTAAATTATCACGGCCATTATCTGTAAACCACATTTCTTTTGTTTCCGGATTCCAATCGAAGCCTACAGTATTTCTTACGCCGCTCGCAAAAATTTCAAAATCTGAACCGTCTGGATTGATGCGGCAAATAGTTCCGTAAATTGGTTTGGAAGGAATGCAAACATTACACGGAGCGCCAACACCCACATATAATTTATTATCAGGGCCAAAAGAAATATACCTTAATCCATGGTGTGCATCAGAAGGGAATTGATCATAAACTATAGTAGGTTTCGGTGGATTTGACAAATGAGATTCTATATTATCCATGCGGTAAATAGTAGAGCTGGCACCGATAAATAAACTTCCGTCTTTGAAAGCTACGCCATTCGCAGATTGAAGCCCACTGGCGATTTCATAAACCGAATCCGCATTTCCATCGCTATTTTTATCAGGGATTGCAAAAACTTTATCAGTGCGCGTACCAACGAAAACAGTTCCCGATGGGGAAACGCAAATGCTTCGTGCATTAGGCACTTCTGCGTAAACACTTATTTTAAAACCCTCCGGAAGTTTTATTTTATCAAGATGGTATTTATTAAAAAGCGAATCATTTTCCTGCTGGCTATTAACGGCTGAAACTGGTTTGCTATTTTGATTTTTACAACCTGCTATCAAAAGAAAAAAAGATAAAATAACAAGTGCAAAAAAATATTTTTTCGTGGAATAATTAAAGCGTTTCATAAAAAAATAATTTGAAGATGAAAAGATGGCAAAGTAGCTGCAATTAATTAGCCAAAATATTAAATGAAAATTGATTGGAACTTTTTTCTTTTTTTCCATGGGAAATAGAAGGGATTTTTTTAAAACAATTTCTTACTTTGTGCGACAGGCTGCTGTTTTGATTTCTGATTGAAAAAAGCAGTAAACAAACAAATATTGCCTTATTTTATTTTATAGAAAAACTGCCATCAAATAAATGAACGGAGAATCCTTAAACATACGGGAAAGAAATTTGCAGAAATTGAAAGAACTCTTTCCTGATGTGTTTTCAGAAGAAAAATTAGATTGGGAAAGACTGAAAGCTACTTTTAGTGAGGATATTAATTTTGCTAATGAGCGCTATGTTTTAAACTGGGCGGGAAAAGCTGATGCTTTTAAAACATTGCAAATACCCACAACTGCTACTTTAAAACCCTCTACGGAAGAATCTATCAATTTTGATACTACCCAAAATGTTTTTATTGAAGGCGAAAACCTGGAAGTACTGAAAGTGTTGCAGAAATCTTATTACGGGAAAATAAAGTGCATCATTATTGATCCGCCGTACAATACCGGAAACGACAGTTTTATTTATCCCGATAGTTTTAAAGAAAACAAAAGCGACTATGAAAAACGCATTGGTGATAAAGACGAAGAAGGCTATTTAATGAAAGAAGGATTGTTTAGAAAGAACAGTAAAGACAGCGGCCACTTCCACAGCAACTGGCTCAGCATGATGTACCCGCGTTTGTTTTTGGCAAAAAATTTATTGAAAGACGATGGCGTAATCTTCGTGCATATTGATGATAATGAAGTGCATAATTTAAGGTTGTTGATGAATGAAATTTTTGGGGAGGAGAATTTTGTGGCTATTTTCCCTTGGAAAAAGAGAACTGCAAAAAGTGATGTGCCATTTGGAGTTTCTCAAGATTATGAATGGATATTATCTTACACTAAGGCAAATTATAGTGCTGGCATAAATATCGAAAGGAAATATTATTTCACAGAAGATTATCCAAATGACAGATGGCGGTTATCTGATTTAACTACTCAAAGGACAGAGGAAGAAAGACCTAATTGTGCATTTGAAATGTATGATCCCAAGTCAGGTAAAAAATATTCCCATAATCCCAAAAGAGTTTGGGGTGTTTCAAAAGATACTTTTCAATCCCACTATGATAAAGGTAAAATTGTATTTCCTGATGATTATAATTTTTTGAATATATCTATCCCTGCCTATAGAGTATTTGAAAGTGAAGACAAAGCAAAATCACTTAAAAAGTATGGAACTATAGAAGCTAAAAAGGCTGTTTCCACTTTCCTTCCGAAAGAGGTGGGAATGAGTGAAGATGGCAACAAAGAAATTGTTGAATTGTTTGGACAGAAAATATTTTCGTTCCCCAAACCATCATCTTTATTTAAACATTTTTTGAAAACTCAAAATGAAAAAAATTTCATTGTCTTAGATTTTTTCGCAGGTTCATCTACTCTGGCCCAAGCCGTTTTAGAACTCAATAAGGAAGACGGTGGCAATCGTAAATTTATCTTAGTTCAGCTACCCGAACTAACGGATGAAAACAGCGAAGCATATAAAGCCGGTTACAAAACCATAGCTGATATTTCGAAAGAGCGCATCCGCAGGGTAATCAAAAAAATTGAAAAAGATAAAGCCGAAAAGCCGGACATGTTTGATGAAGGAAAATTGGATTTGGGATTTAAAGTTTTCAAACTTTCTTCCTCCAATTTTAAAATATGGCGCGGCGATGAAATCACAGAAGAAAACCTTGCCCAGCAATTAGAAGTATTTACTAACCCGGTAAGCGAAGGCAGCGAAGAAGAAAACATGTTATATGAATTAATGATAAAAGCGGGTTATCAACTTACCGATAAAATTGAAAAAGCCGATAAATTCTATTCAATAAATGATGGAGAATTAATCATTGCTTTAGAAGAAATGAGCCAGCCAATTGTTGATAAAATAATCGCCACCAAACCACAAAAAGTAATTACGCTTGATAATCTTTTCACTGGCAACGATCAGTTGAAAACCAATACGGTATTGCAGTTGCGGGATGCGGGAGTTGAATTTAAAACGATATGAACCGCTGTCTGAATCACGGATTAAATGGATTAATGGATGACTCGGATTTTTTAAGTGATCAGGGTAATCCTGAAATCAGTAAAATCAGCGATTCAGACAGAAATGGATTAATGGATGATTCGGATTCTTTAAGCAATCGGCGTGATTCTGAAATCAATAAAATCACCGATTCAGACAGTTAAATGGATTAATTATGCAACAGGAATTAAAGTACAAAGACATTACTGAAAAGATAATTGGCGGTTCATTTGAAGTACATAAATTTTTAGGAAATGGCTTTCAGGAAGTAATCTATCAAAGAGCGCTGGCTTATGAATTTTCCAAATCAGGGTTAAGCTTTGCCAGGGAAATTGAGCAGGATATTTATTACAAAGATTTACAAGAACCAATAGGAACACGGAGAGCGGATTTTGTAGTTGAAGGAAAAATATTGGTAGAGTTAAAAGCAATTATTCAGTTAGAAGATGTGCATTTAGCTCAAGCGCTGAATTATTTAAAAGCGTATAAATTAGAAATAGGCCTTTTAATTAATTTTGGATCGAAGAGCTTAACATTTAAAAGGCTTATTTTATCAAATTAATAAATCTGTGGAATCTTTAAATCCGCCTAATCAGCGATTCAGACAAACAATATGAAGAAAGAACAAATAAATCAGCTCTTCGAACAATTTGAAAATGCCTGTTACGATTATAAAGGCATTGAGTGCTGGAGTGCACGGGAAATGCAAAGTATTTTTAATTATACAGATTGGCGTAATTTTTTGAAGGTAATTGATAAGGCCAAAGAATCTTGCAAAAATAGTGGGGGCGCAGTTTCCGATCATTTCGTTGACGTCAACAAAATGATAGAATTAGCTAAAGGCGCTCAACGTGAAATAGAAGATGTAGCTCTTACAAGATATGCCTGTTATTTAATAGCGCAAAATGGCAATGCAGCTAAATTGGAAATCGCTTTTGCACAAACTTATTTTGCCGTTCAAACCAGGAAACAGGAAATAATTGAACAAAGGCTATTGGATATTGCAAGAGTAACGGCAAGAGAAAAACTATCCAGATCAGAAAAAAAGCTTTCTGGAATTATTTATGAAAGAGGCGTGGATGATAAAGGTTTTGCCATTATCCGAAGTAAAGGCGATCAGGCTTTATTTGGCGGGTTTTCAACCAGCGGTATGAAGCTGAAATTACAAGTACCAGGTACAAAGCCTTTAGCTGATTTTCTGCCAACACTTACTATTAAAGCAAAAGATTTTGCAACAGAACTTACCAGTCATAATGTAACTGAAAAAGATCTGAAAGGAGAAACAAATATTTCAAGAGAGCATGTTGATAACAATCTCGCGGTAAGAAAAATGCTCATTGAAAGAGGGGTAAAACCTGAGCAACTTCCTGCATCTGAAGATTTGAAAAAAGTACAACGCCGCTTAGAAGGCGATGAAAAGAAAGTGATAAAAGAAGCAAAGAAAAAGAAATGAAACTCCACTTCGACAGTAACCAGGAATATCAATGGGATGCCATCAAATCCATTACGGATATATTTGAAGGGCAACCTT
>Ga0207933_1001259_pt1 | contig 20029 bp, 19 predicted proteins | sample NGESurdeep092012_4_FD_184488 | JGI IMG/M metagenome (GOLD analysis project Ga0207933, IMG submission 184488) | Arctic peat soil microbial communities from Barrow, Alaska - NGEE Surface sample F53-3 deep-092012 (SPAdes) | ecosystem: Environmental > Terrestrial > Soil > Wetlands > Peat ...
CCACCTAAGGCACGGGGTGAAATTTCACGACGGGACCAGCTTTTCGGCGGCCGACGTCAAACATTCCTGGGAGCGAGTGCTCGATCCGGCAACGCGCGGAGGACGCGGCTGGCCGCTTTACCCGATCCGCGGCGCTCAGGAGTTCGCCGCCGGAACTGCCAAGAGTATCGCCGGCTTGACTGTGGCGGACGACAGCACGATCCGAATCACACTCACGCAACCGTTCGCGATCTTCCCCAAAATGCTCGCCATGCCCGCAACGGCGATCGTCCCCATGCGCACGCCGCCAGATTTTGGGGAGCATCCGATCGGTACCGGCCCCTGGAAATTCGTGGCCTGGCATCACGACGACTATCTCCTCTTCGCCCGGAACGAGCAATATCACGACGGGCCTCCGCTGTCGGATTCGCTCGAAGCGAGAATCATTCCTGAGCTGAGCACCGCTGAGGCCGAGTTCGAGGCAGGTAATGTCGATGTGTTCGAAGTGCCGGCTCAGGAATCGCCAACCTGGGAATCCAACGACGAAACGAGGCCGCTGCTGCAGTCGGCACCGTCGCTCCGGCTTATCTACGGGGCGATCAACACCACGCGCGGGCCGCTACGCGACGTTCGCGTGCGGCAGGCAATCAATCTGGCCGTCGATCGCGAGATGATCCTGAAGCGCCTCATGGGCGGGCGCGGCACCCTCGCAGCTGGTGTGATCCCACCGTCCCTGGACGGCTACGACAAATCACTGACTCCATACCCATACGACTCGGCGCGAGCGCGAGCGCTGCTCAGGGAAGCCGGATATCCCAACGGCATCGACATCGAGCTCTGGACCTCGCAGAGCGAGCAATTCCCACGCATCGCGCAGACCATCCAGGCGTATCTCGGTCGAGTCGGAATACGCGTCAAACTGGTTCAGCGCGACGCTTCGTCGATGCGCGAAGCCGCCCGGAACGGCAAGACCGATATCGCGCTCAAGGATTGGTACGCCGATTATCCAGACGCCGAAAATTTCCTGTACCCGCTGCTCCACAGCGCCAACAAGGGTGTCGGGGGAAATGTCTCCTTCTTCAGCAATGCTGCATTCGACAGCGTCGTATCGGCCGCGCGACGGGAACCGAACGACCAGAAACGATTCGCGCTGTACCGCGAGGCGGATTCGATCGCGCATGCACAGGCGCCCATGTTGTTCATGTTCTTCTACACCGAGCTGTATGCGGTGCAACCGTGGCTCAAGGGCTTCACCGTTCCATCCATATTCACCGGTGAGCGCTGGACCACGGCGTATATCCAGCGCCCGAAAAAGGCAGTTGCGAAGTGACCGCATATGTCATTCGCAGACTGCTGCTTGCAATTCCGACTCTTTTCGGTGTTCTCGTCGTCACGTTCCTGCTGCTCTACGTTGCACCCGGCGATCCGGTAGAAGCGATGGTTGGTGAACGCGCTGATTCAGCGACAATAGCGCGCCTCCGGAAGGAACTTCACCTCGACGAGCCCATGACTTGGCAATTCGCGCACTACGCCGGCGGAGTCCTGCGTGGCGATCTTGGAACGTCGTACATCACGCGACGTCCGATCCTGAGCGATGTGCTGGAGCGTTTCCCAAAGACGTTGTTGCTTGCGGGCAGCGCGATGCTTTTCGCCTCGATTTCCGGAATCCTCATCGGCGTGCTGAGCGCCCAGCGACCTGGCGGATGGTTCGATCGAATCGCCCTCGGCGGCGCGTACCTGGGAATTTCGTTTCCGGTCTACTGGGTGGGACTGCTGCTCATTCTATTTTTCTCGGTAAAACTGCGATGGCTGCCACCGTCCGGGTACGGCGGATTGCGACATCTAATTCTACCGGCACTGGCGCTGGGCACCCGATCCGTCGCATTTCTTGCACGCGTCACGCGCTCGGCGATGCTCGACGTACTGAACAGCGACTTCGTACGAACTGCCCGCGCCAAGGGATTGAGTGAGCGCGTAGTCGTCCTGAAACACGGCCTGCGCAATGCGCTCATTCCCGTCATCACTGTCCTCGGCCTCGACTTCGGATACTATCTCACAGGCAGCATACTCACGGAAACGATCTTCAGCTGGCCCGGGCTCGGCCGCTACGTGGTGAACGCGATATCGCGGCGTGATCTTCCCGCGATCCAGGGAAGTATTCTATTCCTGAGTGTCATCTTTGTACTTGTCAATCTTCTAACCGATCTTGCGTATGCGAAGGCCGACAAACGGGTGAACCTGTAACAATGAACCGACAGAATATCCCGAGCGGTGGACCATTCGAGGACATCGTTGGCTATTCGCGCGCCGTTCGTGTTGGCAACCACGTAATCGTCGCCGGCTCGACCGCGATGGGCGCGGATGGCAATATCGTTGGCGCCGGTGACGCTTACGCCCAGACCGTGCAGACGTTGCGCACGATCGAAAAAGCACTCGCGGACGCCGGCGCAACGCTCGCCCACGTGGTGCGGACACGAATGTTTGTAACAGACATCTCGCAATGGGAAGCAATCGGACGCGCGCACGCTGAGTTCTTTCGCGATGTGCGGCCTGCTGCGACGATGGTGGAAGTCGCGCGGTTGATCGATCCAGCAATGTTGATCGAGATCGAAGTTGAGGCGATTATCGCATAGCGCGAGCAGCCAACTGACGACTACTCAGTCGTCCTTCTGCCCGAACACCGCCATGTTGGAGCTGTGCCCCGGCGCGACTTTCTTCTCCGGATAAATCCAGTGCACAGCCTGGTTAACTGCCGTCGCCGCTTCTGCAAAGCCGGTCGCGATGAGCTTCAGTTTACCGGGATAAGTGCAGATGTCGCCCGCCGAGTAGATGCCCGCGCGCCCGGTCTCCATCTGACTGTTGACCAGAATCTCGTCGTTCTCGAGGTTCAGTCCCCATTCGTTGAGCGCTCCCAGGTCGCTGACAAAGCCGAGCATGGGCAGGATCACGTCGCATTCGACCTGCGATAGTTCCTTCGACTTGACATGGCGAAGCGTCACCGATTGGAAGTAATCGCCGTCTGAATGGATATCGTGCAGCTCGTGGAACGTGAACACCTTCGTCTGTCCTGCCTCGGCCGAAGCCAGAACGTCGGCAACCGTAGACGGATGCGCGCGAAACCGGTCGCTGCGATGCACCAGACTTATCGTGGCTGCCGTACCACGCAGCTGCTGCGCCCAATCGAAAGCCGAATCACCACCGCCGATTATTATGACCCGCTTGCCCCGATACGACTCGGGGTCGAGTACGCGATCCTGAATCCCTCTTCCATACCACGGCTCAGCCACCGCCTGCGGCAGACGCCGCGGCGAGAAGGCGCCGATGCCGGCGGCAAGTACAAGCGACCGCGTCGGAAAGCGATCAGTCTCGGTGGTAAGCACGAAATGGTCATCGTGCTGCTCAAGCCCGGTTACGTGTTGATTCAGATGCACCGGCTCGCCAAACTGTGCTGCCTGAGCCTCCAGCGAGCGGACGAGATCCTTCGCCAGAACCTTTGAGAAGCCCGCCACGTCGAAGATGTACTTCTCCGGATACAGCGCCGTGAGCTGGCCGCCCGTCTCGGACAGTGCGTCGATTACTTGCGCGGTGGCGCCGCGCATGCCACAGTAGAACAGGCCAAAAAGCCCGGTCGGGCCGGCGCCTAATATCGTCACATCTTTGATCTCGTGCTCCATAAGGGCGAAATTTAGCCGGAGATGACTATGAAGATCTATACGAAGACAGGAGACGCTGGTACGACCGGTCTCTTTGGAGGAGGGCGAGTTCCGAAGGATGATGCGCGCGTCGACGCGTACGGCGACGTGGACGAACTCAATGCAGTTATCGGCGCCGCGCGAGCCACTGGGCCCATGCCGCGCGTTGACGAGGTACTGGTGTCAGTGCAGCGCGACCTGTTTGCGATCGGAGCGTTGCTCGCAACCCCGGATGTGGCAAAGATGCACGCGCATCTCGAGAAGGCACGGATCGACGAGACGCGGATATCGGAGCTCGAGAACGCGATCGATGCATGCGACAACGAGCTGGAGCCACTCAAGGCTTTCATTATTCCCGGTGGCACGCCAAAGGCCGCCGCGCTCCACGTCGCTCGAACCGTGTGCCGCCGAGCCGAGCGAAAGGTGGTCCACCTGGAACACTCGGTGGAGCTTCCCAAGCTGACTGTCGTGTATCTCAATCGACTTTCGGACCTGCTATTCTCGCTGGCGCGCGTAGCGAACAAGCGGGCCGGAGCTGGCGAGGTTACGTGGTAGCTGTTGCAACGGACGGAGGCGGAAAGTCGGCTGCGGCTCGAATTCACGCGGGGCAGTATGGGATAACCGTAGCACCCGGCGCGCTGTCGGACGCTGGCGCGATCGCCACTTCGGCCGCCCCTGCGCACCGGTACGCAATCATCTCGGACGCGAATGTAGCGCCGCACTACGCTAGGCGATTACTGGAGCAGTTCGGCCCTGGCACAATGCTTCTGACGATTCCTGCTGGCGAAGCCCACAAGACCAGGGACACGTGGGCGTCGCTCACCGATCAGCTTCTCGACGCGAAGTTCGGCCGCGACTCCACGATTATCTCGCTCGGTGGAGGCGTTGTTTGCGACATGGCTGGTTTTGTGGCGGCGACTTTCATGCGCGGTGTGCCGGTCGTGCACGTCCCAACGACGCTCCTTGCCATGATCGACGCATCGATTGGCGGCAAGACCGGGGTGGACACCCCGCACGGCAAGAATCTCGTTGGCGCGTTTCACCAGCCTCGCGCGGTGGTAGTGGACCCCGAGGTCCTGGATACGCTGCCACTGGAGGAGACGAGGGCTGGCCTTGCAGAGGCGCTCAAGCATGGCGCCATCGCTGATGTCGAGTACTTCGATTATGTGAGCGCCAAGGCGCCCGAACTGCTTGCGAAGGACCGCCGAAAGCGTGACGTTCTTGCTCTGAATCACGTCATAGAAAAGAGTATCCGGCTCAAAGCTGGTGTTGTAGCCGCCGACGAAAGAGAAAAGGGAGCGCGCAAAGCCTTGAACTTCGGCCATACGGTGGGACATGCAATTGAGCTCTTGAGCGGATTCACCATGCGTCATGGTGAGGCCGTAGGCGTCGGCATGGTTCTCGAAGCTGCGGCGGCTGAACGCGCCGGCATCAGCGAACCGGGGACCGCCGATCGCATCCGTGCGGCACTATTAAGCGCCGGTCTTCCTGTTTCGCGACCGCCCGGCCCGTCTGTCTCCGCGGTGTTTGATTCGATGATGAGCGACAAGAAAAGCCGCTCTGGCGCTATTGAGTACGCGGTCCCGGTTCGCATCGGTGTGATGGCGGCCGCCAGCAAAGGCTTCACGGTTCGGCTGCCAGACGACCTCGTCGCAGAGGTGCTGGCTTGAAGCGATGGGAGGTGAGCCGCGCGGTACTCGCGGCCTTGATCGCCGCCGCCTTCATCAAGAGCGGACTCTTTCACCTTCCCAATAACCAACCGGCGGTTTTCCGCCACCCCCCAGTCGTAGTCTACGCTGACCCAATGCTTCCGCCGCTCGTCGTCGAAGCAGAGAGAATTTTACCCAGCCTTCCGAAGCTTCCGCGACTGGAAAATGCCTTCGCGCGCGCGAAGGCTGGCACGCCCCTCAAGGTCTCGCTGACCCAGTACTGCCTGCAGGGAACCACGCGTCGGGACCATTGGGTCCGGGAGGGGATCGTCGCCGCCGACCCTCGCATCTTCCCCCTGGCGCGTTACGTCGAGGTTTTCCTGGGCAAGCACTACCTCGGCCGCTTTCTAGTAGATGACACCGGCGGCAAGGTGAAAGGGAAAACGCTCGATATCTGGACTCCGTCTTGCTCTGATGCTCGCAGATTCGGCCGCCAGCACGGGACCGCCACGCTAGTCCTCAATCCGGAGAAATGATGTCGGCGTTCACCACCTATCTCGTCGGTTTCTTCGTAGTGATAATCGGCCTCGCGATTGGGGCCTACCTCCTCAACGTACCCACCCTCTGGATCGGCGTCGGCGTAGTAGTCCTGGTTGGCCTCGGCATTCTCAAGGCCACCAGCAGCGGCAGGCAAAAGGATCCGCCAAAGGCGTGATGTAGTAGGCGGCGTCTGACGACGTCTGTCATCATCGCGACAGGTTGTTGAACATCACATTCGTTTGGCACGAAATGTGGCTGTTGACCAAAGTGTTTGTCCGCATTAGTCTGACTGCGTCAGCCCACAACTGGAGCGTCTATGCCGGCAGCGGTCGAGAGTAGGCCAAAGGGATTTGCCCGTTCTTCTCCCTCAACGGCATTCGACCAGTACCTGCACGACATACAGAAGCTTCCTCTGATTACGGACGTAGAGGAAGAACGACGATTAGCCCGCCGAGCGCAGGGTGGCGATGAGCGGGCCGCGGAGCGATTGGTGACGGCGAATCTTCGCTTCGTCATATCGTACGTAAAAAAGTACCAGGGACACGGACTCGATCTGAGCGAGCTGGTTGCGATAGGCAACGAAGGGCTGCTCAAAGCGGTGCGAAAGTTCGATCCGGACCAGGGCGTCAAGTTCATCTCCTACGCCGTGTGGTGGGTCCGTCAGGCGGTTCTGAAGGCACTCGCCGAGCAGACACGATCGGTAAGAATTCCGCTCAATCAGAATTCCCAGCTCATCAAGCTATCTCGCGCAGAAACAGTACTTGCGCAGGTACTGAAGCGGGATCCGACTGACAACGAGCTCGGAAGACTACTCGAGGAGACGCCGGACACGGTGCGTGCCTCACGCCAGATGTCCGCGACCGAGATCTCGCTTGATGCACCAATCGATCGCAGCGATCGCGAGGCATCGACACTGGGTGAGCGTTTCGCCGGCGTGGATGGCGGTGAAATCGAAGACGTCACCGACTTCAAGTTGATGCGCGAATCGATCGACAAGGCGTTTAAGAAATATCTGACGCCGCGTGAACGGAAGATTCTTTACCTGTACTACGGTCTTGGACAGGATTCCGAGGCAATGACGCTTGAGAAGATCGGCTCATTGCTCGGCGTAACCCGGGAACGTATCAGGCAGATTCGTGAGCGGGCATTCGAGAAGTTGCGTCAGTCGCCCGATGGCGGAGCGCTCTCCGGATTCTGGGGTGCGGCGTAGCACGACGTGAACCGGACACATGAGCGAGGGCCCGAGAGTCGGGCCCTCGCTTTAGTTTACCACTGGTGATCCCCGCATTCGTCAACAAATTCGCCGGCACCGCGGACGCAGCCACTCGCGCGCTGCTTCAGGAAGGCGGCTTCGATGTACACGAGAGCGAGCCTCGTGACCTTGCAGCTCGCATTGGCGAAGCACTCGAGCTGACACCGGACAGAATCGTCATTGCCGGCGGCGATGGAAGCGTAGCAACAGCAGCGGCAGTGGTCTGTGACACCAGTACTGCACTCGCCGTACTACCGGGCGGCACGCTGAATCACTTTGCACGTGACCACGGAATACCGCTCGATCTGGCAGAAGCGTGCAAAGCCGCAAAACACGGCGAAACCACGAACGCAGATGTGGCGCGTGTCAACGACAGGGTCTTTCTCAATACAAGCTCCGTGGGTGCATATGTCGCTTACGTGAGGTTTCGCGATCGTGCGGAGAAATGGCTCGGGTATCGCCTTGCGAGTTTGCTGGCAGTCGTGCGAATGCTGATCTTCATGCGTCCCGTCGCGCTGGAGCTGGAGGTCGATGGACAGAAATTGCGTTACGATACACTGGTCGCCTTCATCGGCGTCGGCGAGCGGGAGACGAAGTCGCCCATACTGGGGAATCGCGTCGAAGGCGGGCGTCGCTGCCTGCACCTGATCGTCGTGCGGGAGCGCCGCGCCGCGCGGCTCCTCGTCGTTGCGCTCGATGCGGCTGCGCGCGGACTCGACAGGGTCGCGCACACTCCAAAGCTGGACAGCTTCATGACTGATGCCTGCGTCATCAGGATGAGGGGCAAGCGCCAACACATCGCGGTCGACGGAGAGGTAGTGGCAGTGGAGATGCCGCTTGAATACAGTCTCGCGAAGGACTCGCTCCGCATAGTGGTTCCAGTGCCCAACACGAGCGAAGAGGAGCCGGCATGACGCAGCCGGCCACTCACGACCTCGTGAGCACTCTGCGCGAGATAGTGGGCGAACGTTTCGTGGTTGTGCGGGATGCCGAGCTGTTGGCGTATGAGTCGGACGGATTACCCGGTTACCACAAACGACCCTCGCTCGCAGTATTCCCTGCATCGCGCGACGAAGCGATTGCCGTTGTAACGGTACTCGCGGAGACCGGGACGCCTTTCGTGCCTCGCGGTGCCGGCACCGGCCTGTCGGGTGGCGCTCTTGCGGATAACGTCGCACTGCTGGGTCTGCACCGGCTCAAACGCGTGATCGACATGGATCTCGCTCGAATGCGCGCGACAGTCGAGCCTGGTGTGGTCAACGCAGCGCTCAACCGCCGGCTCGCACCGCACGGCGTGTTTTACGCTCCGGATCCCTCCAGCGAGGCAGCGTGCACGATCGGCGGCAACGTGGCAGAAAATTCCGGCGGTCCGCACTGTCTCAAGTATGGCGTGACGCTGAATCACGTCCTTGCCGCGACTGTCATTCTGCCGAGTGGCGAGATAGTCGAACTCGGCGATCGCGACGGAGGAATGGACGGATACGACCTGTTGGGGGCTTTTGTGGGGTCAGAGGGCTGTTTTGGGGTGGCGCTGGACATAACAGTCAGACTCACACGAAAAGCCGCCGCAGTACGCACTGCGCTCGCGGATTTCATGGACGTATCGAAGGCCGCCCGCGCGACATCGGCCATCATAGCCTCGGGCGTGCTTCCGGCCGCGCTCGAATTCATGGATAGCGGAGTCATTCGCGTCGTGGAAGAATCGATATTCGCTGCTGGATATCCCGCGGACGCGGCGGCGGTGCTGCTGGTCGAAGTGGACGGAACAATCGAGAGCGCTGACGCGGACATGGAGCAGGTACGCGCGTTATGCATGGAGTGTGGCGCGCGAACAGTACGCGTGGCGGCCAATGATGCCGAGCGTGCGCGCCTTTGGCAGGGGCGCAAGAAAGCGTTTGGCGCAATGGGCCGGCTGGCGCCGAGCCTGGCGGTTCAGGATGCGGTGATCCCGCGCACGCGGCTCACTGAAGTGTTGACGAAGATCAACGCGATTGCAGACGCGCACGGCGTCAAGGTTTGCAACGTATTTCACGCGGGCGATGGTAATCTTCATCCGAACATTTCGTATGATGCCGGCAACGCGGACCAGGCACAACGCGTGCACGAGGCGATGGCCGCCATGATGCAGGTGTGCGTGAGCGCGGGCGGAAGCATCACCGGCGAGCACGGGGTGGGACTGGACAAGCTGCGTTACATGCCGTTGTTGTTCGACGAACAGACTCTGGCCGCAATGTGCGACCTACGTAGCGCGTTCGATCCCGAGCGCCGCGCAAATCCCGGCAAGGTGGTGCCCGTTCATTCGTGCCGCGAGTGGAGTGCAATTCCCGCGCTCAGATCGACTAGCGATGGACATACGAATGCGGGGTGACGATCTCATCGCTGAGGCCGTCCGCGATGCAGCGGCTGGCCACACCCCGCTGCGCATAGTCGGCCGCGGGACCTGGCTCGATGCAGGCTCGCCCGTATCAGCGACCGAGCGTCTGACGCTGTCGGACGATTCCGGTATTGTCGCTTACGTACCGGATGACCTCACCGTCACGGCCCGCGCTGGCACCACACTCCGCGAGATGGGCGAGAGGCTCGGCGCACACAACCAGTGGATCGCGCTCGATCCCGAAGGCGCACCGGACGTAACGCTCGGTGCCACGGTCGCGACATGTTCATTCGGACCCGCCGCCGCGCTGTATGGCACTGCGCGCGATCAGGTGCTGGGCATGACAGTCGTTCTGGGCACGGGCGAGGTGATCCATATCGGTGGCCACGTAGTTAAGAACGTTGCTGGATTCGACCTGACACGTTTGATGATTGGCGCATGGGGAACGCTCGGTGTGATAACAGAGGTCACACTTCGGGTGCGGTCGCGCGCCATGCGCACAGATTCGGTTGCGCACATGCGGAGGCAGCGGCCGACGCCGCACGGGTATCGCGGACCTGTGGTCGTGCACCCGGAACTGTCAGCACTCATCAGACAGCGGTTCGATCCGCACCACATTCTCAATCCCGGCATCATGGGCGACGCCTCGTGAACGTGCCGACGACTCCAACGACACGTCTGTCGGCGGAAACACCGCTCGCCGCTGAGCAATCCGGTCTCGACGCATGCGTGCATTGCGGCTTTTGCCTTCAGGCATGTCCCACTTACCTGGCGCTCGAGGACGAGAACGATTCACCGCGTGGGCGCATCGTCCTGATGCGAGCACTCGCCGATGGTGTACTTCCGCCGGACGACCCGGATCTGCAGAAACACATCGATCAGTGCCTCGGTTGTCGCGCGTGCGAGACAGCGTGTCCGTCGGGAGTGCCGTACGGAAGACTGCTCGAAGCCACACGTGCAACGATGCGCGGCGGCGAAGCACCGACGCTTTTCGCGCGAATGCTCCTCGGTGTGTTCGCGCACCGGCCGCTCATGCGCGCGGCCATGGCCTGTGCGCGTTTTCTTGCCGCGACCCCTTTTCCGACGCTGCTGATGAAGCTGCCTGGGCGCGTAGGATTCTCCATGGCGATGCTCGCCTCGACGGATTATCCCCTGGAGCGCGCGAAATATCGCGCCGAAGGCGATGGATCGAATGGCACTGCTACGCTGCTGAGGGGATGCGTGATGGAAGGTCTGTTCACGGAGACCAATCGAGCTACCGAGCGGGTTCTCACGCGCAATGGATATCGCATGACAGGAGCGCCAGGTCAGGGTTGTTGCGGGGCGCTGCATGCACATGCAGGTGACCTGGAAGCCGCGCGGAGGCTCGCGCGGCGCAACATTGCCGCCTTTGACAGATCCGGCGCGAGCTACATCGTCACCAACGCGGCGGGCTGTGGCGCAATGATGAAGGAATACGATCACCTTCTGAGTGGCGATCCCGAATGGAGCGTGCGTGCGAGAGATGTCGCGTCACGCGTACGCGACGTTTCGGAGCTGCTTGCGGCGGTCGGTCCCGTATCCGGCGGCCCGATACCTTTCGCCGTGGCATACGACGCTCCATGTCACTTGCAGCACGCTCAACGTGTGACTGACGCGCCGATCGAGGTGCTTCGTGCCATTCCAGGAGTGCAGCTCGTACCGCTTGAAGATTTCGATCAATGTTGCGGCAGTGCAGGTATCTACAATCTCGTCGAGCCCGCGACATCGAACGCTGTGCTCGAACGAAAACTCGACCGCATCGGAATGTCGCAGGCATCGCTGGTTGCAACCGGAAACCCCGGTTGCCTCATGCAGATAGGTGCGGGTCTGTTGCGCGCAGAGATGCGAGCGCGCGTGGTTCATCCTATAGATTTACTTGATGCATCCTACGCTGCTGATTGACCGGTCCGATCGCGCCCGAATCGAAATTTCCGGAGCGCAGGCGGCAGCGACCCTCAACGGACTCGTCACCAGCGACGTTGCTGCGCTCAAGCCAGGCCAGGGCCAGTACGCTGCCGCACTCACTGCCAAGGGAAAGATTGTCGCAGATCTGGTAGTGCTCATGCTGGACGACCGCCTCCAGATACACGCGGCACCAGCAGCCGCCGTTGGCTTGCGGGCCATGTTGGCGAAGTTCGTGAATCCGCGATTTGCGACGCGCAGCGATATCACGGAAGACACCTGTGATCTGACGCTCGTTGGTAGCAATGCGGCGGAAACGCTCGCGCGCGCGTCGAGCGGAAGCGTCACTGAAGACACGCTGACGACGATGCCGCAATTCTATCACGTATCGTCGACGATTGGAAATATCCCCATTAGAATAGTTCGTCTTCCCGAGGTGGGCGCGAGCAACGAAAGCGTTTACTCCGTCATCGCTCTGCGCACCACGCTCGATGTCGTTCGCGCGACACTCCGCGCCGCTGGAGCAATAGACGCTGACTCGACATCCATGGATGTTCTCCGGGTCGAGAGCGGATATCCGGAATGGGGAATCGACATGGACGAGAACACTCTCCCGCAGGAAGCAAACCTCGACGACATGCACGCCGTGTCGTACACCAAGGGCTGTTACATCGGGCAGGAGACAGTCGCGCGCATACACTTTCGCGGACATGTCAACCGGACGCTACGTCGACTGACATTCGCGGATGACGCGCAGCCTCCGCGCGGCGCGATTCTGCAGGACTCCGAGCACAGAGCAATTGGTGAAGTGCGCAGCACTGCGAGGAGTGAGCGCTCCGGCAGTATTGGAATCGGAATGGTGCGGCGCGAGATAGACGATGGCGCGGCCATCGATGTGCACTGGGATGGCGGTGCGACGACGGCGATCGTCACAGGAAAAGCAAAAGGCGCGATCGATTGATCGCGCCTTTTGCTTTTGGACCGATGAAGATTACGGCTTCTTCAATGCGTTCTTGGCTGAATCGGCGAGTGCCTTGCCGGAATCCAGCATCTTCTTCGCGGTGTCTACCATCGCTTTCGAGCTGTCCATCATCTTCATTGCGGTATCAGTCGCTGTTGCAGGTGCCGCGGCTGCCGGCATCGTGGTGTCGGTAGCGGCTTCATCCTTCTTCGAGCAAGCTGCAACTGCGAGCAGGGCGACGGCGACAAGAGCCAGGCGCTTCATACGAGAATCTCCTTGGAGGTTCAGAGGGTGATCGCCCGGGTCCGTGCACGCAGTCGCGATGCCCGGATGTGGCGCGGGGTCGAATCTATGGCTACCAGAATCGGTGTCAAGTACCACGACCCCCGAGCTAAATTACGTCGTACGTGAGGGTTTCGCGACTGGTAGACACTTATCCACGGAATTTGCCTAGCAATAATCGCGCTCAATTTCCTCCCGTCGGCCTCGACCTTAACCGAGAGTAGTGTGTCCCAGCTTCCGCAAACATTTGGCGCACTCAAGAAATCCCCCTATGCCGCGCCGGACAGGATCAACCGGACGGTCAAGGATGAGTTGCGTGCCAATCTCCTGAAACGCCTCTCAGACGGCGGTCCCCTGTTCGAGAGCGTCCTCGGCTATGAGGATACCGTTATGCCGCAGATCGCCAACGCGGTACTCAGCCGTCACAATTTTATTCTGCTCGGCCTTCGCGGCCAGGCCAAATCCAGGATCCTGCGAGCTCTCACGAGCCTGCTGGACGAGGTCGTGCCGATAGTCGCAGGGAGCGAGGTGAACGATGATCCTTTTCACCCCATATCGAAGTACGCCAGACAGTTGATCGCCACAGCCGGCGACGACACCCCGATCGCGTGGGCCGACCGCGACAGCCGATATGTCGAGAAACTGGCGACTCCGGACGTCACCATCGCCGACATCATCGGCGATGTTGACCCGATCAGAGCGGCAAGGGGCGGCCATTTGCTATCCGACGAGTTGACGATCCACTACGGCATGCTGCCGCGAGCCAATCGCGGAATATTCGCACTAAATGAATTACCTGACCTCTCGGGAAAGGTGCAGGTCGGTCTCTTCAACATCATGCAGGAAGGCGATGTCCAGATCAAAGGTTATCCGGTTCGTCTGCCGCTCGACCTGCTGCTCGTTTTCTCTGCCAATCCCGAGGACTACACGGCCCGTGGCAAGATCATCACGCCACTCAAGGATCGAATCGGCAGTGAGATCGTCACGCATTATCCGGAAACCGTCGAGATCGGGATGACCATCACCCGCCAGGAGGCGTGGGCCGACCGTGGCGCAATGCGCGTTCGCGTCCCGGACTTCATGGAGGAAGTAATTGAGCGAATCGCTTTCGAGGCGCGGACCGACAAGCGAATCGACCGGCGCTCCGGCGTCTCGCAGCGCATGCCGATCACGGTGCTGGAAAACGTGATATCGAACGCCGAGCGACGCGCGGTCGAGACTCGCGAGTCCGAGGTTGTTCCGCGGATTGCGGATGTCTATTCTGCGTTGCCGGCGATCACAGGCAAGATCGAACTGGAGTACGAGGGCGAGATTGTGGGCGGTCCTGCGATCGCACGAGAGTTGATTCGCCGCGCCGCCGACGCGACGTTTCGGGAACGGGCGCCCTTGCTGGACACCGACGAAATAGTCATGTGGTTCGATGCTGGCGGGGCACTGCAGGTTTCGGACGATGTTTCCGCCGCTTCCGTCGTGAAGGGCTTCGAAGCGGTCCCGACGCTCATCGATGGTGTCGAGCAATCGGGATTGGCGGCCAGGTCGGACGTGCCGCTCCTGGCTGCGGCGTGCGAACTTGTTCTCGAGGCGCTGGTGGCGCGGCGCAAGATCTCGCGGTCCGACGAGGGGCGGTACGGCCGCGCGGTGAGCGAAAAGCGCCGCAGACCTGGCGAGGATTATTTCGGCGGACTTTCAGCCTAGTGAGGGTTCCGGCATGTCGATCATCACAGTTTCGCGCATGTATTGCTCGGGAGGCTCGGAAGTGGCCGCACGGGTCGCTGAAGCGCTTCACTGGTCGCTCCTCGACAACGCAGTTATCGATGAGGTAGCAGCACGCACTGGCTTGAGCGTATCAGAGGTCGCGGCGCGGGAAGAGAGACGACCGTCGCTGGCCGAGCGAGTGGCGACGGCTATGACGATGAGCACTCAGGAGATGATGTCGCCTTTGTCTCTTGTGCAGTTTCCGCCCACTGAGCAGCGCTTGCTGGACGTCACCCGGACAGTGATCGAGGAAGCCGTCGACCGCGATTCGGCGGTGATCGTGGGACGCGGCGCGCAGATGATGCTGGGTTCGCGCCGAGACGTGTTTGGAGTCTTCTGCTACGCACCCCTGGAGGCGCTCGCACGCAGTTGCATGCATCGGGACGGCCTGGACCATGGCCAGGCAGAGAAACGCGTGCTGCAGGTCAACCAGGACCGTTCAGCGTGGGTCAAGGCCAATTGGGGTCGCGACTGGCACGGAATCGAGAACTATCATCTCTGCGTGAATACCGACGCGCTCGGCGTCGACGGTGCGGCTGACGCGGTTGTGCGGGCGGCGACTCACTACTTCGGTGCCGGCTGAACAAGGGCTCCGGCCGAGTCTCTCAGTCGTACAGAGTTTCGATATCGGCAGCCGCAAGATCCACCAGGAAGCCGGAGATCTGTGCGCACACGGCGTCGAAGAACAGCGCTCCCTTCTCGGCCGTGGCCATCGCCGGGTTACCTGTACCGGTGTCTCTTGACACGCGTGTCCATGGACGCGGTGCCCAAACCCATCGCTCGCGGAGCCCCGCGATGGCCGGATACTTCTGGCTACCGTCACCGGCCTCCGAGAGCGGCAGCACCAACTCTGGCGCGATGTGTTGCATCACGCTGGTCTCGAGCTCGCCAGCATGATCGCCGGGCTCGTCAAAATAGGTTGACGGATCGATGCAGGTGTACCAGTTGAGCGTGCACAGAAACACACTCGTCTTCGGCTGAAGTTCGCGAATCATCTGGCGGAAGTCGTTGCCGCCATGCCCGTTCAACAGTACGAGCTTGCGGATTCCCTGCCCCTCCAGCGCACTGACGAGATCGCCCAGCAGCGCGGCCTGCGTGCTCGGGTTCATGTTGAGGCAGAGCTCGATGTCGAGCTGGCCCGTATTGACGCCGAACGGGACGGTCGGAAGCACGATGACCCGCGCACCCGCGCTCCAGGCAAGACGCGCCGCTTCAGCTGCCACGGCGTCGCATTCAAGAACGTCAGTGCCATACGGGAGGTGGTAGTTATGCGCCTCTGTCGCGCCCCACGGCAACACCGCAACGCTGTACTCCGTGGATCGTACCGTCTTCCACGGAGTTTCGGCGAGAATGTAGGGCCGCGACATATCTCAAATTATACGGGTCGCGAGGGCATTACTGCGACAGGTGATTCCAGTTGGCAATCGCATTGAGCGGCATGGCGAAGCTCCCCTGCGTTTCCCAGCGCCAGAGGGGCCTGATTCCGAACATTACGACGTGGCCCTCGCCAAGCGGCGCGTCGACGACGGCTGCCTTGCCCGCAAGTTCGTCCCCGTTGACGAGAAGCCCCGAGACGAGCAGGTCTTCCGGATTGCGAACGAACGACACGATTGCACGAGCGCGCAGACGCTCGCGCGAAGCTATGACCGCCGGATCTATTCCCTCGTTGCGCTCGAGCGTGTCACGCCGCGCAACGGCAAGTACGGGTGACTGATTGAAATACACCGGGAATGGACTGGGCTCGTAGCCATAAACGATTGGACTCCGGCGATCTGAAACCGTTGCCCGGTAGATGCCGCCGCGTGCATTCAGGCGCGGCGCAGGAGCAACAGATGCCGTCGTAGTGAAGCCGATCTCGATTGGGAAGCGCGATGAGTTTCCCTCGGTGACGAGCAGTCCTCCACGCTCGACGAACCGCCGTAGAGCGGCGGCGCCGTCCAGACCCATTCCTGGACGAATGTCGTCGGTCGCGTCGATCCTGCCGATGTTGGGCGTAAGTGGCGTTGTCTTCCACGGGATGGGAGGTCCCACCATCGGACGTCCGTTGATCATGGTTGTAACGGGGCCGTTCACATCCGAGAATACGATCACATCGAAACGATCCAGCGCGTTCGGCTTCGCGAGCGTCTGCGTTGATATGTAGGTGAACGGAATCCCCATCTTCTCGAACGCAAAACGGACCCAGCCTTCGTTCTGCGTTTCGGTCCACGTGTGCATCAGAGCTATGCGTGGAAGTGTGATCGCGTGTTCCTTCGCTGGCGGCGCGGCGCTGGTCGCCACAGCGTTGAGCCCGAGCGAGCGGACAGCATCGCGCACACTGGCATCGTCCTTCTGGATGTAGAAGGTGCCGGCAGGATACGCAACGCCATCAGCCTCGAACGCAGAATCCGCTACCATGACTTTGGTGGCGCCGACCTTCCAGGGGAGCGCTGCGGATCGCCAGTCGCCAATGTGTGGCACGATGAGAGCGGATCCAGATCCGCTCTCCGTGCCGGTCACTGCAACATCGCTGGTGAGTAGTTGCATCGGCGCGGCGAACACTGCTGAATCCGCGACCTTGAGCGTCTCGACACCACGCAACTCGTCAAGCGTCCAGCCAGTATCGTCGTACGGCGGCGGATCGGCGGCGGTGTACTTCTGCACTGCTAGCAGCGTGCGGACCGGTGCAGCATAAGGCTGATCGAGTCGAACGATCCAGTCTCCGGCGTGAACGGGCACAGTCACCGTGTGTGTGCGCGGCTTTGGTGGCGCGTCTGCCGCGCGAGCCGAGGTATCACGCCGCGTAGATGTGGAATCCACCGTTACGTCAAAATCTGCAGTCGCCTGTTGCACCTCGGCACCGTGCGTGCGAAACAGATTGACAAGATCAGCCGCCTCCGCGGAATGGCGCTGCCCCCGCGGGATTACGAACGCATAGGGCGCGCTGTTGCGCCCGCGCGCGATCATCCGCTCGGCCTTGGATAGAAAGTTGGTCAGAAACACGTCGCGATTGTCGGCGACGTACTTGAGCGCCACGAGAACGCCCGACTGCTGGTAGTTGATATTGGAGCGAATGCACCACTTGACGCCGTTCACGGGCGGATTGGGACGATCCCACAGGCGTGTTGTGTCGGCAGTCGGCAGGTGCACAATGGTGCATCCGGCACCGGACGACGTGTAGGTCTCGTAGAAGCGACCGATGGAGTTGTGCAGGTTGCCGATGGATAGCACGGTGTAGTTCGGTGCCCAGCCATCGTAGAATCCATGCGTCCAGATGCCAGGCAGCCCGCGGCGAGTCAGTTCGGTTATCTCCTGATATGCCAGCGTGTGCCATTCGTCGATCACGATGGGATCGTACTCGTCGTTGTATGGACCAGTACCAGTGCTCGTGTAGAGGAACGGAACCGATTCGTGAAGGTCGTGCACGACCGTCGGCTTCCAGTACAGGAACGTCGACATCACATGCTGCGTCAGTTTTTGCGATACGACGATTGCATCGCGATTGTTGTCGTGCGCGATGTACTTGCCCCAGTACAGCAGCGGCACGCCCTGTGGCCCGAGGCCGAGTCGCTGCGACTCGCCGTACACGTCCACTTCGCGATCGCGGCCATCGACTTCCGTGGATGGCGTAATGAGTGTGATGACGTTCGAGCGAATATCCTTCACGTAATCGCCCTCATCCACTGCGAGACGATAGGCGAGCTCCATCAGCATCTCGGGACTGCCAGTCTCGGGCGCATGTATGGAACCGGTGAGCCAGTAGATTGGCTTTGTCTCATGAACCAGCTTCAGCTTCGTCGCGGAATCGAGACCCCTCGGATCTGCGAGGCGCGACATCTTTGCGCGATAGTCGTCCAGCTTTGAGATGGTCGCCTCATCAGCGATCGCAACTACGATCATCTCGCGTCCTTCGTCGCTCTTGCCGGCGGAGAACACCTTGACCCGTGGCGATGCGGCCGCCAGAGCGCGGAAATACTTGTTGAGATCGGCGGTGCGCGACAACCTTCCGAGCGTGCCGGGAACGTAGCCAAGCACCTTGAGCGGCGTTGGGACAGTGGCCGAATACGGCAGGTAGTCCACGAGCTCCGTGGTGAACTTCCAGTGAGGGTCGACCGGAGTCAGCTCACGAATCTGCGCCGTGTACGCGCTGTCGATCCGTTGCGGTGACTGCGCCGCGGCGCGGATGGCAATGCAGCCAGCGGCGGCAATGGCCAGATTGATGACCGCACGGAGTCGGCGGCTGAAAGATTCGGTCACGGTTGCTCCTTGAAGTGTCGCGCGCAATTGTACCGCGACCAGCATCACCGGGCAAGCGCCGCCAGTGCGAGTGGCGGGAGTCCAGCTGCCACCAACCGGCTTCTGTCGCTAATTCCGAACGACCGTCCTGGCCTGACTGATGAACCCGTCCACTTCTTCCTCGGTCGTCTGGAATGAGCAGACCAGCCTCAGCTCGCAGGTCGCCTCTGTCCACAGCGATAGCGACGCCACGTCATGCAGCGGCGCTATGGCATGCTCCGGAACGGTCACGAAAACCTCGTTGGCCTCGACTTTCTGTGTAATTGTCATTCCAGGGATTGCTCCGAGCCCGTCGCCGAGGCGTTTCGCCATCGCGTTGGAATGGCGCGCATTTTGGAGCCACAGGTCGTTCTTGAGAAGCGCTGAAAATTGAACGGACACAAATCGCAGCTTGGACGCGAGCTGCATCGCCTGCTTGCGTCGGAGCGCAAAATCACTCGCCAGCTGCTCGTCCATGAAGACCACCGCTTCGGCGCAGAAAGCGCCGTTCTTGGTGCCGCCGAACGACAGTACATCGACTCCACAATCGGTGGATACCTCGCGCAGCGTAAGCCCGAGCGATGCGGCGGCGTTGGCGATGCGCGCGCCGTCCATGTGCACCCGCAGTCCGTGATCGCGCGCTACTCGAGCTATTGCGCGGATCTCATCAGGCGTGTACACCGTCCCGTATTCGGTCGCCTGCGTAAGGGATACGACGCCCGGCCTGGCGTGGGGATGATCCTGTTGATCCGGAATCGCGTTTGCAACATCGCTCGGCGTCAGCTTGCCGTCCGGAGTGCGGATTGGGAGTATTTTCGAGCCCGTAATGCGTTCGACGGCCCCCCACTCGCTAGTGGATATGTGCGCGGTATCGCTGCTTATTATCGCTTCGTACGACCGAACACAGCTCTCCAGCGAGAGCACGTTCGCCGCTGTTCCGGTAAAGACGAAGAAGGCCCGCGCATTCGATCCGAAATGCTCCCGTATCAATGCTTCCGCTTCCTGCGTGTACGGATCGCCTCCGTACGACGGCACCGGACCGGTGTTGGCGCGTACTACTGCGGCCATTACATCAGGGTGTGCTGGCGCCCAGTTGTCGCTCGCGAAGTTGGGAAGTGGCTTTGTCTGTTGCATGGGTGAAGTGTGAATGGTTGGAACGTGGGCGTCAAGCGTTGCCGGATGGGCGGGATGCCGGGAATGTCGGCATCCCGCCGAAGGCTGGGATCCACATGTTGTCATCCTTGCCGAAGGCGGGAATCCACGGATCAAGGATTCATTCAACACCGTCGCGTTGCAGGCGTATCGGTGGGTTGCATGTCGTAGGGCGCGGATTTATCCGCGCCGCCAATCCCAAATGCGCGATGAGGG
>Ga0207933_1001260_pt1 | contig 20027 bp, 18 predicted proteins | sample NGESurdeep092012_4_FD_184488 | JGI IMG/M metagenome (GOLD analysis project Ga0207933, IMG submission 184488) | Arctic peat soil microbial communities from Barrow, Alaska - NGEE Surface sample F53-3 deep-092012 (SPAdes) | ecosystem: Environmental > Terrestrial > Soil > Wetlands > Peat ...
GTTCGGCCAGCATCAGGCGGACGACCTTGTTGAGTTGTCCGGAAATCTCCCGCTGACCCAGGCTACGCGATAGGTCGGCCTTCGACCTCGGGCCATTTACCAACAGCTTTAACGCCCGGGATTCCAGCGACTCTGGCTGCGACTCTGGCTGCGACTCTGGCTGCGCCGCCCTCCAGACGGTCGTCACAAATCCGTCCTTCTGGGAATATTCCGGGTCCCGGAGCCCCGCCGCCCGGGACAGCCGGATCATATCGCGCGTCCCCGTACCCATCCGTTCGATGTACTTGACCAGGTACATCGGCTCGGCGAGGAGGGGATTGCCCGGCACGGAGCCGTGCGGCTCGCGCAGCATGTCCAGCGTGAGCGACTGGGGCAGCCTGCCGGGGTTCCAGACTTCCAGCCGGTCGGCAAAGAGCATTACCTGTACGCTTCCATTGCTCGTGTAGTCCCTGTGCGCCACCGCGTTGACGATGGCCTCGGTCACGACCTCACGCGGGATCTCGTAACTCACGTCCGCTTGCGGGCCGAGCGCTCGGGTGCCGACGCGCAGGTTGATCTTGGACATGACGAAGTCCACGGCCTGGTCAACCAGAGCGAAGACGGTGCCCTTGTAAACCTGATACGACGGGATCGGCTTGGCGACCTCGATGCCGTGAAAGTGCGCGCACTTGACCTCGGACGCCATCAGGAAGTGCTGCGGTTGTTTGCCGAACAACAGCACGGAGGCGTTCGTAGGCTGACCATCGACGAGCAAGCTCAGATGCGTGAGTAGCTCCGTGGACTCCGCCGTTTCGGCGAGCGGAAATCCGCGTGCGCGCCGCGCCTCGCGGATGAACCAGCGCATGCGCTCCGGATCGAGATCGTCCAACGATGCGTGTGGACATAACGCTGCGTCAAACGGTCCAGTCCGGATCAGATCGCGTTCCTCGAGAAAGCCGACCAGCGCTGCATACACTGCCGCGATCAGCTCGGCGGTCGTTCCGAATCGCCGGCGGATCAGCTCATTGCCGGCCTGGCGGATGAGCGCGAGCATGCGCGGGTGTCTGCCGTCATCCTCTTCGCCCTTGACGAATATGAAGCGGGGAATGTTGCGCTGTGTCGCGCGCTCGAACTCGTGTTGCGTCGGTGAGACACCATCGGCATCCTCGAAACCGTACTTGTTGCCGAAGAGGCCGAGGTACAGGTCGGAATGATCCAGCTCATCAAGGTAGAGCGAATCCGCGCGGCGATCGGCGGCCGGCACTTCCTCGAACAGGAAGACCTCGAAACAGCGGCGCATCAGCGCATCGCCCCGCAGGTAGTCCCGCAACGCAGCCCGTTCTTCGGCGAACTCCTTCTGGACGCTGCTCAGGAAGATGCGCAGGAAGATGCGCAGCGGCTTCATACCAGCCGGATACGTCCTGTGAGTAGTTCCTGCATCATTGCTTGCTTGAGGTCACGCGTTTTGTTGCGCCTGGCTTCGAGGGCGGAGAGCTCGGCGTCCATGTCGGAGAGGACGGCGGCGATGGCCATCTGCTCGGCAATGCTTGAGGGCATCGACACGGTGAAAGCCTTGAGCCAGCGAAATTCTATGCTTTCGACTGTGGTTCCGGATTTCATACAGCGGGCAAGAATTTTCTCCTCATGCCCGATCAGAGTGTGAAGCAGGAAAGCGGCGTAAAACTTGGTTGCCGGCACTAGGGCCTTGATGTCTTGATTTATTGCCATTGGCACGACTGTCATTGAGATCGGGAGATATTTTCGAAGTATCCCGCTTCTCGTCACGACGACTATCGATCCGGCCGGCACCAGGGTTGTAGTTCCGAGTCTGACCGCAGCAGACGTGATTGAGAACCCAGTGTTCGTGAGTAGTACGGATTTCACGTCTCCCGAGGAAATCCATGGGATATCGCCATTGTGCCAATACGCGGGGTTCCGCATAGAGGGTGTCATGCCGCCCTTCCAAGTGCCCAGCTCACCCAACCGCTTCACCTCCCACTCCCCGTGGAATCCGGGAAGGCGGGTCTGGCCGGTGAGGAGTTGTTGCATGGCTGCCTGCTTGAGGTCGCGCTTCTTGGCGATGAGGCGGTTCAGGCCGTCCAGCAGTGCATCCACATCGCTCGATGCGGTTGCGATGGCGCGTTGCTCGGGTAGGGGTGGGCATGGGATCGGTAGTTGAGAATACTCATGCCCATTGATGCCGGGCTGTCCGCTACGCATCGACATCTGGCGTACCCACCGCCAGTAACCGTTCGTCGTCACATATGCGCCAGCGAATGCGGGAAGCAACTTTGCCTGGTCCGGCCGTACACGAATGAGAAAGCCTGCATACACCAGTGGCCCGTCGTTGGGGTTGTACACATATGACTTGCCAACACTGGCACCTGTCCTAGCGAAGACGATGTCGCCATCCGCGAGATAGTAGTTGTGCGACAGTTCCGAGTGAACCGAGACACGTGGATTGGGGAGGAAACGCCCGTCCTCTGTGATGTCAGTGATGCGAACGTAAGTTGGCAGCCGGTCCGAATACGGCACGGCCGCAGCGTTGATTCCGTAGCTTGGCCGCATTGCTAGACAATCACCGAGTTGCTTGACGTCCCAGGCGTCCGGAATTATCCCGACTTCCGTTGTCTTGTAGCCCGGTTTCAGTTCCACGTTGCTCCCATTTGCACGAGGTGTCCGTCAACTCGAGCCGCTAGCCTACTCACTTCGTCGGCGAGCTGGGGTAGTGGAGTAGCGTAGCGCTCAGCCAGCTCGCGGATGCGTCCAGTGAGTGTCTGCGAGACGCGCTCCAGCTCTCCCTGTACTGCGGCCGACAGTCGCGCCATCCACTTGTCGTTCACCACCAGCGCCTTTATATCCGTCTCGGTCAGTGTCGGGTACTTCTCGTACGCGAGCTTATCCAGTTTGGCATCCTGCTCTCGTACCACGCGTTTGAGGGTGTTCTCGATCTCGGAGAGCTTCAGCCACTGACGGAGTACGGAAGCCTCGTCCGTCGCGTCCTTATCATTCTTAATCTCGCTTAAACGCGCGTTGACCTCGCCCTTAGCGACCTTGTCGAGAGCCCCGAGATAGCCTTCTTCACCACCGTGTTCTCCCTCAAGCTCCGCAATGCTGGCGGCCGTTGCTTCCAACTCGGCTTGCTTAGCGTCGAGCGCAGATTGCCCCTTCTCGAAATACCGCGCTACAATAATCGGCTTGGGAATCAGGTCGCACGCCCAGCCCTTGTCCTTGCGCCTGCCTTTCTTGTCTGTCTCGACGATTCGCGCAGTCTTTGCTACCCAACCATCGGCGGCAATTAGATAGGCGTCGTCCTGCATCGTCTCCGCCCAGTAGTCCATCAGGTGCTGGTACACATCATATGCATCGAGCAGAGGCGCGTGACTGAAGGCGGTTAGCAATTCTTCCGAAATAGTTGCGGTCAACGCCTTGGGAAAGCCATCCTTGTCGAACGCCATGAGCTGCTTGGTCGCGACGGCACGCCAGTTGTCGAAATGCTTAGTTGCAGATTTCTGGAATGCGAGAAACTCAGCATGCTCGAGTATCGCCGATTTCACCTCGGTGATCGGCAGCCTCAGCTTTGTGTAGCCGGGGCGTAATGTTTCGAACAGTGCAGCTCGCACGCTGGGAAGCACCTGCCAGTACGCATCCAGCGCATCCAGATCGCGCTTCGGAATTCCGCCGCGCAGATGGCCCTCGATGTCCTGCAAATCTTCGGGCTCCGTGCTCTCGATGTAGCGCGGCAGATTGAGGTTGAAGTCGTTCTTCGGATCGGCGATCTCGGCCACCGGCACCATGCGCGCGTAACGCGGGACGTCGGTCTGCTTGTTGAACGTGTCGACGATGCGGTGAATGTCGCGTTCGCGCAGCCGGTTCTTGTTGCCGTCCTTGATGAAACCCTTGCTGGCGTCGATCATGAACACGCCCTTCCGTGCCGTCGCGTTCTCCTTGTCGAGCACGACGATGCACGCAGGGATGCCCGTACCATAGAAGAGGTTCGCCGGCAGTCCGATGATTCCCTTGAGGATGCCGGAGAGCACGAGCTGCTTTCGGATCACACCCTCGGCATTGCCGCGGAATAATACACCGTGTGGTAGAATGCACGCGGCCTTGCCCGTGCTTTTCATCGAGCGGATGATGTGCAGCAGGTATGCGTAGTCACCCTGCTTGGCCGGCGGCACACCCCACGCGAAGCGCTGGTACGGATCGTTTGAGGGCGTGAGCCCCGTGCTCCAGGCCTTGTCTGAAAACGGAGGATTCGCCACGACGTAATCGTACGTGCGCAGTTGCTCGCCGTCCTTGAACTTTGGAGCAGCAAGCGTATCACCCGGCAGAATGTTTGCCGTGGGAAAGTCGTGCAGGATCATGTTCATGCGCGCGAGACCGGCCGTCGTAACGTCCTTCTCCTGGCCCTCGAGCGTGATGTGCTTGCCAGCCTGCGCAGCAACTTTGAGAAGCAGTGATCCCGACCCGCACGTCGGATCGTACGCAGTAGTGGAAGCCTTGGTATTCTCGGGCGAGATGCCAATCGCCTGCGCGATGACGCGGCTGACCTCGGCTGGAGTGTAGAATTGTCCCTTGCTCTTGCCACTCTCGCTTGCGAAGTGGCGCATGAGATATTCGTAAGCATCTCCGAGTATGTCGTCGTGATCCGCGCGGTTCTGCGAGAAGTCGAGCTCGGGTTTCTGGAAGATGCCGATCAGGTTGGTAAGGCGATCGACCATCGCCTTGCCTTCGCCCAGCTTGTTGGGATCGTTGAAGTCGGGGAAATCACTGCGGGCGAGCCGAGCATTGGCGTCGATCAGCGGCTGGATGATCTGCGTGTTGATCTTGTCGCCGATGTCGCTCTTTCCCTTGAGCGCGATCATGTCCGAGAAGCTCGCGCCCTTCGGAATCGCGACCGGCGGTGTGAAGTCAGTGCTCTTGCCGTATTTGTCGCTGATGTACTTGATGAACAGCATGAAAAGGACGTAGTCCTTGTACTGACTGGCATCCATGCCGCCGCGGAGCTCGTCGCAGGAGGCCCAGAGGGAGGAGTAGAGGTCGGATTTCTTGATGGGCATCGGGGGTGGTGGGGTTATGACCAGTGATCAGCGTGCGCCGCTGATTATCGCGCGCCTAATGGAGAATCTCTTGCCCGATTCGGGCAGCGCACCGAAGTCTCGGAACGACGATGGAAAGGAATTCTGTGTCCTTTTCGGCAGGCACGTAACTTGTCGGTGCGGAGTCGCAGAGCCGCTGTGTGTGGCGCATCTCGCGCCTGTCTCCGCGATCGGCACGGAGGCGCGTCTCCACTGAACGGGCAGCGGGCAAAGTATGCACTGGTTGCGGGCGCCTGATGCACTGTCGTGGCTGGCGTAACAGACGGATTCAGCGCGAGCGAACTGCCTGCTTGAGCGCGCGCTCCAAGCCGGTGTCAACGTTCATTTCACAATGCGTCGCAAGCCGAACGGAAAGAGTGGACTTGCTGCATTGTATTCCCGCAAGCCGCTTGAGTTGCAGTTGAATCAGAGGCAAAAGGTACGCCTTTCCCGAAATAAGCTCCGAGTGCCTAATTCTTGTAGTCGCAACTTGTTTTCGGATTGCACGCTTCGATGCGACGTATGCCGCTCTGGGTACTGCGGCCTCTACTTCGCGCAAAACATCACGCATCCGAGCCCGAATCCGGTCAGGAGAAAGACTTGCTGGGTCGTCGGGCGACGTTAACAGTCGTATAACTGGGTAGCCAACGGTGATAACCGAAAGCCCAAGTCTGTGCACCGCAGCATACAACACAAAGAGCGGGAAAAGCCGTCTTTCCGCCTCAACCAAGATATCGTCGATGGCTAATAACTTCTTAAGTGTTGCATACGTGTCGCTCGGACGCCCTTCTTGAGCAACAAGCGTCGCAGCATGTTCCGTACTCACCAGATTCTCCGAGCAGTACGCCTTGAGCCTATAGAAGTACTTCAGGCGCGGCCGAGGAGCCCCCGTTAGCAAGTCCAAGTCGCCGTCGATTACGTAGATTCGGGGCCGACCGCGCGGTAGTTGATCTGCAGCACACCTGTCGAGGACATTTTGACGTCCATCAAGGGGGATAACGCTCGTCAACGTGCGGCGGTTGCCGAGCATCCGACTGAAAAGCCGCACATAGAGATTCTGGGTTGCAATATCCTCTACAAATACGTCGATGTCGTTGTAGCTCTGAAGTAGGCGCGCTTGCGCGCGGTTCGTTCGCGGGCTGTGTCGCAGAATCAAGAGCGAGACTCCTGGACATCAACACACTGATCGACGCGCTCCATAATGATCGAAGGTGAGTGAGTCGCCAGTATCAGCTGCAGTCCGTCGCTGGCTCCCTGTAGTGCCTCAACGAATTGCTCCTGCCACCGAATGTGCAACGATAGCTCTGGCTCGTCAATGATGAGAACGTTAGCCCTTTTCGCGCCCTCATTGAATAGAAGGTGAGTGAGAATTACAACAAGTTGCCGTTCGCCGGAAGACAGTGCAGTTATTGCGCGATCGATGCCGCTCTTAACAATTGAAATGCGCAAATCGCCAGTTGGTGAAAACACTAGGCGTTTGCCACTATCTTGCAGGAAATTATTCACGAGCTCTAGGTAGCGTTCAATCGGACGGATGACGATGTCAATTTCCCTATTGTAGCGCTCTACGTGCTCGATCACGCTGTTAATGCGCCCCATCTGCGGTAACAGCGCTAGCCAACGGTGAACGAGCTGCGCGTCGCGGTTATCTTCGACCAGCAATTCGAGCAACTGTTTGCCTCTAAGACGCTCAGTGATGCGATATACTTCGTCGAAAAACCCAGCTACAGTCTTCGTAATTTCCTCGGCACCCATACCGATGGCTGCCAGGGAAGCATTTAGAAGCCGCTGCCGCTGCTTAAGTTTTTTGACTTGCTCTTTGCTTAAGATCGAAGTAGAGAACTCATTACGCCCATCTTCGGCTGCGGCTTGAAAATGGGTGACGATTAGGTCCTGTTTCAATCCGTCGGCGAGTTGGCGCTGCTGCGCTAGATTGGCGCGAAACGCTGCCTCAGCTATCGACTGTGCATCGCGGAGACTCTCAAGCAACGTTCCGCTTAGCAGCGTCGCGGACATATGCGCTTCGCGCGAGGGAAGTCTTGCGCCCACTGAGCGACGAATCGCGCTTACCTGTGCTCGTCGTTCAAGATCGAGGAACATTGGCGTAGGAAGCGAGGATAGATGAGCAAGGACAGGATGCCGCGCATGCAACGCTTCCTGTTCGCGGTAGTACTCGAGAGCATGCTCTTCCCACGAGATTCGCGGACCAAATGCCGGGCGTGGCAAGATCGGGATCGTCAACCGGTCAGCCATCCCCTTTATGCCCAGCGAAATCTCGGAATCATTCCGTTCGGCGTCGATGATTGTCTCCTCGCCGTCGTCGGTTATAGTGACCTGTAGCCGCTCAAACTCGAGCCGCGCCAAATCTCGTACGGCGGGCGTGAGGAGTGCCATGATTGCTCGGACAGCCGATGTCTTCCCAGATCCGTTGATTCCGATCAAAAACGTAAGGTCTTGAAAGAATGTCAGATCGAAAGAGATGTATCCATGCAACCCGCGTACAGTGAGGCTTTGGATCTTCAAGTGTTGCTCCCTAGAAATTGTCCCATTCTCAGTGTGGCGCATGGCGAAATCGAGTCTACCCACTATATACTATATTGCGCTCGTTAGATCAGTCCTGCAATGATAATTGCGCCAACCGGATGGTACACGCCGTCCGGAGACGACCCATGTCTAAGGACATAAACAGGGTCAGATACCGTCTTGAAATGCAAGGCCACGCATCGGGATTGCCATATCGAAACGCTTCAGTCAATTCCAACGTACGAACTGCGGAAACTGCACTGACCCCATTTTCTCCCCTGATGGCGTTTCATGCTTTCCACGGTAGCCGGGCAGCGTGACGAGGATCTTCTCCTTGATCGTCCGGCTAACGCGCTCGATCTTTCCGCGCCCCTCCAGGCAGTACGGCATCGACAACACGTGGTGGGCGCCCGCAAGCCGGAGCGCATCTCGGAGTACCCTCGCCTTGAGATCGGATCCGTGGTCCGTGTAAAGGATATCAAGTGTGCCGAATCGCTCCATCGCATCGCGCGACCGAGAAGTCCAAGCAGCGCCCACGCAGCAACGACGGACAGTCGAGCGGGTGAGGAAAACCCGGGGTCAGAGTGCATTTTTCTCGCGTGCATGTCATGCCATGAGCGTGAGTCGTATGAAAAAGTGCACTCCGACCCCGGTTCCCTACGGCATATGATTTGGGATGGGCAATATTGGGCGGCTAGTTGGAAAATGCCCGGACTCTTTCACAATGAAGCAGCGGACCCTCACAACGTCAGCATAGTTGCCGACATCCTCACCATGTGGGATTGCATTGAGCGCGGTTATGAGAAACTGTCGAACGCCGACAAGGCGCGCGTGCGCGAATCAACGCCTTCCCAAAAGACAGCACCGGAGTTCGAAGGCTTCGACGGAAACGACGAGATCGAGTTCGTCGGAATCGCTCGATTCCTGGTTGAGCAGCTCGGACGGTTCTCGCGATTCAAGGATCGGGACTTCGACGCCCACATGTCGACTCTCGTAGACAACCGCGACATGCTAGCGAAGTTTAAGCCGATGTTGGAAAGGCTCAGGGGTGGCGCATTGGGCGCTGAACAGATCATCACGCTCTTGAGAGTAGATCGGAAATGATGGATCGGAGTTTTGGACATCGACCAATGTGCGCGCGCCGGGACGAAAAGATTCAGGCGAGAGATCCAGGCGATTTCACCAATTTTTGCGACGCAGACTGGACGATCCCGCTCGTGCGAGGTATTAGCCACCTATAGCAGAGGTATTAGCCACCTATAGCAACAGTTGTGCGCGAAGGTTTGCACGATTCACTGCGTGGTTTTGCACGTACACGACCTTCGCCGTGCCCTGAGTCGTGTTCTCGTAAAGCTCGGATCCGAGCCCGTAACCGTTTGACCAAACGATAACGTCACCAAGTTCCAACTCCCAATCCGAGACAAGCTCAATGATCGTATAGCCATCGTCCTCCGTCGAGATCGCGACCATACCGCGCTTCGCGTTGATGGTCGCGACTTGCCCTGTTCGCCGCATGAACGTGCTCCGGAAAGGGTGATGAGTATCTACTTCTAGAGACCTTGGTCAGTCAAGTTGCGATATCGACAATGGGGACGGGCGGTAAACCGAAGACATAGTCAACCGAGCTACGAGTTCTGCGGAGCCACTGTAATCAGAGGAAAACCCGGGGTTAGGGAAAACCCGGGGACAGAGTGCACTTTTTTCGCGTGTATGTCATGGCATGAGCATGATTCGTGTGAGAAAGTGCGCTCCGACCCCGGTTCCCCCACCTACGCGTAGCGCCGGTACGCACTACCGGTGACGCGGGCGATCGACGCGTCGAGTTCGAATTCAAAAAGCATCGGTCGCTCGGGCCACGGAGCAGGGATTGAGCTATGCGCCACCGGATACCCCGCGGCGTCCACCCAAATCAACCCATCATCCGACTCGATCGGCATTACCGTGAGTCGAACGTTCCGAAATCGCTCGGTGGGCTGCGTTAGCTGGACAGCCATGGCGATTTCCTCCTTCACGATGGGTGCGTTGGCTCGTGGTCGCGATGCCCCAATCCATTCGCGTATTCTTCGCGGGTCTAGAACATCGTTCTCGCTCAAATCAGGCGGAATGCTCGCGTAATACGCAACCGCATCCGCCTCCGCGTGCGGTCTATCAACCGCGTTCCCGCGCGCCAGCAGAAACGCCGCGACCGGCTCCAGTGTTCCCCACGTTATAAGTTCTTTCAGCCAGAATGCGATCCAAGGGAGCCCACTACGCGGCCAGTCATCCATCTCAATCGCGCTAATCGCAACACCCGCTGGACTTACGTCGAGAAGCAGACCCAAGAGACTACCGAGTCCCCACGTGCCTCGATACACGAAATTGGCGGCGACGTAGTCATACCATTTCGTCACGTCTCGCGCATTCGGCTGTTTGAGCAATGTTGGTTTCGCTAACCACCAGCGCAGGATCATTCGCCAGTCTTCGAAGTGCTTTTTTTTGCCCAGCTTTGTAGAAATTCGAAATGCAGGCACTCTTGAGAGCGCTTCGAAGACGCTGTTGATGAAAGCGAGCCGCTGGTCTGTCGTCCAGCGTGAATAGCCACTTGCGCTTTGGAGAATTCCTCGAAGTTCCTCACTCATATTGATCAGCGACGTTGCGGAACGAGGCGGCAAGCTCGACTTGTAGATCCGGCGGCGCTGAGCCGCGTCCGGATAGATTGCAATGATAGCACGCCCACGTGCCAACCACGTTTTAGCTAGCCGGTCTTCATCGTGAGCAGCGGCGAATGCATACGTCTTCCGCCAAATCGCGATGAGGTCAGCCTCAAGTTGTTGTGGTCCGATTTCACCCTGCCGTAACTCTTCGATCTCCTGGATGGCCGCGATCAGGAAGGCGTCGAGCGAATCAAGCATTTGAATTGTGGAATTAGTGTCATCAGGATTATTGACAACAGCAGTCTGCTCAAGCCAATTCGCAAAAGCTTCCCACGTTCCGTCCCCAGATAAATCTTCCCATGCGTGCTGAAGAGAGTTTAGTAGTAAAGCCAGTGGGCTCGATCCCCGATCGTCGACTTCGCCGTGAAATGCGGATGATGTGGCGAGTTCCATTGACAAGACGAATTTCTGGTACTGTGACCGTTGGCGCCCTCCGCCGTGCGGCTCGACCAACTCCGGAAGAACCACCAGAGCACTTCCGTCCGTCGCGACACCCGGTCGACCCGCCCGTCCTACGAGATTTGCGAATTCCTGTAGAGTAATTTCCTTTGGCCCACGAAAGACGCTGGGCATGAGTAGATAGCTGACAGGAATATTGACACCTTCAGATAGAGTCGACGTCGCAATGGTAATTCTGGCGAGTCCTTGATCGATCATAAGCTTTAGGCGGCGCGCAAGTAGTGACGGCATCTTCCCGTGGTGCACGACGATGCCATGCTTGAGCAACCTGTATTCCACCGAATCGACCGTGAAGTAGTCGGCCGCACTGGCTAGGCATAGGTTCCATTCTGTGTTCGTCTCGATTACTTCCGAATAGTTTGGCAACTGGTCCTGTGGCCAGCCGTCAAGCAAATCTGCGCATGCCGAAGCGAACGTGTCTACTCCTTGTGTAAGGGAGATGAGTACCGTGGGTTTGGAGCCATCCGGTCGTACGGCCGCGAGGTGCAGTGCTGCCCAAAGCGTCGGCGCACGCATTCGCACCTCAGGACCGACATGGGCATTTACGCCGCCCGGAACGGGCGGGAACGGATCGCGTACATATGGCGAATCATTATTGCGCTCGTCATCAAACTTGAGCGATCGACCGTCCATTAGGTCATACCAGATAGTAAACCGGCCAGCTGGTGAAACTTCTAACTTCCCAATCAACTGTCGAGTAGTACGATGTGTCGATGTGGTTGGAGATGCATCTGCATCCCCTGCAATCCACCTTGCCAGTGCTGGGCCTGCCCGCGCAGCGACCGCAGAAAGTGCGATGATACGATAATCGTTCTCTGCCCGCGCTCGTAACAGCCGAGTACCGAGTTGCTCAAGCCGAAGTGATCGGGATGTTCCATCTATGATGCTATCCGCACGACTACTGTCTTGTTCAACCATGTGCGCTTCATCGATTACCACGAGGCGTACTCGGTGAAGAAATAAAACTCCGAGATATCGCAGTAGAGCGTCCGCCTTCTCAAACGTACAAACAACAATCGTCGGGCTGTCAGATTGAATCCAAGCATCCGTAGGACCCCAATCGATTCCTCCATACAGGCCCGTCACTATCACGGGCTGAGGGGCGATCCCCCGGAGATCTTCCGACAGGCGCGCTTCCACTTCCGCGGCGAGGGCTCTGGATGGAACGAGATATAGCAGCAAGTTGCCTTGGCTACTGACCATCGTGCCATTATTTGCGGCCGGCCGAGCCGCGAATAACCCCTGAACGATCGCGAGCGTTGCGACAGTCGTCTTGCCGGACCCGGTCGGGGTGCACAGCACGAAGGAGTCGAGCTCGCGTAAGCGCTCAATTCCGGCGGCTTGGGCAGGCCATACGAGAGCACGTCGATTTACGTACGCCGACCGAGCGAACTGACGCAGTGCTGCGCTTGCGCCCGCGCTTGTCCCTTCGCAAAGGCGCTCGATGTATGGCCAGTAGCAATCTCGAACAAAACGTCGACAGACGCCTGCTGTAAGAGTGGCGAGAAGACGCGAGTAAGCGTCGCGGCTGTAAACCATACCCGAAGCGAGTTTGTCGAGCTTCGTTAGCGCTCTGTCTAACGTGTCGGAACGCCCAGTTCGTAGGTATACGCAGACGGTTCCAATGCACATTACAACGTGTTGATACGTGAGGCTGGACAGGTCGGTCTGCTGCGTGTCGGAACGCGATGACAAGTTGTTCATTCTACGCCAGAATCCAATCGTGGCGTCAAGCGTTGCTGGGAAGTCCGCCCGAAGTAGCTCTCGAAGCAGGTCGGACATCGGCTCCTCGTCTGGTACACGTCGCAGGTGGCCTAGCGCCATCGCTGGGTACCCCGCAAGTTGATACCCGGCGGCCGCAAGCAGGTGAAACGGCGCGCCAGCTGGACGTAGGCTCTTCTCTGAAAGCCACTCAAGCATCTCCGACGCCCGCTTGACACCGTTGTGCCACAAACCCGCCGGATCTGCTCTGTGCTCGAGCATTGCTCCTTCGAGCAGGAGGATGGCTTCGTCGACGTAGGTCTCGCCATCGCGAGGTGCGAAGCTCATCAAGCCTTCGCGCCCCATCGATCGCCGGAGTCGCTGGCTGAAAAGCTTTGCTTGCTTAGCTGTAAGTGCACTTCCCGCGAACTCTTCCCGGATTTCCCGAATTATCTCGATAGTCGCCGCGTCCGCCAATTCACTTCACTCGGTAGACGCTGGATATCACGCTGGCAAGATCCGCGAACTGGAATTCAATGCCATCAAGCCGGCGCCTGACTGTATACGCAGGATGGGGTTGCCCAGACGGCATCCATGCTATCCGACCAGGCTGAGCTGGGACGCGTCCACACGCGTATGACACCGCATCATATCTGTGTGCGGACTTATATCCGTCTTTCCAGAGATCAAGCAATGCACGCTGCCATAAGTGAGCGGCTGGTGTCTCGTATTCGTCCAAGATGTGGACCAATTCCATTACACCGGGAGGCCTCGTTCCTGCGCTTGCGAGCTTCTCGTGAGCTTCCTTAATCTTGCTGGGATAATTCCGCGCTAAACACTTCGCTTCCAGCGTTAACACGTCCGTGATTATTCCCGTTGGGTCGATACGGAACGCCAAAGCATCATCGCCAGTGCGGCCTGGTCGTCGCTCGGCGACCGCATCAGGCTGGAAAATTTCGCCCGCTAGCAAACGCGCATTTATTGTATCCAAGTGCTGGAACTCTTGATAATGGAAACGAAACAGGACAGCGGGTACGCACCAGTCCTCGTGGCCAACCGCGCCCCAGTGCTCAACAGCAAGGACGGCGAGTGACTCACCGAGATATCCTTGCAGGGTGCCCGTGTGGAGCAAGGCGGGATAGTTCGCCGCGGGGTCTGTATTTGGATCATTGAACGGCGAAAGGTCGTCTTCGAATCCTTGCCTCAATCGACCGCGTGCGTCGTCGAAGGCTTCGTCGAAGTAAGCAATCGCCTCTTCCTTTATCGCCGCGAATGCACCGCGATCTTCCTTACGTACTCGGAGACGATATGTAGGATGACTATTGGGAACCGATTGGTCGACTAGCCACGCATTCAGCAGGGCGGGGGTCAATCGCTTGGTTCGGATCATCTGTTACAGTTGGAGGTGGAACAAGGCAAAAAACGCGAGAATCTCGATTGACGTGTGTCACGCATAGTGCAATGCGAGGCGCTACTCGCGCGAAAGTCACGATGAGGCAGTAATAAGATGCCTATCCGCTAGGTATGCGCAAGGCGTGTATTCAGCGCCACCCTAATAGTGAATGGATTGTAAGTCGATCATATCCTCTAGACTGGCTGGTCAACTTCGGGTACTACCTGAAAGACGATATCCGCCGATGGCGGGGGGCGAGAAGCGTGGCGCTCCATCGCCCCCGCCATCGGCGGAGGAAGAGCTGCTCTCAGCACCCGGTTTTCAAATTCAGGGGCCAGTTAATAGCGTGCGAGTCGTGCCAGGATGCGGCAGAGATCCAAGCGCGAATCGCAGCCATGCAGCTGTTCGGTAAATGTGACTCCGGAAGCGGAGCGAGTCCGTTTGTCAGCTTCAACGTTCGTTGGGCGGGGGCGAGGAAGCCCTTGTCGTAGCTCGTGTGCGGTCGCACATTTCGCGGCGGAGATCGCTGCATCCTCGATGCCACATCTGGAACATCATCTTGCCACTGATACGGCCTGAAGACATAAACCTGACGCTGGCCACTGGCGGGATCGCAGTTTCGGCTGCGGGTTTCGCGATCACTTGGTATCAGGTGCATCAGACGCGGTCCACCGTCGAAGCCGCGAATGAGGCAACTGCCAGGGCGCTCCATGGTATCTCGGTCAGGCTAACTATTTCAGAGCTTGCCGACGTTCGAGGCGGGCTGAAGGGTGTTCAGACGGCACTCCGTGGAGCTCGATACGAGGCGGCTCTTATCTACGTGCAAGGTTTACTAGAGCAACTACACGGTCTTCGCTCTAGGGCCGGTATGCAGGCCGAGGAACAACACGCGGCGATTCAAGGGATGGTCGTACAACTCGCGAAGTTGCGCAACAAGTTGGAACAAAAGATTTCGCTGTCGGACACCGAGCTATCTATCCCAAAGGCAAACAACATGCTGTCCGATCTTGGGACTCAGTTGAGCGCGTGGGCAGACCAATTGCGTTTTACACCGGACGAGGCATCTAAATGATATCCGCCGAATTTCGTGACATAGTCGAGGCGCTTTACACCAAGGCGAAGGCCAACCAAGTCAATTGGATCGTAGCTGCTGATCTCGGTGTCGGTGGTCGGCATGATGACTTCGTAGTGAGCCTTGCCGATTACGCGATCAACATCTACCGCAACAACGAAGGCCAAGCGGCGGTAACTGTACTCGACAGCCGAGGGAATGAGATCGTAAATTTTTCGCTCGATTCGTCAGATAGCGATTTCGATATGATCAATGAGATGGTCGATATCGCAGCGCGAAAGACCAGCGGTGTTGACGAGGCTCTCGTTGCACTACGGCGTGCTATCACACAAGAAGGAGCCGTTGGAAAACCGAATCCCACTAAATTCCGTGGCGATGATGATTTGCCGTTCTAAGCCAAGCGCCATCCACTATTACGTGTAAGCCGGCAAGCCTCTGCTTCAAAATGCCGGAGCGCGCCGCGCTTCCGCGGCCCAGCCGCGACCGCCGACTCGTTCTTGAACGGCTGCAATTACGCCGCGACCAGTCGCTTGCAGATAAGTATGACGCTCGCTGCAGCGAGCCTCGCGTTCCCATTTCTCCTCTCGACTACTTTCCGGCAGGAGGTGCAGTAATGTTGCATCTGTGCGACGTAAATGTTCGCAACGCGTACCGGCTCTGGCTCCGTTTCAGCGACGGCGCCGAAGGCGAGATCGATCTCGACCAACAACTCACCGGACCGATCTTCCAGCCGCTTCGAGATCCGTCCGCATTCGCTGCGGTGCGCATAGATCCCGAAATCCGCACCATCGCTTGGCCAAACGGCGCGGACTTCGCACCGGAGTTCCTGCGCAGATTACTAGACGACAACGCGACTGTCTCATAGTAGCGCCGCTTAGCGACAGTCACCGCCGTCTCTGATAGCCAGTCGCCAACCCCCGTTATATTGCCCTGAGTCATGCGAAAACCCGCCCTCTTCGCCGCCGCCACCCTCCTTTCCCTCGCCGCCTGCTCCGGCCAGGCCATTACCGGCCTCGACCAGGCCCTCTACAACGCCGCCTACTCAGGCGCGGCGACATTCCAGTACCCGATCACCAACGCCAATATCCCCACGTCTTCGTCCCCGCTTCGCTTCTCCATGGCCCTGTCCCAACTCGGTCAGAACTTCACGGGCACATTCCTCCTCGCCGATTCCACCACCGGCCGGCCGATCTATTCTGGAAGTGTCACCGGTAAAACGACGAATACTGGTGCAGACCTCACTTTCGTCGTCCCGGCACCATGCCCGGGTGCGCTTTACGGCTCCTTCACCGTCACCGACACCGAGCTCACCGGATCCGTCACCGGCCGCGACTGCAACTCCACCGGGAACGGCGGCGACGTCAAAATCACGTTCACCAACTTGGTAAGACACTAGGGTCTGACATATTTTCATTCGATGACCACCAGACGCATCTATACTCTCGCGGCCCTCGCGGCCTGTACTACCTTCGCCGCCTGCGGTGGCGCCGACAGCCGCGACACTGATCGCACGTCGGTCGCGGCCAATGAGCCTACCAGCGTCATGTACTTCGATTCGACCAAGGCGGTCATTCCCGGCGCTGCTGTTGCCTCCGCTGCCGGCGGTGCGGCCGCTGCTCCCAACGGCGCTGAGCTCTTCACGCGATGCGCTGCCTGTCACCAGTCAACGGGACTCGGCGTTCCCGGCGCCTATCCGCCGCTCTCAGGCTCCGAATGGCTGCTCAACAACCCCGAAGTCCCGATCCGCATCGTCCTCCACGGACTCCAGGGCGACATAACGGTCAAGAACACCAAGTTCAATAACGCGATGACGCCGTTCGGCGATCAGCTCTCCGACGCCGAGATCGCAGCGATCATCACCTACGAACGCTCCAGCTGGGGTAACGCTGCGTCCAAGATCACAGCCGAGCAGGTCGCGTCCGTCCGCGCCGCAACCAAGTCGCAGACGACGCCGTGGGCACCCGCGGATCTCCAACCGTTGATCCACAAGTAGGGCGCGGATTCATCCGCGCCATCTCCACGCGCGACCGCGCCCCGTTCCGCGCAGGTTCATCCGCGCAGTCGCGCCCCATGCCCCGCAGGTTCATCCGCGTCGCCGCGCCGTCTCCACGCGCGATTGCAGCGACGTAGCCGCCCCCAGGAACTAATCACCCAGTCCCGGTGACCAACCCAGCATGCTATCCGCACTGCTGATCTTCGCCCAAGTCACCGTCACCGTCGGCAGTGCCAAACCCTCCCACGCCGATAGCCTCAAACGCGCCGAGCGACTCGCGCGCCAGGACACACTCGCAGTACGCCGCGATTCCATCCGCGCAGCCCGCGACTCCTTCCGCGTAAAAAGCCGCGAAGCCCGCCACATCCCGCTCACGCCGCAACTTCTCGCGACTGCATTCAAGGATCCCAACGCGCGCATCCTTCTCGATCGCGCACGCGCTGCACGCTTCACACAGGACTCCGCGCTCCAATCCTACGACGCAACTACATACGAGCGCATCTCCGTCAATTCCAAAATCACAAGCCTCGGTCGCGATCGTCTCATGTTCCGAACTGAACGCGCAACACACGTAAAATGGGAACGCGGCAACGGCGCTGTCGTCGATGTCACCGGCGCGCGATCCGCACTACCAATGTTCAAGGGGGCCGGCGACGCGGAGGTCGATCTCGGCGGCGGCAGTGTTCCGATTCCATACTATCCAGGTCGCGAAACTCTGTGGATCGGTTCCGCAGTCGCAAAGGCCGATGCTGATGCCGAAGCGATGATCCACCCGCTGGGTAATGGCGCCGAGGCGTACTATACGTATCAGAGCGGCGACTCGGTGTCGTTCAGATTGCCGGGCGGGAAGACGATTCTCGTGCGCGAACTTCGCGTTCAACCGCGTACCACAAGCTGGAACCTCGTCGTAGGATCGCTCTGGTTCGACGTCGCGACCGGTCAGCTTGTGCGCGGTGTGTACCGCATGGCAGAACCGCTCGATGCGATGAAAGTCGCGAAACAGGAAGACGGCGAAGATCCCAAGAAGGACATTCCCGGCTGGATCAAGCCGATGATACTTCCGATAACGGGATCGATGGACGTGATGACCGTCGATTACGGACTGTACGACGGCCGCTTCTGGCTGCCGCGCATGCAGACTGTGGAAGGAAAGGCGCGCGCCGGTATCATGCGCTTCCCATTCGAGCTGCGTCAGCGCTTTGATTACGAATCCGTCAACGCTGATCTCAAGATTCCGACGATTGCGGTGAGCGTACTCGATACCGCGCGCGGGGTTGATGCTCGCAAGGAACGTCGCGCAATACGTGATAGCGCTTGCACCAATGGTGCTACGTACCGCGAGACGACGCGCTCGTCACACGAGAATTCGGTCAACATGCTGGTCCGCATTCCGTGCGATACAGCAGCGCTCGCAACGTCTCCAACACTTCCAAAGTCGATCTACGACACCCCCGACTCGCTGTTCGGCGATGCCGATGTCGACGCGCTCGTCGCGAGTGCGCTGTCGCTGCAGCGCCAGGCCGGAAGCAGGGGATTCGCGCCGCCAGTCGTTCAGTTCGGTATTCCGATGTCGCGCTACAATCGAATTGAAGGACTGTCGACAGGTCTGCGTGTCGACGATGACATGGGCGCGGGATACTCCAGTCACGCAATCGCGCGACTCGGATTCGATCTCTCACCCAACGGTGAGGTCGGTGTCGCGCGCACGAACGGTCGCGAGACGTACGGCGTGAACGTGTATCGCCGTCTCAATTCTGCAAATGACCTCGGACGCGATCCATTCGGCCTGAGCTCTTCGTTGTCGGCACTTTTGTTCGGTCGCGACGACGGTGTGTATTACAGATCGTGGGGCGGGGAACTGACGCACGACACGCAGAGCGGTCTGTTCGACAGCTGGCGTTTCTTCGGCGAACAACAATTCGGTGCCACAACAAAAACGCACTTCTCACTTGGCGGCAAACTCGGCGGCGGCTATTTCCCGAACAACATCGACGTGCAGAAAGCAACCGAAGTCGGATTGTCGCTCGTCAAACGCGGTTCGTACGGCGAGGATCCGGACGGATTGCGCGCATTCTCGGATATCCGCATCGACGGCGCGGCTGGCACGTTCGATTACACGCGAGCGATGGCCGACGTCACTGTCAGTCACCCGCTTGGCGGCCCGCTCACTGGGGCTCTGACCCTGAGCGGTGGCACCTCGGGCGGCACCGTCCCCGTGCAACGGCTCTGGTATCTGGGCGGGACATCCACAATCCGCGGCCAGGACGTCGGTGCGGCCGTCGGCAACGCCTACTGGATGACCCGCGCGGAATTGGGGCTCGGCAGCGTCATTGCCCGACCCGTGATTTTCGGCGATCTGGGCTGGGCTGGCGACCGGCGGAACTGGAATCAAGGGGTGGTCCCGGTGAGTGGCGCCGGGGTGGGTACCTCCTTCATGGACGGCCTGATAAGGCTCGATCTGGCCAAGGGAATCCGGCCGAGGGGCGGGGTCCAGGCCAGTCTGTATCTGGACGCCCGCTTCTAGATAGGTTAACCTCAATAGCTGTACTGGAAGTACCTCAGTACCAGAAAGCCCACACTCAGAGGACCGTATCTCCAAAGAAGACCTGATTGAACTCGAAGGGACCGTCACCGAAGTCCTTCCGAGCACGTCGTTTCGTGTGACGCTGGACAATGGCGCGGCAGTGCTGGCAACCATCGCCGGCAAACTCCGCCGCTTTCGCATTCGTATCCTCGAAGGCGACCGTGTAACGGTTGAGGTATCGCCGTACGATCTGACCCGCGGCCGGATTACGTACAGACACAAGGCCTGATTGTAGGCGTTGGTGGGAGCCGTCATCCCGCCGCAGGTCGGGATCCATGACGAGGGGCAGACCTCGGCAAGATTGTAATTTTGCGCCCGACCCCCCGTCCTGAATCCACGCATATCGGTTCCACCGCGCGACCTTGGGCAACGCGTTTGTGCACTCGTCCATGGATCCCGACCTTCGGCGGGATGACACCTTTTTCGGCGGGATGACACCTTTTTCGGCGGGATGACACCTTTTTCGGCGGGGTGACACCTTTTTCGGCGGGGTGACACCTTTTTTGGCGGCATGACGGCGGCGCGGATAAATCCGCGCCCTACTCGGCC
>Ga0207933_1001261_pt1 | contig 20021 bp, 18 predicted proteins | sample NGESurdeep092012_4_FD_184488 | JGI IMG/M metagenome (GOLD analysis project Ga0207933, IMG submission 184488) | Arctic peat soil microbial communities from Barrow, Alaska - NGEE Surface sample F53-3 deep-092012 (SPAdes) | ecosystem: Environmental > Terrestrial > Soil > Wetlands > Peat ...
ATTTTGCGCAGCTTTTCAGCACCACCCAACTCGGGCAGATCGATCACGAAACAAGCCGCCAGCACATTGGCGCCCAACTGGCGCAGCAGCTTGACCGCCGCTTCCGCCGTGCCGCCGGTGGCGATCAGGTCGTCCACCAGCACCACGCGCTCGCCCGCGACCAGCGCATCGGCGTGCATCTCGACCATGTCCTCGCCGTATTCCAGCATATAGGCGACGCTCACTTTTTTGTGGGGCAGCTTGCCCTTCTTGCGGATCGGCACGAAGCCGGCCGACACCTGATGCGCAACCGCGCCGCCCAGAATAAATCCGCGCGCTTCGATGCCGGCCACCTTGTCGATCTTCATGCCGGCCCAGGGCTGCACCAGCGCATCGACCGCGCGGCGGAAGGCGCGCGCGTCGCCGAGCAAGGTCGTGATGTCGCGGAACATGATGCCGGGCTTGGGATAGTCCGGAATCGAGCGGATCGAGGCGCGCAGATCGTCGTCGATTGTGGGTGGGATCATGAGAGCCTCGTGAGCCTCAGCGCGGCAGCCAGCGCCGCGGCGTTTCGCGTTTGTCGTCGTAAGCCGCCTCGAACACAGGCGCTGCCAGCGTCGAGGTGATGTGTAATACGCCCGAGCCCGTGTTGGCAAAGCCGTGTTTGTGTCCGGCCGGCACGATCGTCAGTTTCCCCGCCGTTAGTTGGGCATGCGTGTCGTCGATCCAGACATCGGCTTGCCCCTCGAGAACGTGCAGCACTTCCTCGACAGCATGCAAATGGGTCGGCGCGCCCTGCCCCGGCTCGCACCATTGCTCGAAAATACAGAGTTGCGTCGCGCCATTGGCCGCCGAGGTCCGCATCTTTGTCTTGACGCCCGGACGCCATTCTTCGGCTGTTTGCTGCGCCAGATCGACGATGTGCATGAATAATTTCTTCTTATTTCTTCATGCGCTCGGCGAAGGTCTGCCCGCCCTTCATCTTGTCGTTGGGCTGCGCCTCATTGATCTGAATGACAACAGCATCTGCCGGGACATTGCAATTCTTAATCACGGCCTGGGTGATGTCGTACATCAGTGACTTTTTTGCCTCGTCGCTGCGGCCGGCCACAAGATTGATGGTAACTTCTGGCATTGGATCCTCCGTTGCTGTTCAAATTTATTTCAGGTCTCGTCTTGGCGTTATTTCAGCACCCTGCCCGCCACCGCGTCGAGCTTCTTGAGCAGCGCCGGATCGCGCGCTTCCGGCGCCGTGATCAACGCGGTGTCGAGCGCGCGGTCGGAGCCGATCGGGCATAGCTCGTGCTCGCGCGGAAACTCCCTGGCCAGCCGCGCCACCAGCGCCTTGGCGCGGTCGGCATTCTCGAACAACACCTTAATGATGTCCTGCACGGTGACGGCGTCGTGGTCGGGATGCCAGCAGTCGAAATCGGTCACCATGGCGACGCTGGCGTAACAAATTTCCGCCTCGCGCGCGAGTTTCGCCTCCGGCATGTTGGTCATGCCGATCACCGAGTAGCCAAGCTCCTTGTAGGTCATGCTCTCGGCGTAGGTGGAAAATTGGGGGCCTTCCATGCACAGATAAGTGCCGCCCCAATGCGGATCGATGCCTTCGGCCATGGCGGCAACGCGCAAATGTTCGCGCAGCCGCGGGCTGACCGGATGCGCCATCGAAACATGCGCCACCATGCCTTTGCCGAAAAACGAGCTCTCGCGCTTGTAGGTGCGGTCGACGAACTGATCGACCAGCACGAAGGTCCCCGGCGGCATGTTTTCCTCGAACGAGCCGCAGGCCGACAGCGACACCAGATCGGTGACACCCGCGCGCTTGAGCACGTCGATATTCGCCCGGTAATTGATGTCGGATGGCGACAGCCTGTGGCCCTTGTCGTGGCGCGATAGAAACACCACCGGCAGGCCTTCCATCTCGCCAATGCGCAAGGCGCCGGACGGCTCGCCCCAGGGGCTGGGGATGCGCTCTTCGCGCACGTTTTCCAGTCCCGGCAGATCGTAAATGCCGGACCCGCCGATAATGCCGAGAACAGATTTGGTCATGCCTGCAGCCTTCCAAAAAATGAGTGGGCCCGAAAGGGGGCCCGCGCCAAAAAGATTTGATGGGTGTATCAGGTGAGGCCACAAGCGGATTTCAATGTCGTGCTTAAGCGATGTCGGTTTTGCAACAGCGCAGCGTGCGGGTCAACCGAGGGCGATAGTTCCGCCCGTAGGACCGTACAGGAAGCACCACTCAATTGCTCCCTAAGGAGCTACAATTCGATTGCTCAAGCGATGGCCGAATTTTATGCCGGGATCTTCAAAAAAACGTTTGCTTAAAAATGCGAGACCGCTTGTCAGCAGTACAACGGTAGGAAAGACCACCAGTAGCCACAAAGGAGATGGCGCGGAGATGCCTTGTGCCATGACACTCGCTGCCTTGTATGCATCCAGTACGACAAAATGCAGAATGTAAATGCTGTAACTAATCTTACCTAGAAAAATAAGAATGGGGTTGACGAGAGCAATCTTGATTACTCCGTGTAGACTCATGATGAGGCAAATGAATGCCAAACTCACGATGAAGGGAGAAAGTACTGGTGCGAGTGCTTTCAATGTTCCAAACGCCAGACCGAAAACGAAGAGTCCCAGAAACGCAACAAGAAACAGCCATGAAGTGCGTGAGGTAGAAACCTGACGCTGCGGCTTGAAGACAATGATAAAATAGATCAAGCCTACAGCCAAAACGGGATATTGCGCTGGGAACCACAAATACAAAAATGAATTGTTCTCTATGTAGCTCGTCCCAGCGCTGAAAATACTCATCAAAAGCGAAAAAGAAATCATTGGGACAATTGTTAGACCAAGAACAAGCGCGCGAACTTGGCCTTTTGTAATCAACCAGATTAACGGCACGAGAAAATAAAAGAACACTTCAACGCCAATCGACCATCCGCCCGGCACGACTGTATTATTAGCTGATGGCACCCAAGTATGAATGAAAAGAGCATTTGCCAAAAGATCTGGAAAGGGTCTCGGCAAGTGTCCGTACTGATGATGACTTCCAATATAGATTGCATATTGCTCAATCGTATAAAATACGATGGCAAAGTAATACAATGGGGCAATTCGAAAAAATCTTTTAATAAACCAAGAGGCAGCCGTTCGAAAACTTGAACCAAACCTATCAACGTATGAATCATAAGTTATACTTATTGTGATAGCGCTCACAATAAAAAAAAGCTGAACACCATACTGTCCAGCCGATGTTATCTGGTACCAAAATCCAGATTCTATCCGTACACCTTGTCCAGTGTGGACCAGGACGACACCCAAGATGGCCAATCCACGCAAGGCGTCCAACCAATCCAAGCGACCAGCTGTTGTGCGACGTGACTGCTGATCCGTCTCCGCAGATTGGTTCATTTATCTGTCGATTCCGCTCGCATCATTGCGTTAATGCCATCATGGGTGCTGATGGGGGGAAGCCAGCCAAGCATTTTGAGCTTGGTCGTATCGACGACCAAATCTTCACCGAGACGCGTGACACGTTCTGATTGGTTGAAAAGACCTAGTGCAAAACGGAATAACCACGGATTTATCTTAAAAAGCCCTGCGCGGCGTCCTTGGGCTTTTCGCATCATCGTGACGATCTCGGCCAGCGTGAACGAACCATCGTCAGCGATTAGGTAAGTCTCACCTGCGGTGGCTGGATTATTTAGAGCAAACAAAGTTGCGGAAACGAAATTATCGACGCATAGCAATGAGCGCCGGCGTGAGAGCCCTAGAAATGGAAGTGGAAGTGGTGACGTGGCGAGACGAATCAAAGATTTGAAATTCTGTATCGGATGTGGGCCATAAACAAAGACAGGTCGTAAAATTGTAAAAGGGACGCCCGATTCGCGCACTGCATTCTCGGCTGCAAGTTTTGAGCGCCCGTAGTCGTCGGTTGGACGAGCATCATCGGCTTCCCGCACCGGCAGCTTAGCCGTAGGGCCTACCTGAGCACGAAGCGACGAAATATATAAAAATCGTTCGATTTGCCCTTCCTTTGCTGCACGAACAAGATTTTGCGTGGCTAATCGGTTGACCAAATCGTACATTCGGGAATCGTTCTTCTGAACGTCGATATGAGTTACTCCCGCGATATGAATTACTATGTCGACACCTTCAAGAATTGGCTTCCAATTTACCTCGGTGCTGAGATCGGGAATGTTAACGGCGGTTACATAATTCTGAAATGACGATGCATCACGCTTCGTCGCGCGGATCAAATAACCGGCCCGATGCAATGATCTATCAGGGGTCGACCTACGAAACCCGAGGCTCCCGTGACGAGAATTGTTTTTTTAATCATTTTGGTTTCGCTACCTCCGCTATACGAACCCGGTGTCGCGATCCTATCTGCTCCGAGCGGCGGTGGCGCGAAATGATACTGGGCGAAATTCCGATACCTAATCAGATCTGCAAAGGGCAAAAAGCCGCGCCGCCAAATATCCGCTTTGGTTCATAAGCGGAAGGCCGCTTCACATCAATGTCCGCTCTACCCCCAATCGCTGAAATTGAAGGAAGAATAAGTTATTAATGGCGCGCGGCTTCATAATTCCGCGTCCTGATGAGCCGTCTTAGAGCATGGTATTCGACGGATCCTGGCCGCGCGCGATTTCGCGCGGTTTTTCGACTTCGTGCCACACCTTTTTCTTGGTGAAATACAGCAGCCCAGCGAACACGATCAGGAAGATCATCACCTGAAAGCCGACGCGCTTGCGCTGGGTCATCTTGGGCTCGGAGGCCCACATCAGGAAGGCCGCCACGTCCTGTGAATACTGCGCCACGGTCTGCGGCGAGCCGTCGTCATAGGTCACCTGTCCGTCCTGCAAAGGCGGCGGCATGGCGATGTTGTGGCCCGGGAAATATTCATTGTAGTGGCCGCCCGGCGGCAGCTTGAACCCGGCGGGCGGATCCTTGAATCCGGTCACGATGGCAGCGATATAGTCCGGGCCCTCTTCCTGGTATTGCGTGAACAGATCGAAGACGAACCAGGGGAAGCCGCGCGAATAGCTGCGCGCCTTGGCGAGCGTCGACATATCCGGCGGCGCTACGCCGTTAGCCGCGGCGGCCGCGGCCGTATTCGGAAACGGCGACGGGAAGTGATCCGCCAGCCTGCCGGCACGTTCCATCGGCTGGCCCTTGTCGTCGAGATCGGAAATCTTGTAGGTGCCGGCCAATGCCTCGGCCTGGCCTTCGGTAAATCCGGGTCCACCCGCATCGGCCAGATTGCCGAAGGTAAGCATTTCCATGGAATGGCAGCTTGAGCAGACTTCCTTGTAAACCTTGAGGCCGCGCTGCAGCTGGCCCTCGTCGTATTTTCCGAAGGGCCCGGAGAACGACCACTTGATCCGCGGCGGCGGTACTTGTTCCGCCAGTTGCGCCTTGGCCGGTACGACCAAAGCGGCCAGCGAGCCGGCCAGGATCAAAGCAAGAAGCGCGCGTTGCGTGTTCATGATCATCCTCACGCTTTGGCGCCCAGAACCGATTCCGAAATCGAGTTCGGCAGCGGCTTGGTCTTCTCGAAAATGCCGAGCAGAGGCATGACGATTAGGAAGAAGGCGAAATAATAGAACGTGAAGAGGCGCGACAGCACGACGTAGATGCCCTCCGGCGGCTTGGAGCCCAGATATCCGAGCCCGATGCAGGCGATCACGAACAGCCAGAAGAACTGCTTGTAAAGCGGCCGGTAGCGCGCCGAGCGCACCTTCGAAGTATCGAGCCAGGGCAGGAAGGCCAGGATCAGGATCGAGCCGAACAACGCGCACACGCCCAACAGTTTGTTCGGGATCGAACGCAGGATGGCGTAGAACGGCAGGTAGTACCACTCGGGCACGATTTCCGCCGGCGTCACCGCCGGATTGGCCGGGATGTAATTGTCGGCATGGCCGAGATAGTTCGGAACGTAGAACACGAACCATGCAAACAGGATCATGAAGCAGGCTAGGCCGAAGCCGTCCTTGGCGGTGGCATAGGGCGTGAACGGCACGGTGTCTTTCTCGGACTTCGGCTCAATGCCGGCCGGATTACCCTGCCCCGCCACGTGCAGCGCCCAGACGTGCAGCACCACCACGCCGGCGATCACGAACGGCAGCAGGTAGTGCAGCGAATAGAATCGGTTGAGCGTCGGATTGCCGACGGCGTAGCCGCCCCACAGCCAGGTGACGATGGTATCGCCGACGCCGGGAATGGCCGAGAAAAGATTGGTAATCACGGTCGCCGCCCAGAAGCTCATCTGGCCCCAGACCAGCACGTAGCCCATGAAGCCGGTCGCCATCATCAGCAGATAAATGATGACACCGAGGATCCAGAGCACCTCGCGCGGCTCCTTGTATGACCCGTAATAGAGGCCGCGGAACATGTGGATGTACACGGCAAGGAAGAACATCGCGGCGCCGTTGGCGTGCAGATAGCGCAGCAGCCAGCCGTAATTGACGTCGCGCATGATCGCTTCGACCGACTTGAAGGCCAGATCGACATGGGGGGTGTAGTGCATTGCCAGCACGATGCCGGTGATGATCTGCACGCCGAGCATGAACGAGAGAATGCCGCCGAAGGTCCACCAGTAGTTCAGATTGCGCGGCGTCGGATAGGCAACGAACGAGGAATGGATCAGCCCGCCGATCGGCAGCCGCTTCTCGAACCACTGCATCGCGCGATTGGTCGGCTGGTAAGTCGAATTTCCGCTCATTGTAGAACCCTGAATACGACGTTTCAGCCGATCTGAATCTTGCTGTCGGAGACGAATTTATAAGGCGGCAGGTACAGGTTTTTCGGAGCGGGTCCCTGCCGGATGCGGCCGGCGCTGTCGTATTGCGAGCCATGGCAGGGGCAGAACCAGCCGTCGTAATTGCCTTCATGCGCCAGCGGGATGCAGCCGAGATGGGTGCAGATGCCGATCACCACCAGCCACTGCTCGTGACCGGCCTGGACGCGTTCGCTGTCGGGCGCCGGATCGGGTAGGCTCGCGACATTGACGTTCTGCGCCACCTCGATGTCGTGCTTGGTGCGATGGAAGATGAAAATCGGCTTGGAGCGCCAGAACACCTTGACGATCTGCCCATCGGCGATCGGCGCCAAGTCGATATCGACTGGCGCGCCCGCAGCGATGGTCGAGGCGTCGGGGTTCATCTGCGCGATCAGCGGCACGAGGACCGCTGCGGCCCCCACAGCGCCGACAGCGGCAGTGGCGATGTATAAAAAGTCGCGGCGCGAATGCTCCGCCGAAGACACGGTTGTCACTTCTAAAGCCCTCTCCCCCGGCTGGCTTGGTCATCCGTCCGCGGCTGGAGCCCGGGACATGTGTCCCATGGCGGCGGGCGGACCGCGTACGGCAACCCTGGGAAAGGCAGGACGGCGCTGCGGTAGGCTTTTATTGGCACCCTTGCGGAGGGAGTGCAAGCCCGACAAAGCGCGGTCAGCAAAAGTGGGCACCGGTTTTTGCGTCCGACCGCACTTTTAGTATTAAATGGCGCGCAATCCGGGCGGCTGACCGGTACCCACTCAGCCTGATTGCGCGCGCCGGCACAGTTCCCATGTGTTGCATAAGTCGTTCGTCTAAAACGAATTATCGGATATAGGCCGGCCGATGCGGATCGCCCTTTACGAGCCGGATATTCCCCAGAACACCGGAACGATTCTGCGCCTCTGCGCCTGTCTTGGAATTGAGGCGCACATTATCGAACCGGCAGGCTTCCCTGTGACCGATCGCGCCTTCCGGCGGGCCGGCCTCGACTATCTCGACCACGTTTCCATCACCCGCCACGCCAGTTTTGCCGCATTTCACGAATGGAGGGCGCAGGAAGCCCTCAAACTGGTGCTGCTGACCACCGCCGCCGAGACCGGTTACCTCGACCATTCTTACGGGGACGATCAGGTGGTGTTGTTCGGCCGCGAAAGCGCCGGCGTGCCTAAGACCGTGCATCAGGCCGCCGATGTGAGGTTGCGCATCCCCATCGCGAAGGGCTTACGCTCGCTCAATGTGGCGATGGCGGTGGCGCTGGTGGCCGGCGAGGCGCTGCGGCAGACGGGAGGCATGCGAATTGGCTAAGCTCGGCGCTCGATGACAGCCGCATCCGCCACCGAGATCTTCGATCAGCGCAAAGCCAGCGCGCGCGCCTGGTTCGAGCGCTTGCGCGACGATATTTGCGCTTCGCTGGAGGCAGTCGAGGACGCCTTGCCGGCCAAAGCGCCGCTCGGCGAGCGCAAGGCCGGCCGCTTCGTTCGCACACCTTGGGAGCGCACCGACCATAGCGGACAGCCCGGCGGCGGCGGGATCATGGCGCTGATGCGCGGGCGCGTGTTCGAGAAAGCCGGCGTGCATTGCTCGACCGTGCATGGCGAGTTCGCGCCGGAATTCCGCAAGGAAATTCCCGGCGCCGAAAGCGATCCGCGCTTCTGGGCTTCCGGCATTTCGCTCATCGCGCATCCGCACAATCCGCACGTGCCGGCGGTGCACATGAACACGCGCTTTGTGGTGACGTCGAAAGCCTGGTTCGGCGGCGGCGCCGATCTGACGCCGGTGCTGGATGCGCGCCGCACGCAGAGCGATCCCGATACCCTCGCCTTCCATGCCGCCATGAAAGCCGCTTGCGACGCGCATGCGGGTGTCGCGCCTTACGAAAAATACAAGAAATGGTGCGACGAGTATTTCTTTCTCAAGCACCGCAACGAGATGCGCGGCATCGGCGGCATTTTTTATGACTACCTGGAAACCGATTGGGACGCGGCCTTCGCCTTCACGCAGGATGTCGGCCGCGCTTTCCTAACCGTCTATCCCGAACTGGTGCGAAAAAATTTTACCACGCCCTGGAGCGAGGCCGAGCGCGAGGAGCAACTCGTGCGCCGCGGCCGCTACGTCGAATTCAATCTGCTTTACGACCGCGGCACGATTTTCGGCCTCAAGACCGGCGGCAATGTGGAGTCAATTTTGTCGTCAATGCCGCCGGTGGTGAAGTGGCCGTAGCGCATGATCCCGAAAAGTGGGCACCGGTTTTCGGATAAGATCATGCGCAATAATTAAGCTACCTAAACGCGCCATAGATTAAAAACACGCCGCCCACCAGCACCACCACGTCGAGTATCGCCGTGTGCATGTGCACCGGCATGCGCTCGACAAAAGCCTTTGCCAGGAACGCGCCGGGCAGCGCGACAATGCCAATCAGCAGCGCGAAGGCTGTGACCTGCGCCGTGATGACACCGGCCATCCCGAACACTGCAATCTTCACAACGCCGATGACGATCGAGACGGCCGCGTCGGTGGCAATCACGCCGGCGCTTTCCAGGCCTGCCGCCATCAGCAGCGACAAAAGGATCACACCCGAGCCCGCGGTGCCCCCGACCACGACGCCGTAGCCGAGCGCGCCCAGCGCCAAACCGCCATCGCCGACTTTCACGCCGTGATGCTTCATCAGCCGTCGCAGCGGCACGCTTAGTATGAGCATCGCGCCGATCACCAGCGCGGCGCCGGCATTGTTCAGCCTGGTATAGCCCCAGGCGCCGAGCACGCAGGTCGGCGCGGCCGCTACCAGCACAATGCCGGCGCGCCGCCAGTCGATATATTTCAGGAAGGCGGCGGCGCGGCTCGAATTGGAGAACATCGCCGAAATCGCAATAATGGGTACCAGCGGTTCGGCGCCGACCAGCGGCACCAGCACCAACGGCATCAGCGCGCCGGTGCCATAGCCCGATATGCCGCCGACGATGGAGGCAAACAGCGCCACGCCCGCGACCAGCGCGAGCTGCCAGAGCGAAATGTCGGCAAAACCGGAAAGGATGTTCATTTTTGCGGCTTATCCGCCGTCTGCTGTAGCGCTGCAACCGTAATCGCATCGAGCGCCGGCTGTTCCTGCGGAAACTCGGCCATGATCCAGGCCTCTTCCGCCGCGCGCAATGCATCGCCCAATGCGGGACCTTTCTCGACACCGCGCGCGATGAAGTCGGCGGCCTTGAGCGGAAACATCGGCGTCGTCCAGTGCTCCGGCAACTCCGCCAGCGCGCGCCAACTCTCATCGTGCGCAGTCGCCTGCGAACGCGCCCAAGCCAGCAGCACGCGGTCGCTATAGCGCTCGGCTCTGAGCCTATAAAGGAGAGCGCGCGCGGCATGGGGGCCGGCGTCGGGCGCGATGGCCCGCCAAAGCTCGCCCATGGACGCGAGCCGTTCGTGCTCGGCATTGGTCAGCCGCAGCTTCTGCCACAGCCGCTCGGCGTCCTCGGGAGTAGCGACCGCCAACGCGCCCAGCCTGCGCACCGGATCGGCGGCGAGCCCTGCGGCCGCTTCGACCTTGGCCATGTTCTCGAACGCTCCCAGATAGGCCGCGCCGCCCAGTACGCGCAGCAGCAATCCGGTGTCGGCCATCGAAATCAGCGTCGGCACCGCGTGCGGCGCGACCAAGAGTTTCAGCATCTCCATGCGCACGCGTTCACGCGACAGCAAGTCGAGCCCGGCGCGGCCGGCGATGCAGGCGGCGATTCCTTCGGCATAAGGATGATCGCTGCTGCCGTAGGCGGCGTGGAAACGGAAGAACCGCAAAATGCGCAAATAGTCTTCCGCGATGCGCTTTGCCGGGTCGCCGATGAAGCGCACGCGGCGCGCCGTCAGATCCTCAATGCCACCGGCGTAATCGTAAACCGTGCCGTCGCGCGTCACCGACAGCGCGTTGATGGTGAAATCGCGCCGCTCGGCGTCCGCCTTCCAGTCGCGCCCGAAGGCGACCTTGGCGTGGCGGCCGTCGGTCTCGATGTCCTTGCGTAGCGTGGTGACCTCGAACGGCTGCTTGTCGATCACGACGGTAATGGTGCCGTGTTCGATGCCGGTGGGCACCGGCTTGAAGCCAGCGGCGGTCACGCGTTTGATCACTTCTTCCGGCAGCGCCGTGGTGGCGACGTCGATTTCCGTAATCGGCATGTCGAGCAGCGCATTGCGCACCGCGCCGCCGACCGCGCGCGCTTCCTCGCCATCGCGATCGAGCACGTCCAGCAAACGCGCCAGGGCGCCGCCACTGAGCCACGGCGCGTTCGCCAGGCTGCGCGATGTTTTGCCCATCGCCGTCATCCTGAGGTGGCGGCCGAAAGCCGCCCTCGAAGGATGGCGGCGGCATCGTTCATCAAGGGTTTCACTTTTCCCGCCCCGGCACGAATTTTCCGTTTTCCATGTGCGCCGGCACGTAAGTCGAACCGGGCTTGGAGCCCCTGAACTCGGCAAAATAAATGAAGCTGCCGACCACCAGCAGCAACGCGGCAATCGCCAGCGAGACAATGCGCGACACCGGCCATGAATCGGGATGCAGCACGCCCGCTTTGGTCGCCCACAGGAAAACGACGTAGAGAACGAACGGCGCGAGAAACAGGATGACTTCGGTGGCTACCGGGCGGATCATCGATAAATCCGATCGTGCAGATTGCGCAGGATACCGGCGGTCACGCCCCAAATGTAGCGCTCCCCGAAGGTGATGGCGTAATAATGCCGCGTGATGCCCTGCCAGTCGCGCGAATGGCGCGCTACATTGGCCTGATCCATCAGAAAAGCCAGCGGCACCTCGAAGACGGCGTCGACTTCAGTGGGATTGAGCGCGAGCGCAAAGCCCGGCTTGACGCGCGCGACCAGCGGCACGATGCGGTAACCGAGCGTCGTCATGTACAAATCGAGATAGCCGAGCGGCTCAACGGCGTTACGCGCGAGACCGATCTCTTCTTCGGTTTCGCGCAGCGCCGCGGCCAGCGGATCGGCGTCCGCCTTTTCGATCTTGCCGCCGGGAAATGAAATCTGGCCGGCGTGATTGGGCAGATGCTGCGCGCGTTGCGTCAGCAGCACCGTCGGCTCCGGATGATCGATGACCGGCACCAGCACGGCCGCCGGCTTGATCGGCCGCACCTCGGCGATTTTCTTCATCACTGGATCGGCGTCGTGGTCGCCGCGCGCCGGCGTCACGTTCGGATCGTCGATCGCTGCCGGCACGTCGAGCGTGAGGCGGCCACGCGCGCGCGCGAAAAATTCCGCGGCCGAAAGAGTGACGCTCGCGTCAACGCGCTGCTCCATTACAGGCCAATCCATTTATTTTTATACAATCTGAGCTCCTGACATTTTTTCTTGCGCATGATCTATTCCGAAAACCGGTTCCCACTTTTCGGGATCATGCGCTAGGCGAACTCCCGCACCGCGCTGGCGTCGGCCATGGCGAAAAATTCCCCGCCCGAGGCGACGCCGAACAGTTGCTTGCCGTCCACTTCACGTTCTTCGCCGAGTTCGACCAGATCGTAGAACAGCGCGCGCGTCACCTTGGCCCACAGTTCTCTGCGCACATGCAAAAACGGCTTGAGCCCGCCGGTCGCCTCCGGCTCGAAGCGCAGCGCGTGGCCTCGGCCGGCTGTCACCCAATCGTCGACATTGGTGCGGAACTTGAGGGTTTGAGAGGTCCGAGCCCGATGCTCGACCATAAGCTCGACCCCGAGGAACGGCGCTTCTTCGACGATTAAACCGACCTTTTCCACCGGCGTGACGAGGAAATATTTGTCGCCCTCGCGCTTGAGCACGGAGGCAAAAAGCTTGACCAATGAAGGCCTTCCGATCGGGGTCTTCTGGTAGAACCAGGTACCGTCTTTGGCGATCCGCATGTCGATATCGCCGCAAAACGGCGGATTCCAAAGGTGAATTGGCGGCAGCCCTTTCTCGCGCGGCACCGCCGCCGCGATCCCTTCAAGTCCGCCAATACCGGAAACCTGCCCTGCCTTCGCCATTGTTATCCCTAGATAATCGGCCAGCCTTCAGCCTGTTCGCAACTTTGTGACTCATCCCATCGGGCGGCGGAAGATAGCGTAAGCTTGTCCACAGATTGAGGCAGATTCGGCAATAACCGCGCAGCAAAATCCGCCCTGGTGCGTTTGTTGCATAGACCTTGGGCAGGCCGAAAGCGGTCGAGAAAAAGGACCAACGATCATGGCGTCGGCAAGCGGCGAAAGCCTTGAAAAGCTGGAAGATATGATCGTGCGCGCGGCTGAATCGACCGCCAAGCATGTCAGCGCCGCCAAGGCCGCCATCGGCGCGGTGATCTTCGGCCAAGATATCGTGGTCGAGCGCGCTTTGGTCACCGTGCTTTCCGGCGGCCATGCCCTGCTCGTCGGCGTTCCAGGCCTCGCCAAGACCAAGCTCGTCGAGACCATGGGCACTGTTCTTGGCCTTGATGGCCGGCGCGTCCAGTTCACCCCAGATTTGATGCCGTCCGACATCCTCGGCTCCGAAGTGCTGGAGGAAAGTCCGGGCGGCAAACGCAATTTCCGCTTCATCGCCGGTCCCGTGTTCGCGCAATTGCTGATGGCCGATGAGATCAACCGCGCCTCGCCGCGAACCCAATCCGCGCTCCTGCAAGCCATGCAAGAACAACATGTGACCGTCGCCGGCGCGCGACACGATCTGCCGCGGCCGTTTCATGTTCTGGCGACGCAAAACCCGCTTGAGCAGGAAGGAACCTATCCGCTGCCCGAAGCGCAACTCGACCGCTTCCTGATGGAAGTCGACGTCGATTACCCCGATCTAGCCACCGAGCGTAAAATTCTGTTCGACACCACCGGCGCAGAAGCAGCGCGCGCCGCGCCCGCCATGACGGCGGAAGATTTGATCGCAGCACAACGGCTGGTACGCCGGCTGCCGGTCGGCGAATCCGTCGTCGAGGCGATCCTGACACTGGTGCGCTCGGCGCGCCCCGGTCCGGAAGCCGGCGAGGTCGGCAAACTGATCTCCTGGGGTCCGGGCCCGCGCGCCAGCCAGGCCTTGATGCTGGCGGTGCGCGCCCGCGCGCTGCTCGAAGGCCGCTTCGCGCCGTCGGTCGATGACGTGCTCGAACTGGCCGAGCCCGTGCTCAAGCACCGCATGGCCTTGACCTTTGCCGCCCGCGCGGAAGGCGAAACCATCGTGAACGTCATCAGGCGACTGAAGACGCGCATCGGATAACACGATGGCCGAGCCTAGGCTCACCGACATCGAAGCGAGCGCGGTACGGCAGGCAACCGGCGGCGGCCACATGCTGGCCGACGCCATGCCGCGGCTGATCCTCGAAGCGCGCCGGGTCGCCGCCACCGTCATTCACGGGCTGCATGGCCGGCGCCGCGCCGGACCGGGCGAAAATTTCTGGCAATACCGCCGCTTCATGTCGGGTGAGTCCGCCTCCAATGTCGACTGGCGGCGCTCGGCGCGCGACGACCATCTCTACGTGCGCGAGCGCGAATGGGAAGCCTCGCATACGGTCTGGATTTGGCCCGACCGTTCGCCATCGATGGCCTTTGCGTCAGCGCTGGTCACCGACAGCAAGCTGGAGCGCACGCTGGTGGTGGCCTTCGCCTTGGCCGAAGTGCTGGTGCAGGGCGGCGAGCGCGTCGGCATTCCAGGGCTGTTGCGTCCGACCGCCAGCCGCAACGTGATCGAAAAAATGGCGCAGGCAATCCTGCTCGACCCGTCGGTGCGCGCCAGCCTGCCACCGGCGTTTGCGCCTTCGCCCCTCTCTGAAATCGTGATGCTGTCCGACCTGTGGAGCCCGATCGGCGAGGTGCAGCAAACCATCGCCAATCTCGCCGCCACCGGCGCGCATGGCCATGTGGTGCAAATAGTCGACCCGGCGGAGGAAAGTTTCCCCTATTCGGGCCGCGTCGAATTCATTGAGCCGGAAGGCGCAGGCTCCGTCACCGCCGGCCGCGCCGAGACCTGGCGCACCGACTATCAAGGCCTGGTGGAGCGCCATCGCGCGCAGATCCGCGCCGAGACCGACCGCCTGGGATGGAGCTTTACGATCCATCGCACCAATCGGCCGGCCAGCGAATTGCTGCTCGTGCTGCATTCGCGCATGGGCACCCATATGCAGACTACCTCCGTGAACAGCCGCTACACGCCGGCGGCGCGAACCGGGAGAATGGCGTAATGGCCGGTCTCGCCCTCGGTTTCGCGCAGCCGCTGGTGCTGCTCGGCCTGCTCGGCCTGCCGGTGCTGTGGTGGCTGTTGCGGCTGGTGCCGCCGCGGCCGCGCCGCATCAACTTCCCGCCCGCCCGTCTGCTGTTCGAGATCGCGCCGAAGGAAGAAACCCCATCCCGCACGCCCTGGTGGCTCGTGCTGCTGCGGCTGTCGCTGGCGGCGCTGGTCATTATCGCAGCGGCGGGGCCTTTGTGGAATCCGCCGCTCACGAGTTCGAACCGCGCAGCGCCCCTCTTGGTGATGCTCGACGACGGCTGGGGAGCGGCCGCGTCGTGGGATGCGCGGCTGCGCACCGCCGATGAGATCGTCGCGCGCGCCGAAGCCGACAACCGCGGCGTCGCCGTGTTGCCGCTATCGGAAACCGCGCGCGATATTTCGCTGACGGTGGCGGGCGCCGCGCGCGTGCAGATCAAGCAGCTCAAGCCCAAGCCCTATACCGTCGACCGCAACGAAGCGCTGCCGCTGATCGGCCGCTTCCTCGCAGGCAGCCCGACTGTCGAAGTCGTCTGGCTCTCGGATAATGTCGATCTCGGCAAAGGAGGCGAATTCATCGACGGACTGAAGAAGATCATGGGCAGCCATCCGCTCACCGTGATCGCCGGCGGCCTTCCTATCCCGCACGCGCTGGCCGCCGCCGACAACGCGGCCGGTGCATTGACCGTGAAAGTCCTGCGGGCGCAGACCGGCAGCACCGATAGCGGCATGGTGAGCGCCATCGACCTGAAAGGCCTGCCGCTCGGCGAAGCGCCGTTCTCATTCACCTCGGATGCGCGCGAAGCCGATGCCACAATCGATCTGCCGGTCGAAATCAGGAACGACGTGGCGCGGCTGGAGATCGTCGGCGAACGCTCGGCCGGCAGCGTGCAATTGCTCGACAAGCGCTGGCGCCGGCGCACCGTGGGCGTCGTGTCCGGCTCGGCTGCCGACCGCTCGCAGCCGTTGATCGGCGCTACTTATTACATTCAGCGCGCGCTCAATCCGTTCGCCGACGTCCGCCTCGCCGAAGGCGTTGCGCCGGCGGAAGCGGTCAATCGCTTCCTCGATCAGCACCTGCCCATGCTGATCCTCGCCGACGTCGGCAATGTCGCGGAGGCGCGCGACCATCTGAACAAATGGATCGACAATGGCGGCGTGCTAGTGCGTTTCGCCGGCCCACATCTGGCCGGCGCCACCGATGACGATCTGGTGCCGGTCAAGCTGCGCCGGGGCGGCCGCATTTTGGGCGGCAGCATGAGTTGGGAAAAGCCGCAACCGCTCACCGGTTTTTCGCACGACAGTCCGTTCGCCGGCATGGCGGTGCCAAACGACGTCACCGTCACCCGCCAGGTGCTGGCCGAACCGGATTCGCAGCTCAGCGACCGCACCTGGGCGACGCTCGCCGACGGCACGCCGCTTGTGACCTCCCAGCGCATCGGCAAGGGCCTGCTGGTTTTATTCCACGTGACGGCGGACACCCGCTGGTCGGATCTGCCGCTCTCGGGGACCTTCGTCGACATGCTCAGGCGCATCGTCGCGCTGGCGAACTCGGCCGCGACCGCCGACAACGAAAATGCCGGCGAGGCCGGCAGCAACGCCGGCCATGCCAATCAGGCCGTCCCGCCCACCCGCGTACTCGATGGATTTGGCGCCTTCTCGACACCGCCGGCAACCGCCCGCCCGATCCCGGCTAACTTCAACTCCCGCGCCAATGCTGATCATCCGCCCGGCTTCTACGGACCGCCGGAAGGTTTGGTCGCGGTTAATACCCTCGCGCCCAGTGATACCCCGGCGGCGCTCGACTTTGCGCCCCTCAATGCCCGCATCGACATTTATCGCCACGGCGAGCCGCTCGACCTGCGCGGGCCGATCTTCCTCGCAGCACTCGCGCTGCTGATGCTCGACGCGCTGGTGGTGATCGCCCTCTCCGGCGGGCTCGCTAATTTATTGCCGCGCCGGCGCGTGACAACAACATTGCTGGCAGCAGGCTTGCTCGCTGCACTGACGCTGCATAATCCGGCGCAGGCGCAAACCGCCCAACAACAGCCGCCGCAGCCCACGGCGCAAGAACTCGACTTCGCCATGAAGGCGACCAATCAACCGCACCTCGCCTACATCGTCACCGGCGATGCCAATGTCGATGCCATCAGCAAAGCCGGCCTGGAAGGCCTCACAATGTTTCTGACGCAGCGCACCGCGCTTGAGGCCGGCGATCCGATCGGCATCGATCCGGCGCGCGATGAACTCGCGTTTTTCCCGCTGATCTATTGGCCGGTGTCCGCGAGTGCGCCGAAACCGTCGCAAAAAGCCCTCGACCGCATCGGCAGCTATATGAAGCAAGGCGGCACGGTCTTGTTCGACACCCGCGATGCCATCGATGCCCCGCCCGGGCCGGGCGGCGAGATGCAGGGCCCCGGCATGGTGGCGCTGCGCTCGATCCTGTCTTCACTCGACATCCCCGAGCTCGAGCCGGTGCCGCGCGACCACGTGCTGACCAAGACCTTCTTCCTGCTGCGCGACTTCCCTGGCCGCTTCACCAATGGCCAGCTTTGGGTCGAGGCGCTGCCAGCCGACACCGAAGAGGACCCCGAGCGCCCGGTTCGCGCCGGCGATGGCGTGTCCTCGATACTGATCACCTCGAACGATTTTGCCGGCGCCTGGGCCATGCGCCCGGACGGCCAACCGATGCTGCCTTTGGTGCCGGGCGAGCCGCGTCAGCGCGAATACGCCTTCCGCGCCGGCGTCAACATCGTGATGTACACGCTCACCGGCAACTACAAGGCCGACCAGGTGCATATCCCGACGCTGCTTGAGCGGCTGGGACAGTAGGAGCTTGATTTGAACCTCGGCGTCTCATTTGCCCCGCTGATGCCGCCCTACGCCGTGTGGGCGGCGTTCGGTTTGGCGGTATTGATTTCGGCGCTGCTGTTGCTGGCGCGTAGCCGTGGCGCGCCGATGCGTGCCGTGGCGTTGGCGCTGTTTGTCCTGGCGCTGGCCAATCCGTCACTCACGCGCGAAGACCGCGATCCGATTCCCTCGGTTGTAGCCGTCATCGTCGACAAGAGCCCGAGCCAGAATTTCGGCGACCGCAATGCGCAGACCGAGGCCGCGCGCGCAGCATTGGTCGAGCGGCTCAAGCGCATTCCCGGTCTGGAAGTGCGTGTCGCTGAAGCGGGAGAAGCCGACGGCGAGACCGACGGCACGCGGCTGTTCTCGGCTTTATCCGCGACGCTCGCCGACGTGCCGCCCGATCGCGTCGCCGGCGCCATCATGATTACCGACGGCCGCGTGCATGACGTGCCGGCCGACGCATCCGCCTTGGGTTTTGCGGCGCCCCTTCATGCGCTGATCACCGGCCACAAAAACGAGATCGACCGCCGCGTCGTGCTCACGCAGACACCGCGGTTCGGCATCGTCGGCCAATCGCAGACCATCGGCTTCCATATCGAGGACCGGGGCGCCCGACCCGGCACCGCGCAAGTAACGATACGGCGCGACGGCGATATTCTGGAGCAGCGCACGGTCACCGTCGGCAGCGATGTTCAAATCAAGGTGCCGATCCCGCACGCGGGACAAAACATCGTCGAGGTCGAAGCCTCGCCGCTCGAGAATGAACTCACGCAGGTAAATAACCGCGCGGTGGTTTCGATCGACGGCGTGCGCGACAAGCTGCGCGTGCTGCTGGTCTCGGGCGAGCCGCATTCCGGAGAGCGCACCTGGCGCAATCTGCTCAAGTCCGACGCTTCGGTCGACCTGGTGCATTTCACCATTCTGCGCCCACCCGAGAAGCAGGACGGCACGCCGATCAACGAATTGTCGCTGATTGCGTTTCCGACCCGCGAGCTGTTTCAACAGAAGATCTCGGAATTCCAGCTCATTATCTTCGACCGCTACGCCCGCCAAGGCGTGCTGCCGATGATTTATTTCGACAACATCGCCAAATATGTACGCAACGGCGGCGCCGTGCTGATCGCCGCCGGCCCCGATTACGCTTCACCGACCAGCATCTGGCGCACGCCGCTTGACGCCATCCTGCCGGCGGAGCCGAGCGGCAACGTCACCGAGCAGCCGTTCCGCGCGACGCTCACAGACGCTGGCAAGCGCCATCCGGTCACCCGCGGGCTGGAAGGCTCGCAGAGCGATCCGCCGCATTGGAGCCAATGGTTCCGGCTGGTCGACATCAAGCACACCGACGGCACCAGCGTGATGCAGGGCCCCGACGGCAAGCCGCTGCTGGTGCTGGCGCACGCCGGCGAAGGCCGCGTGGCGCTGATGCTGTCGGATCAGATTTGGCTATGGGCGCGCGGTTATGAAGGCGGCGGCCCGCATCTCGATCTGCTGCGGCGGCTGTCGCATTGGCTGATGAAGCAGCCCGAACTGGAGGAAGAGGCGCTGCGCCTGATCGTGCAGGGCCGCAACATCACCGTTCAGCGCCAGACCATGGCCGATACCGTCAACGAGGTGACGCTCACCTCGCCCGGCGGCGCCACCCGCACGCTTAACCTGCAGCCGGTCGAACCCGGCGTGTGGCGATCGGCGGTGACCGCCAACGAACTAGGTCTTTGGCGGGCGACCGACGGCAAGCTCACAGCGCTCGCCAATGTCGGGCCGGCCAACCCACGCGAATTCGCGCAAGTGACGTCCACCACCGATGTGTTGGGCAAGCTCGCCGACGCCACCGGCGGCGATGCGCGCCGGCTTGATAGCGGTAACGGCCTCGACGTGCCGCGCGTGGTGGCGGTGCGCACGTCGGCCACGTTCAAGGGCGACGACTGGATCGGCCTGAAGATGCGCGATCTGAGCGTGGTGCGCGGCATCGGCGTGCTGCCGATTTTCGCCGGACTGATCGGACTCTTGTTGCTGATCGGATCGCTGGCGGCGACCTGGGCGCGAGAGGGCCGCTGACGCGGTCCGCCGGACTAAATAAGTCCGCTAAACTTTTTCCCACTCGGGCCTGATCATTCCGGCAACGCCAACGAAAGCGCCGGGCACAAGCTCCGCCACCAGCAACCGCGCCGGATCGACCGGGCCCGGCATTTTTGCGTGGCCCTTCGGAATGCACTTGAAACCG
>Ga0207933_1001262_pt1 | contig 20019 bp, 20 predicted proteins | sample NGESurdeep092012_4_FD_184488 | JGI IMG/M metagenome (GOLD analysis project Ga0207933, IMG submission 184488) | Arctic peat soil microbial communities from Barrow, Alaska - NGEE Surface sample F53-3 deep-092012 (SPAdes) | ecosystem: Environmental > Terrestrial > Soil > Wetlands > Peat ...
GCTATGAATTTTTAGACCAAAAAAGAAAAAGAAAAGTAAAGGAAATGCGAAAGCTTATTCATAAGTTTGATATAAAGACCGACGAATTAGGGTTGCAACTCAGCGGCTTATAAAACGTTAGTCAGAAGTGTAAGACCGAACGTAACCGAACACGGCAAGACATAAAAACCGAAAGCAATGAAAAATCTATTGACAACAACTATATTACTTACTCTTCTGACAGTAGTAAGTTGTAAAAGAGACGTTGCTATTCCTCAAAAGGAAAATGGTAACTTAATAATAAATTCAAGTTTTGAAAATAATGGTCAACAAAGTTTTCAAGGCTGGACTGGTAGCGGTTACTCATTTGTAAATGATGTTCCAACTAATGGCGGACAATGGGCATTACAATTAGAACCAGAATGGTTTCCGGGTGAAGGATATGCTGAAACATTTATTACTGGTTATAGCGGAACCAATACTTTCGTTTTGACTTGCGACACAAAAACAATTAATTGGACTGGACACATAATTTTAAGAACAAAAGATATAAACGGAACTATCACTAATTTGCAAAACATAACTTTTAATAATTCATCTTGGAATACCATTTCACTTACAACTACTGTTCTTTTACAACAAACAGACGAATTAATAGTGCATCTTTCTGCTGGTGGAACAGAAGTCGCAACAGGGCAAGTGCTTTTTGATAACGTGAAATTACAACGACAATGAAAAAAAACACCAGCAGCTAACATAGGATTAGGTTTGGCAATAGGCTGGCTGAAGGAATAACAATCGTTGGATTGATTTTAATAATAAACTCAGTAAAATGAAAAACAAAACGGCCCATAACAGTGGCAAAGGAATTGATAAAATCTGCTTGAATAGCCCCACTTGAATGGCCCCAAATAAAAATTCTGATTATTTATTCGTTTACTGTAATGATTGAAAGAAATAAGACGGGGAATTCTAAGATATTCAAAATAAAAAAAACCGGAACATTCACGACCAGTGTTTTTAAGGCACTCCGTTTAAGTTTCCGGCTTTCTTTACACAAAGATATGACACCTGAACAAATTATTATCTGAACCAGGATTCGCAGGATGAAAAGATTAGCAGGATTAATTAATTACATCCTAAAATCCTGCAATCCTGAAAATCTTGATTCTGACAAGGTATGAATGCAGAAACAGGAATTCTTATAAATAATTGATTAATATATTTATCTTCAATTTTTATATTTTTCAATAGCTGCTCAAAGAACAAACGATTGCCTTATAGAAAAATGAAATAAAATTGTATGGCCAAAACAACGGATTACCTTGAGTCAAAAAACCATTATGAAATACTGGATGGCCTTCGGGGCGTAGCTTCTATCATTGTGGTAGCTTTTCATGTTTTAGAAAGTTATACAGGCGGCAACCGCTTCGTTCAAATTATTAACCACGGCTACCTGGCGGTAGATTTCTTTTTTCTTTTATCAGGTTTTGTAGTGGCATATGCCTATGATGACCGCTGGGGGAAAATGACGCTTTGGGATTTTTGTAAACGCCGCCTTATCCGTTTGCAGCCGATGATAATTATGGGTTCCATCATTGGCGCCGCCCTTTTTTACTTGCAGGTTTCGGGGATTTTTCCACTGATTGGCCAAACACCGTTATGGAAAATGCTGTTGGTGATGGTGGTGGGGTTCACTTTGATACCGCTGCCCATTTCAATGGATATCCGCGGCTGGCAAGAGATGCATCCGCTTAATGGGCCTGCATGGTCACTTTTTTTCGAATACATTGCCAATCTTCTTTATGCACTTGTTATCCGTAAGTTATCTAAAAAGGCGCTGGCTGTTCTCGTGTTTCTTTTTGCCTGCCTTCTTATTCATTATTTATTAATGGGCCCCACCGGTGACTTAATTGGCGGATGGTCGCTCAGCGGGGAGCAACTCAATGTTGGGTTTACCCGTTTGCTGTTCCCGTTTTTTGCGGGTGTATTACTTTGCCGCATGGGGAAATTAATTAAAATCAATGGGGCTTTTTGGCTCTGCAGCTTGTTTATTGTTATTATTCTTTCTGTTCCAAGGATTGGAGGCAGCGCGCATCTCTGGATGAATGGACTCTATGAGTCGTTTGCTATTATCATTCTTTTTCCCCTGATTATATCCATTGGTGCGGGTAGCGAAATAAAAAACAGGAAGTCTATAAAAGCCTGTAAGTTTCTTGGCGATATTTCTTACCCGCTTTACATTACCCACTACCCCTTGATTTATATTTACACGGCCTGGGTAGCTGATAATAAGATTCCTTTGGGATGGCACGGGCTTTCAGTTGGCCTTCTTCTGCTCATTGGCAGCCTTTGTATTGCCTACACCTCCCTTAAGCTTTATGATTTACCGCTTCGGAATTATCTTAAAAAACATTTTCTGCGGAAAAGGGTGACAATTGAAAAATAAGAAATTTACAGTCCTTCGCTGTTCCTGGAATATTCGAGTAAAAAAGATTGCCTGATTATTTGTGGAATGCTGTAGGCCAGGGGCGATATATAACATTGCTGAAGAATTCCAGTAAACAAACAAATAATATCTTTTTGTATTTACCTTCACCCTTGGCTTTTAACCGGCTTGGTTTTGAGTGAAAAATTACAAACGACAACGTCTTTGCATCAGTTTGATGGTAGGAAAATTTGATACTCTAAAATTTGACAAATGAGTAAAGAACAGACAAAAGACCTTGCAAAATTTCTTAAGGTTTTTGACAAGGAAATAATAGATACAGTTATGTGGCTTCGCGGCTTTGCATGGAGCTTATGCCCCGAGGCAAATGAATTAATTTATGACAACTATAATGCGGTATCAATAGGCTGGTCGCTAACAGATAAAGTTGGACAAAACATTTGTTCAGTTGTAATTTACAGGGCAAATCAAAATGTACATTTCGGCTTTTATTGGGGCAATGAACTTTCCGACCCAGACAAAATCCTTTTGGGAGAAGGTAAACAGTACCGCTATATTCTTGTACCGGATAAAAAGAAATTTCCAAAGGCATATATGAAGAAACTTATAAACGAGTCATATGCAAATTCTCTTTCTAAAATTAACGGCCAAAAACAAATGATTCACGGGCAGACAATTGTAAAATCAATATCGGAAAATAAACGTGGCCTAACAAAATCAAAAAAGTAAGTGAGTAAATGGAGATTGCATTTTTGAAACAATCTGATTGAGAAATTAGAGCCACGCTTTAATTTAAGAGGCACCCTACAAAATAGCCCAACATCAATGAACAAGAGGGCTCACTACCAATAGGCACTCACTGGAATTTTTGGAGCATTTTGAAAAAAATAAAAATAATTGTAAAAAAGATTTGCGAAACCAAAAGGTTGCACATATATTTGCAACTGATTAGTTGCGTAATAAAAAAATTTAAGACAAATGAGAAGAGATATTTTTCATGCAATAGCCGACCCTACTAGGCGTGCAATTATTGTACTCATTGCTTTACAGGCAATGACACCAAATGCACTTGCAGAGCATTTCAATACAAGCCGGCAAGCGGTTTCCAAGCATATTAAAATTTTGACTGAATGCGAACTGGTAAAACAGGAACAACAAGGCAGGGAAATTTACTATTCTCTTGAAATTCAAAAAATGAAAGAAATTGATAAATGGATTGAACAATTTAGAAAAATTTGGGAAACCCGATTCAATCAACTTGACATTGTATTATCAAACATTAAAAAACAGAAAAAATGACAAACAACTTGCTATTTGATTTTACCGTTGACAAAGCAACAAAAACGGTATTTATAACCAGGGAATTTGATGCCGGCCTTTCGCTGGTTTGGGATGCATTTACCAAACAGGAATTACTGGACCAATGGTGGGCGCCCAAACCTTATGCATCAAAAACAAAAGTTATGAACTTTGAAGTCGGGGGACGAAGATTTTATGCTATGGTAAGCCCCGAAGGGCAGGAAAGCTGGGCAATCCAAAAATATACTTCCATTAACCCAAAGGCCAATTTCAAATTTTTGAATGCTTTTGCAGACAAAGATGAAAACCCTCAATTGCCAGGCTCTGATTGGGACCTTACTTTCACTGAACAATCGGGAACCACAAAAGTGAGTATAAAAATTTATAATGAATCTCTTGAACGCATGGAAAAGCAGATTGAAATGGGCTTCAAAGAAGGATTTACGGCGACATTGAAATACCTGGGAGAATTGCTGGCAACTTTATCGCATAAATAATTGATAAACACTCACAATTATATTTGTATAGAATTAGCGTAAAAAAAATAAGTAAACAATTTAAAAAAAAATAAAAATTAAAACCATGGCAACTATTAATCCTCACATTAACTTCAACGGAAATGCAGAAGAAGCATTCAATTTTTACAAATCAGTATTTGGCGGTGAATTCGAAAAGATTATTCGTTTCAAAGACCTTGCAAGCCCTGAATTCCCGGTTGCTGAAAAAGAAGAAAATAAAATTATGCACATTGCTTTGCCTATCGGTATAGGTAGTATGTTGATGGCAAATGATGTTCCGGAAATTCTGGGAAAAACAAATGAAAATGAGAACAGAAGTAAAATTGTAATTAGTGCAGAAAGTCAAGAAGAAGCAGACAAATTATTTAATGGCCTTTCAGCGGGCGGAAATATCGAAATGCCAATTGGAGATAGTCCCTGGGGTTCCTATTTTGGGATGTTCAGAGACAAATACGGTATTGAATGGATGGTGGAATTTGATCCAAAATAAAATTGCCAAAAGGTATCTGTCGAAAAGAACGTAAGGCTAAAGAATTTTAGGATGTAATTAATCCTGCTAATTTTTTCATCCTATAAATTCCGATTCAGGTTATTTAATAGTAAACCCACAAATAAGAGCGATTTTTATTTTGAGGTGCCTCCTCATTTCTTTTTAGAAATAGCCTTGTCAACTATTTTGAGCAGTTCATCAATAGTGAATGGTTTTTTTAAATACCCATCGGCATTTGTTCTTTGGCTTACTTCTTTAATTAAATCGTGGGCGGAAAAAAGTATAACGGGTACATTCCGCGTGGCCTCATTTTGCTTCAATATTTGTAAGGCGCGTTCGCCTCCGATTGTTGGTATCCATAAATCCATAAAAACGAGATCGGGGTTGATCGCGTTTACCTCTTTAATAATATCATCGCATCGTGTCCGTATTTCTACACGATACTTTTTTTTCTCCAAAATTATTTTAGTTACGGTGGATATTTCCAAGTCATCCTCATAAATTAAAATACATTTTTCCATAGGTTATCTCGGAATGGTAAAATAAACAGTAGTGCCTTGCCCCCGTTCGCTCTCGGCCCATATTTTTCCATTATGCCGGTGAACAATCTCACTGGCTATAGAAAGGCCTATGCCAAAGCCCTGGAAAGGGTGAGCGCTTTCTTCACGAAAATATAAATCAAAAATCTTCTTTAAGTTTTCTTTTTTGATGCCAACACCCTGGTCTTTTACAGCCACTTTTATCATTTCCTCTTCTTCTGTTACCGTGATAAAAACTTTGTCACTTTCCGGCGAATATTTTGCTGCATTGGTTAATAAATTAATGACTACTTGTTGCAATCTATCCTTGTCTCCTTTAAAGGGAAGGGATATAAGGCCTTTTTTTATAAAAGTATGATTATACGTGGAGGCCTGCACATCTTCGATAGCATTATCCAGCATTTCATTAAAATTAAAAGCGGTGATGTTAAGGTCTAATTTTCCTAGTTTTATTTTATTTACGTCCAATAATTCCTCTATAAGCATTTGTAACCTTTCAACGGATTGCTCAGCTTTTTGTACAAAGAATAAATTTTGTTCCGGGTTATTATTTTTGAGCAAGCCTTCTTCAGACAGGTTTCCCTTTAGTAAATGAATATATAATTTGGTAGTGGTAAGCGGCGTTCTTAATTCGTGGCTGGCAATGATGATAAATTCTGTTTTTTCTTCCTCTTTTCTTTTTTGCTCTTGAATGTCTGCAGTAGCGCCTATCCACATTTTTTGGTTTCCATCACTGTCCATCACAGGCAGCGCCCGGTTCAAATGCCACCGGTAATTGCCGCCCTTATCCATAAACCGCATTTCCATATCCATCACAGTTCCGGTTTTCCCGGCTTGCTGAAGGCGTTTTTGAAATTCTTCCAGTTCATCAGGGTGCATGATTTTGTGATACCCAAAATCCTGCAATTCTTCCATGCTCATTCCTGCATAATCCAGCCAGGCTTTATTATAATAAGTAACGCCTCCATCAGGAGAAGCGGTAGTTATTTTTGTCGGCATCAGGTCTGCCATCAGGTGAAACCTTGCTTCGCTTTCCTTTAATTTTTCCTGGTGCATAGCCCTTTCCGTAATATCTTCCATAGCCAACAGTATCCAACTTTCGTCATTTTCTTTTTGAACGGGCTGCGCATTAAAACATATCGTGCGTTTTCCTGCAACAGGAAACCTATAAGTAAGCTGCCACTCCAGGAACGTTTTCTTTTTTGTTTGTATTTTTAAAAGTTGGCTGCGCAAGTCCGGTATATTCCAACTGTTGTTTTGTAATTCAAACAAAACTTTTCCTAATGTTTTTTCTTCTGTAAGTTGAAAAGTTTTATAAAAAGAAGCATTAGCACTCTTGACCCTGAAATCTTTTGTGAGTACCAACAATGGCTCGTGAATGGTAGTAACAATCGCCTCGGCATACAACCGCGCATGGTTATACAGTTCATTGCGGTCAAAGAGCTCCTGGTTTACAGTTATCAGTTCTTCATTTGTGCTTTGCAATTCTTCTTTGCCGGTTTCCAGTTCTTCATTGAGGGATTGCAGTTCTTCGCTACCGCTCAGCAGTTCTTCATTGGCGCTCTGCAATTCTTCATTGGCAGCTTCCTGGTCTTCGGTAATGCTGCGCATGTCTTCCCGCGTCCGCAACAGTTCTTTTTCTAATTGCGCTATCCGCCCTTCGGCAGCATTTTTTTTAGGGCCGTTTTCCGATTGCTGATTGCTCATTTCCCATTGCTTATTACTAATTGCCTCTTCTTCCCTAAAAAGAATTAAAAAATGCAAGTCAACGGTGTTCAGCAGTGGAACCACCTCGATCGTTACTAATTTTTTCCCCTTATTAATTGGTATGCCCTCTTTAACAAAAGTTTCATTGGTAGTTTTTGCTTTTTGCAATGCATTGCGAAGTTCAAACGACAAACCTTCCCGCGCCATTTTCAACACATTCAGGCTGGCTTTGCCGGGCGAAGGTTCCAAAAAATCTCCGGTAGAGCCGCGGAATTGCACGATATCAAATTGTTCGTCAACGATCACGCCGGGCGGTGTATATTTTGAGAGTAAAATATCATCGGCGTTTTTTTGGAAATCATCTTTCTTTTGTTCGCTGCTGCGAATGGCATAGTCTTTATCCCTTAGGCCTTCTTCCCTTCGATCAGAAGCTACATTCATATAACGGGAGGGAACTGATTTGCGGGTAAATAGCTTTTCTTTACTGCCTGAAGAAAGAAACAAATCAGCGTTGCCAGTTGTTTCAGATTTCCCCAATAACAAATACCCCTGCCTGCCGGCAGGCAGGCTTTGCCCATTAAGCGCGTAATGGAAAGTAGCCAATGCTTTTTTTTGCAAAAAAGGCTCCATATAAATAAGCACATTACGGCAACTTATCAGGTCTATTTTGGCAAACGGCGGGTCTTTTAAAAAATTATGCGTCGCAAATACACACATATTCCTGATGATTTTCTTGACATGGTAATGCCCGTCCATTTTTGTAAAATACTGCTGAAGGCGGCTATCAGATATGCCTTCGAGTTGCTTTTTAGGATACATGCCGGTTCTTGCTACAGCAATGGATTCTGCTGATATATCGGTAGCGAATATCTGTATTTTGATGTCCGAATTTTTATCGCTCAGGTATTCATACAGGCAAATACCCATTGAGTAGGCTTCCTCGCCGGTAGAGCACCCGGCTATCCAAATCCGTAAAGTATTTGACTGGTTATTTTTAACTAATTCCGGGAATACGGTATTACACAAATATTCAAAAGTTTTAGGGTCGCGAAAAAACTCGGTAACCGGTATTAAAATATCTTTGAATAAAAGATCCTGTTCCTGCTTGTTTTCTTTCAGGTATTCCTGGTAATCAATCACTTTTTTAATTTGGAGCAATGCCATTCGGCGTAGGATGCGCCTGCGTATAGTCGTTTGTTTATAATAAGTAAAATCAACGCCGTGGCGACTGCGCAGCAGGGCTAGTACCTGCCGGTAGCTTTCTTCCTCAGTAAGTTCTTCAGGCGTAGAAGGTGCTGCAGCAGGAAAGCCTTTATTAATCGTTTTGTCTAACTCCAATAATTGCTGGGGCATCTTTTCAGGAGCAAGGATAAAATCAGCTACCCCCGCTTCGATAGCGCTTTGCGGCATATCTCCATAAGCGGCGCTTGCAGGGTCCTGGGCAAAAGTGATGCCTTCATGGTCTTTAATATTTTTTAACCCCTTTGTGCCGTCCTTGCCATTGCCCGATAATACTACGCCAATGGAATGGCTCTGGTGTACCTCGGCCAGCGAAGTAAAGAAAATATCAATGGGCATATTTCTTTGGTCCTCGGGGCGCGGGCTTAGTTTCAAAACACCATCAGTGGCCGCCAGCATTTTATTTGCCGGGATAATATAAATATTGTCAGGCTCTACTTCTACGTTGTCGCTTATTTGATTTACGGGAATGTTGGTTTCTCTCTGCAAAATTTGCGGAAGGGCGCTGCTATGATCGGGATGCAGGTGCTGTACGATGATGTAGGCCATGCCTGATTTTTCAGGTATCGCGTTTATTAGTTTTTTAAATGCTTCGAGGCCACCGGCAGAAGCGCCAATACCCACAACCGGGAAAAGATTTTTAGAAAGGATTTTTTCCTTTTTATGTAAGGTTTTTTTCATTGAAGTACCTGGTATTATTAGGATTAACTGTGGGCCGATAAATACAAAAATTAAAAGAAAACACCTGAACAGAAAACTAATTGGAAATCTTTAATTTTCGAGAGGGCTATATAAAGGTAGTGGGAATGTTTTAAATAAGGAATTTTTTTGTTGGATGGAGATAATATTGTCAGAACCGGGTTTTTGCCGGATTGCTTTTACAGTAAACAAAGAAATAAAGGGGATTTTTATTTCGATGTCAGAACCTCAGATTTTACTGATTTACTGATTACCAGGAAATAAAATTCAGGCGTTAAAAAAATCAGTAAAGTCAGTCAATCCCTTTAATCCAAAGAATCTATTAACCCGGAAAATTACCCTCTTTAAAAAAATGGCTGATGAACTTACCGGTTGAGGAATATAGTAGCTACAAATAGTTAGTACGAATTTTGATAGTTTATTTTTTAAATCAATAAAATGAATCAACCAAAATTTGTAATTGTTGTTGGCGCATCAGCGGGTGGAATGAAGGCACTATCCGAATTTGCAGGCCAATTAAAGAGTGGTATGGATGCGGCAGTGTTCGTTGTGATGCATTTATCAAGAACCAGTATCAGTGATTTTTTGATGCTTCAAGTTCAAAAGTTTACTCAATTGCCATGTGAAGTGGCAATTGATGGTGCCTCAATAGAAGCGGGACACGTTTATATCGGGCCGCCCAATGCTCATTTGCTCGTTAAAAAAGGCAGCATTCTACTTGGCCGCGGGCCGGAAGAGAACCGGTGGAGGCCATCCATTGATGTATTATTTCGTTCCGCAGCAGCGGCTTACAGCACAAGAGTAATCGGAGTCATACTGACTGGCCTGCTTGATGATGGAACCACCGGCATGCTGGCCATTAAAAGAAGTGGCGGCACATGTATTGTTCAGGACCCCAATGAAGCGGAATTCCCTGATATGCCCTTGTCTGTACTCAACAATATGGAAGTTGATTTTAGTATTTCCCTTGCTGAAATGGGCGAAGTAATTGCAAATACCACACAAACCTCACCGGAAGAAAAACCCGCGCCAGAAGACGTTGTCATTGAATCACAGATTGCAGAAAGAGTGGTAGTTGATTATGATAACGTAAGGCAATTGGGTGAAAAAAGTATTTATGCCTGTCCTGATTGTGGAGGAGGATTATGGAAAATAAATAAGAGCGATGATAGAATAGACAGGGTTGACCGCTACCGCTGCCACATAGGGCATTCTTATTCAGAGAAAGATTTAGTTATTAAACAGGGAGAGATATTTGAATCTACTTTATGGACTGCTTTACGAATTATGGAAGAGCGTAAAACGCTATTGAAGAAAATGGAGGATGATAATACTAAAAGAGGATTTTCAAAATTTGCAAAAAGTTACAAAGAAAAAGCAGATAGCATCCAGGTGCATGTTGACAAAATGAAAGAAGTATTATTTGCTTCCCAAAAGTCAGTTTAGGCCGGTACTGGCAGCTACCATCTTAAGGTTAGCATGGGGAGGAAACGCCCGGTAACGTAAAACCTGCCAGGTTTTTAAAACCTGGCAGGTTTGCAGTAAACTAACACCCGCCTGCACGATCATTCGGGCAGGAATAAGTAAGATTTTTGTTTTGTTATTTCGCAGAGTAACTAATCCTTTCATTCTGTGAATCCAATCAAAACCTATAAGGTTTGCAGCTTAGCCTTTAGCAATGGAAAACCTAATAGGGTTTCATCGAAGGCAATTCATGTGTATAAACCTACTTGTAAATCATTTTTACAGTAAACGTACAAATAATCACAATTTTTATTTTGGCAACCGGCAAAGGTAGTATTTCAGCTATTTTCAACGAATTAGCAGGCTTGCGCCCATCGCGGCCCAACCACATTCTCTTCTGTTTTTAATAACTCATGATTTCAATCATTATGAGCACTGATTCACATCATTTTTATTTAATGGCTTTCGTTTCAGTTTTGTGAACTATTTAATGTTATCATATTCATTGGTGTAACAAATAACTTAAAAAACAATAAAAACAATTGATACTATTTAAAACGTGGCAGGGCAATTGATACAAAAAAAAGTTAAAATTCTATACCAAAAGATTCTTAACATCTTCCACCACATTTATAAACCCAAATAAAAGAAAATGAAAAAGAAAAATATTTTAAAAACAATTACCATTGCTACCATTTTAGTATTAAGCAGTAATATCACTTTCGCTCAATCCAATTCGTGGACGGTTCCAAAAGCAGCTGTAGATATTAAAAATCCGGAACCAAACAATTCAACCACTATAAAAAACGGAGAAGTTTTATACCAGTCTTATTGTGCCCCGTGCCATGGGAAAAAAGGAATAGGTGATGGCCCGGCTGCTGCCTCTTTAAATCCTAAACCCGCAAACCATACTTCACCAGAAGTGCAGGCAGAATCTGACGGTACTTTATTTTATAAAATTTCAGAAGGGCGCGCCGGTACTGCAATGCCGCCCTTTAAAGCAGTACTGCATCCGGATCAAAGATGGGCAATCGTTAATTACATAAGAACACTTGCTAAAAAATAATAAAAAATCCAATTATTCTTATACTAAATTATTATGCAAACTATAAACAAACTAACAAAAAGAATATTGGCAATTTGCCTATTCGCGCTGATTTCAACCGTTACCAGGGCCCAGGATTCAACAACAGTAGTTGATTCTTCGCTTTTAAACAGAATAATAAGCCTGGAACAGGAAGCGAATTACATTAAACCGAGAGAATCGCATTTAATGGCAGTTGGTTTATTAACCTTTGGTTATGCAAGTAACAAAACAACCGTCACTTACAATGGCTCATCCAGCGTTTCTAAAACTACCAGTTTGGGTGATGCTGACCATTTTGAATTCAGCCCTATGTTTCTCTGGAGGCATGGTAAAAAATTTCTGCTGGAATTCGAGCCCTCCTTTAGTGCAGATGGATTAGGAGTGAACTGGGCTGTAGCTTCTTATTATGCAACTCCTGGCTTGATTCTTCGGGGAGGGCATTTGGTATTGCCGTTCGGCACTTACAACAAACGCCTTGCTGCAGGATGGATTAATAAACTTGCTTCAGATCCGGAAGGAATTCCAGAGACTTCCGATTTTGGCGTTGAAGCAGAGGGCGGGATCCAGGCGGGAACAACCAAATGGAGTTATGATTTTGCTTTATCAAACGGGATGCAATTGCAATCTGATGGCTCTACTCAATTCGTTGGTATTATTGACAACAATAAGAATAAATTATTCACCGGCCGGATCGGATTTTTGCCACTAGCCAATTCATCAATTGAAGTGGGAGCTTCTTTAATGACAGGGAATGTTGGAGACGCAACTCTTAAAATTTATAGCGCAACAGCTACTTTGTGGGCACTTGATCTGAATGTAGTAGAAAATATTACTCCTTTTCAACTGAACATAAAAGGCCAGTATAGCGAAGCTAAAGTAGGAAACGCAACTTATATTGATCCAAATGACCCTACTCACAATTATACTTTTGACAATCATACAAAAACCGGCTACATCATGGCGGCATTAAGACCAATGTTTTCGCAAAATGAGGTTGTTAAAAATTTCGAGTTAGCAGCCCGTTATGGTAATTATACCACACCTGCAAATTCATTATGGGGTACAAAAGATAATTCCCTGGCCGTAGGCCTCAATTATTGGATGACTTGGAGAACCGTTGTAAGATTTTCCTATGAAGCAATAAAGGGAACAAGCACAGTAAGTGAAAATTTAGGCGGTAATCCCGGTGAAATCACCAAATCCAACTCTGCTTATATTCAATTTTGTATCGAACTTTAAAAAATAGAACGATGAAACTTATAAATAATAAAAAACTAATCATTTTAAGTATCCTGATTGTAGTTGTTGGATCAATAATGATGCTGCTAAACAGTTGCACCGCCAGTCAAAAAATATCTATGAAATCAGGCGCTCAATTATGGACAGAAAACTGCCAACGATGCCATAATACTCCATCTCCATCTAGCTTTTCTCCTGAGCAATGGGAAACCATCGGAATGCACATGCAAAGCAGGGCTTTATTGACCAATACTGAAAGAGATAAGATTGTTGATTTTTTAAAACAATAATTGTTGATTTAGTGATCTTGTAGTTAGTGTTTCTTATAACAGCCAAATGCTGATTGCTCGCAGGCCTGCGAGGCTTGCCTAAATGCAGATGTTGGTTCAACTCATAATAGCTAACCTCATAAAGTACGATAATGCTTGAATCTGGATTTTTCGGTTATCGTCTGAACCATGATTTTTGGGATTAGTGGGATTGACATGATTGTAAGATGATTCATTTTGGCTAATCTTTTCATCCTGTGAAGGGTTTTTATGGCGGAACAATTTATTTATTTTTTTTTGTAGACTGAAATCCACACAAAAATTAACTGTTTCATTTTTTCAACAAAATGAAACCCCAGGCTATCACATTTTATAAAGGCATGTAAATTGATTATTCACTAACACGAATTTGAAATTATCCAAAATTGTCAATTCATTTTTTAACCTATAAACCCTATCATTATGTTTTACCATGTAAAAGATCTTCAATACAATGCACGTGTATCAAAACCAGATCCTGCCTTTGCTACTTTATTATTAGAACAGTTTGGAGGCGCCAACGGGGAGTTGGCAGCAGCGCTTCGTTATTTTGTACAGGTATTTGGCAATAAAAACCCTCATCCTGATAAGTATGATATGCTGATGGATATCGCCACCGAAGAATTCAGCCATCTGGAAATTGTAGGCGCTACTATACAAATGTTGCTCACCTGTATCAACGGTGATTTGAAAGACGCCGCAGAAAATGCTGAGATCATGCAATTGCTCAATGGCAAAGCATCCAAAGAAAATATGATTCACCAGGGAATGGTAGCGCCCCAGTTTTTGGTTGGTGGAGGAGGCCCTTCTTATACCAACAGCCAGGGTGTGCCATGGACCGCAGCTTATATCAATGGCGATGCGCAAGGCGAGTTAACATCCGATCTTCGCTCTGATATGGGAGCAGAAACAAGGGCAAAAATGATGTACGAATATTTGATGCAATTTACTCCTGACCCATACATAAAGGATACGCTCCGGTTTTTAATGACAAGAGAGATTGCACACTATCAAATGTTCGAGGCGGCATTGGAAACCATTAAGCCAAATTTACCGATGGGAACTTTACAAAGCGATCCTAAATACAGCAATTTATATTTCAGCATGAGTAATGGCAGTGACGCCCGTGGCCCATGGAACCAGGGCGAGAGTACCCAGTTCAAAGAAACCTGGCAGTACATTGAAGATCCCATAAAACATGTAATGGAAACAAATGCACTACTCGATCAAAAAGCAAAAGGAACCAATCGCACTGAAGAAGAAGTTGAGAAAAAGAACAAAAAATTAGGCGAGTCCAAAAAGAAAGAGGTTGACAGCGCATCATCTTTAACTGAAATGCAATGGAACGATTCTTCAAACGGAGCCGATAATACAAAAGGTTCAAACGGACATTATGCAAAAAATGCCAAACACGCAGAAACCAGTGGACATAGCAAAGCGACAAAATAAATATACGCAACCATCAACAGCGGATCAGTTAGAGATTATATACTTTACTGATCCGCTTTGTTGCTGGAGTTGGGCCATGGAACCGCAACTTCGCAAACTTCAGTATGAATATAATGGCCAAATCAACTGGCGTTATTGCATGGGTGGTTTATTGCCAGGATGGAACAATTATCACGATGAAGTTAATTCTGTAAGCCGGCCAATACAAATGGGCCCTGTATGGATGCACGCGCAATATGTATCAGGAATGCCGATCGATGCTAATATATGGATGAAGGATGCGCCGGCGTCGTCTTATCCCGCCTGCATTGCTGTTAAAAATGTATCAATGCAATCAGATGAAGCAGGCACAAGGTACCTGAGGCTTTTGCGTGAAGCGGTAATGATAAGAGGCGAAAATATCGCCAAAGAAAATGTAATGATAGATATAGCAGACAGGCTTTCGAATGAAGAGAAATACAATTTTAACTCATCAATTTTCAGGCAGCAATTGAAAGAAGAAAATGCGCTGGAAGCATTTCGCAAGGATCTGCAGGAAGTACAAACACAACAGGTAAAAAGGTTTCCCACTTTTATTGTCAAAAGAAAACAACAGGGAATTATTCTTACGGGTTACCGCCCTTACGAAAATTTACATGAAGCATTGCTACAGGTATCTCCCGGAATTGAAAAAAATAATTCTGCAATTGACCCCGCTGAATACGAGGCCTACTGGGGTTTTCTGACCGATAAGGAAAAAGAAGCGATTGCGGTAAACAAATAAATAATAGGGATTTTCATTTTATGTTTGAGGCTTCGACGATCAACCTGACAGGACAAGAGAATATTGAAAACCAGAATTTTCATTTTTGTAGAAAAAATGGTGGATTGATCAAGCTATGTTATAACCGTAGTCGTACCACAAAAGAATGCCTTCTCGCGGCTCACCCGGAAGAGACTAATATTGTCATATTAAAAATTGGCGTCAATCACATTTCGTAATATCTATGTCCAAAGTTTTCGCTGTGTCGGAATTGTGGTCTTCTTTGATCGGTCACGACCACATCCAATTCTTCGATTTCCTCCACTTTAATGTTCATCTTATCCGGATTGACATTAGAAGGTTGTTGAGTTGATTGCTGAATGGAATCGTTACCGGTTTGTTGACAGTGTTGATCATTTTTATTTTCGGTCATTTTATTTTGATTTAGTTGTAGTTGAAAAATATTGCAAAGTGTCAGAAGCCACTATGACCTCAAATTCATCATCAATAACCAACTAAGATTTTAATACTTCTTTTCATTTTATTTGAATTTAAAACGGCGTTCTTTCATCCGTATCTATTATCGTGCCATGTCGTTAGTTAATTCCCGGCAAGTTTTTAAAGGCCGCCTCATGGATTTTGAAAGTAACCGGCCGAAAGTTTTTAGCAAAAGTTATACCTATTATACATCCGTAATATTCTAATTCCGTTGAACTAAAGGACTTTTATATTCCTGATTTTTTCGGGAAAGGCTGGCACTGTACCACAAACATATCGGACAGTATAAAAATTATAAAAAGTATAACATCATTCACACTTTTGAGGCCAGGAAAATTTGTTTACATTTTATTTGCGGGGGACTACGTTGAAGATAACGGTTCTGCAGAAATTATTTCACAGTAGATGAGGAAATAAGCAGGATTTTTATTTTCAACATTGTAATCTTTCTCAATTAGCTTTTTCACGCGATTTGTTTTTTAAAATTACGCGATTTGTTTTTTAAAAAGAAAAAGCTCTTTTAACAGTGCGATAAATTGTACCGCATCACCATTAAAAAAATGGCACGATATTTATAGAACACTCCATATTGATAACCATTAAAAACACATAAACATGAGTACACCCACAAAGACTAAAACATCATCGTCGAAAAGTAAATCCCCTTCAGCAGGCAAAGGAGCCGCTGACAGCAGATTGAAAGAATTTTTTATTGATGAACTCAAAGACATCTATTGGGCAGAAAAACATTTGGTAAAAACATTACCCAAAATGAAAAAAGCAGCCACTTCTTCTGAACTTCAGGATGCTTTTGCGGAACACCTGGAAGTAACAAAAACACACGTTACCCGCCTGGAGGAAGCATTTGAAGCATTGGGTGAAAAAGCCCAGGCCAAGAAATGTGAAGCCATGGAAGGCATTACTAAGGAGGGTGAAAGTATTATTGAAGATACTGAAGAAGGAACAAGTACCCGTGATGTAGGCCTGATACTGGCCGCCCAGAAAGTAGAGCATTATGAAATATCTACTTATGGTGGGCTTCACCAACTGGCCATTACCCTTGGCCTGGAGGATGTTGCCGATATTCTGGAACAAACGCTTGAGGAAGAAAAGGAAACAGATGAAAAGCTGACAGAAATCGCAGAGAACAGCGTTAACTATGAGGCAGCAGAGGAAACTGCATAAGTTTTTATGCCGCCGTTAAAAATAAAAGCCGGTCTTCCGGCTTTTATTTGTATGTAAATTTTAAATTAAAACTGTTGAAAAGTCCCTATACAAAAAGCGAATCCGTAGGCTGAATAAGTAAAACTTTTTAATAAATAAATTTTAAAAAAACATACACTCATCATGAAAAAGAAAAATAAAAAACAAAACAAAAGCTTCTTTGAAAGACTCGCTTCAAAGGCTACAGCTGCTACCGGAAGCACCGCGGCAATTATCATCGCATTCGCAGTCATATTAGTATGGGCCATATCCGGGCCGTTTTTTAATTATTCCGAAACCTGGCAATTGGTAATCAACACGGGGACCACCATCATTACCTTCCTCATGGTATTTTTAATTCAAAAATCGCAAAACAAAGAATCAATGGCTACGCAATTAAAATTAGATGAATTGTTAGCCGCGCACAATTTTGCGAGTAACAGGCTGGTGGATGTAGAAAATATGTCGGAAGAGGAACTTAAAACCATCAAAAAATACTACCAGCATTTAAAATTCCAAACCAAAAACGATGAGTCGTTGCAGGAATCGCATTCTATAGATGAGGCAGATAGAATGCATGACCTGAAAAAAGACCAGGAACAAAATATCAGGGAAGATATTAAAACAAGAAAAAGAAAAGTCTCCTGATTGCATTTTCTAAGAATCTTCCACAGGAATCATCCCTGGAGTAAATCCAAAACAATAAAGATTTTTGGCGTAAGCATTTTTATTATTATTCATTTTAAACAAATATCATTATGGTAAATGGCACAATGATGCAATACTTCCATTGGTATTATCCTGCCGATGGCAGCCTGTGGAAACAGGTAAAAGAAAAAGCAGAAGAAATCGCGTCGATGGGAATCACCGCACTTTGGTTGCCGCCGGCATATAAAGGAAAAGAAGGCGGAGCCACGCCTGGGTATGATGTATATGACCTTTATGACCTTGGTGAGTTTGATCAAAAAGGTTCCGTCAGAACGAAGTATGGAACTAAAGAAGAATATGTGGAGGCCGTTACCGCCTTGCATGAAAAAGGGATACAGGTAATCGTTGATGTAGTATTCAACCACAAAGGGGGCGCAGACGAAAAAGAAAGAATTAAGGTGTTCAGAGTTGATCCTAATAACCGGAATGTTTTTTTGGGTGGAGCATTTGACATTGATGCTTACACGAAATTTAATTTTCCGGGCCGTGCCGGGAAATATTCCCAGTTTATATGGGATTATAAATGCTTCACAGGAGTGGACTATGCGGACGATCTCAAGGAGTCAGGGATTTTCAGTATCGCCAATGAATATGGGGATGGCTGGGAAGACGTTATAGATACCGAAAAAGGGAATTATGATTACCTTATGTTTGACGACATAGAATTCAGGAACCCGGCTGTAAGGGAAGAGCTTAAAAATTGGGGTGGGTGGTATTTAGATCAAATTCATTTTGATGGCGTAAGGTTAGATGCCGTAAAACACATTTCTCCTAAATTCTTTAACGAGTGGCTCGGATATATGCGAAGTATCAAACCGGATTTATTTGCAGTAGGTGAATATTGGGCGCCCGGCGAATTGCCTTTACTGCTAAAATACATTGATGCTACTGAAGGAAAGATGTCATTATTTGATGCGCCGCTTCATCAGAATCTATGTAATGCTTCCAGGGTGGGCAAGGATTATGATCTTTCCACAATTTTTAATAATTCATTAGTTGGTGCAAAACCAGAACTGGCGGTAACCGTGGTTGCCAATCACGATACCCAGCCGTTGCAAGCGTTAGAAGCTGTGGTGGAAGCATGGTTTAAGCCATTAGCCTATTCATTGATATTGTTACGTGAAGGAGGCTATCCTTGCATCTTTTACCCGGATGTTTATGGCGCGCATTATAAAGACAAGGGAAAAGACGGAAGCGATTGTGAAATCTTTTTACAAGCCTGTAAAAACCTGGATAAATTATTAATCGTAAGAAACCGGTTTGCTTATGGTATACAAAGGGATTATATTGATCATCCAAATTGCATCGGATGGACACGGGAAGGAATAGACGAGCATGATAATTCTTGTTGCGCCGTGGTACTTTCCAACAGTGAGGATGGATTCAAAGACATGGAAATCGGAAAAAGACATACGGGCAAAGTGTTTACTGATTTTCTACAAAACCACAATGCCGAAGTAACCATAAATGATGATGGTTGGGGACGATTTTACGCTCTGGCAGGTCCTGTATCGGTATGTGTGATTAAGAATTGATAATTTTAGTTCTTCAAACCATCAGAGACATTTACCGTCATAGAAAACGTAGAACCTTAAAATTCTGATGCCTTGAAGGATGTTAAACATTACTATTAATTAACTCACCGTTTTCAGCGGGAAAAAATAAGAGGAATTTAATTGGTTATTATCCCAAACTCAGCGCTAAGACTGGTCTTCTGTGTCTAACCTTTTTATGATTTCTGACCGAGCTAACCTCACCTGGATTTTTCCGTTACGAATTCTTGTTTCAAATTGTGGTTGATGCTGGGTTGCAGGGCCGTCTATTACGCTACCATCTTCCAAAGAAAATACATGAGTTGCCATTTAAAAGTATGGTGGCCGATAAAACAGTAAGCGCTGCCAGGCTAAAATTTCGGGATGCAGGAAAAGGCGGCGAAGAGAGGAAGAAAGAAAACAGCAGTGTTATCAAAGAATCTGCTGGGAATTATTTTCTCGAGGTTCCAGGCATTACGATCAATGATTATTTTCAAGTGGTAGATGAAACAGGAAACGTTAACAACCGGATTTTCATGATGGCAGTCCCTTATATCGGAGGTTTCTATCCCGATTATTCCGGCCTTGATTTTTGCAAGGCGGCATCAGCAAAAGTTTCTTAAAAATTGAGTGAGCCAAATGAATTTTAGATGACAGTTTTGGAGAGTTAACACGGTCGGGAAAGGAGATTATATCTTTGTAGCGATTTTCCATTTTGTTATTCAGCATGATGATAGATGACAGCGTCGATCCGCTCTCCCAGGAGCGGATCATTTTCCTGCTCAACTTTAAAGAATGCCTCGTAATAGGCTTTAATGATTGCGGTTACGGGTACGGTTAAAAATGCGCCCACCAATCCGAAAGCAACGC
>Ga0207933_1001263_pt1 | contig 20013 bp, 21 predicted proteins | sample NGESurdeep092012_4_FD_184488 | JGI IMG/M metagenome (GOLD analysis project Ga0207933, IMG submission 184488) | Arctic peat soil microbial communities from Barrow, Alaska - NGEE Surface sample F53-3 deep-092012 (SPAdes) | ecosystem: Environmental > Terrestrial > Soil > Wetlands > Peat ...
ATAAGCGCCAGTGCGGAGCCCACTCCGGGTGCCGCGAGATGTAGCCCAAAGCCAGGCCCATGGCAAAACCGCCTGAAAGGTTCGCAACCAGAGTCCCCATGGGTAAAAGCGGTGCGATGGCGTTCAATCCGAGCGCGAGTAGCCAACGTAGCCAGCAACCGATGGCCCCCCCAGCGCCCACCGCGAGAACGGCACTCCAAGTAATGGCGTTCAATTCGGCTTTTCCCAACGTGCTGCGGATTCATCGTCGCTGGCAAGCGCTACAACCCAACGCGAACCCTCTGAAGTCGTCTCCTTCTTCCAAAAAGGCGCCCTCGTCTTAAGATAGTCCATCATAAATTCGCAGGCTGCAAAGGCGTCGGCGCGATGGCTGCTCGTCGCCACCACCAGAACAATTTGATCTTGAGGCTTTAATTCGCCGTATCTGTGGACAATCAATGTATCGATCAAGTCCCAGCGCTCGTGCGCCTGAACGCGTACTTCCTCCAAGGCCGACTCGGTCATGCCGGGATAATGCTCAAGGGTTATGCCAGTAACGCTCGCGTACTCACCCGAGACAAGGTTCTGATCACGCACAGTACCGATAAATGCGGCGATGGCACCCACGTGCGCCGCTGCACGGCGTAACCGATCAATCTCAATACCTGCGTCGAAGTCTTCCTGTTGTACTCGGACCGGCACGCTTACCCTCCCGTGACAGGTGGAAAAAAAGCGACTTCAGCGCCTTCTTTCAACACCGCATCTTCCTTGACCATGTGGCGATTCAAGGCTACCCGCACATTGCGCTGCTTGCCCAGCGCATCGCTCCATGCATCACCTCGCTGCTCAAGCCACGCCCGCACTTCACCCACAGTCCGAATCTCGCCGGGAAGTTCAACACTTTCGACCGCAATATTCAACCGTTCGCGCAGGGCCGCAAAGAAACGCAGTTCTATTTTCACGGCAATCGCTTCCTTGATTCATTGAATCGACCCGAAAAAAGAGCGGCCGGTGATTTTTCTGGCCGGCCAAACCCCATCGATGGAAGCTTTTTCACGCAGCAAACCCAAAGAATGGGAGAAAACGCACGATGTCACCGGCGGCGATCGCCGTGGACGGCGGATTCTCGACCAGGCCGTCCGCCCAAACGGTCGACGTCAGCACCGCCGATCCTTGATTCGGAAACAAATCCAATCCTCCCGCAGGATTCAATCGTACCCTCAGGTATTCCTGACGACGATCGGGTTTTTTCCAATCGAAATCGGCCCGAATGCCGAAAGCCATCGGAGCCACATCAACTACGCCCTGAAGCCGAAGCAACGCCGGACGAACGAAAAGAAGAAAGGTAACGAAACTGGACACCGGATTCCCCGGCAACCCCAGAAAAAGTGTGCCGCCAACCCGGCCGAAGGCCAGAGGCTTGCCCGGTTTCATCGCGATTTGCCACAGATCCAGGTGACCTTCGGCCTCGACCGCAGGTTTAATATGGTCCTCTTCGCCCACGGATACACCGCCGCTGGTGATGATGCAATCATGGCCCTGGGCGGCGCGACGCAAAGCGCTCTTCGTCGCCACTAACGTATCAGGGACGATACCCAGATCCGTTACGCTGCAATCCAGATCCTCCAGCAGGCTACGCAAGGTAAAACGGCTCGAATTGTAGATCGCACCAGGCTTGAGCAGCTGCCCGGGCATGGCCAATTCATCGCCTGTAAAGAAAATGGCGACATTCAGGCGGCGGCGCACCGGCAAGGTGGCTCGCCCTACAGATGCTGCCAATCCAAGCTCCTGAGGTTTCAGACGCGTCCCGGACGACAATATCGTCGCGCCACTGCGAATATCCTCACCGGCCCGGCGGATCCAATCACCCGCTTTCGGCGTCCCTTTAATGACCACGTAATTACCGTCTTCGCTGGTTTCAGCTGTCGTGTCCTCTTGCATCACGACCGCGTCGGCGCCCGATGGAATTAGGCCACCTGTAAAAATGCGCGCCGCGCTCCCCGCAGCGAGCGCTGTCCCGACATGTCCGGCTGGAATACGCTGACTCACGCGTAAGCGAGCATGACCCGAGCGACAATCGGCCACCCGAACCGCGTACCCATCCATCTGGGTGTTGTCGTGCATGGGTACGTCCAAATCGGACACCTGACTCTCGGCGAGCACGCGGCCGCGCGCCTCCATCGTCGGTATCCGTTCGATCTCATCGACCGAGACTATCGATTGCAACACACGCTCGAGTGCCTCGTCGACGCTTAACATGGGCCTCGGCACGATATCCATTTCTATGCCCCTGGGCTGTGCTGCGAAATATAGGTCATGACATGCGCCGCGGATGCAGGCAGCTCGTCATAGCGCTGCGGACGATTCTCGATCCCGGCAAAGCGCGCAGGTCGATCGGGCAGCGTCCCCAAAGCTTCCTGGATCGTATCGGCAAATTTTGCCGGAAGTGCGGTCTCCAAAGCGACCATAGGTACATCTTTTTGGATGTACTGAAGGGCACCTTTGATGCCGTCCGCTGTGTGCGGGTCGACCACGATACCGTACTGCGCCTTGACCGCGCGAATGGTACTGATTCGGTCAGTATGGGTGCTAGAGCAAGAGACAACGCCAAAGCGCTCACGAAGGCCTTTGAATTGTGGAGTCTGCGAAAGATCAAACGCGCCATCTTGGCCAAGGCAAGCCCAAAGTTTGACGACCTCATTACTATCGCCGTCAAAAAGATCGAATACAAAACGCTCGAAGTTCGAGGCCTTGCTGATGTCCATGGACGGACTGGAGGTCTTTAGTGTCTGCGCCGTTGTGCGCACGCGGTAACGACCTTTCTGGAAGAACTCATGCAGCACGTCATTCTCGTTGGTTGCACAAACCAACTGGGCAATCGGTAAACCCATCTTCCGCGCCATATGCCCGGCGTAAATATTGCCGAAGTTACCCGATGGGATGGCGAACGACACCTGCTGCCGATTCGATTCGCTTGCCGCAAAGTAGCCCTTGAAATAATAGACGACTTGTGCAACGATGCGCGCCCAGTTAATCGAATTGACGCTGCCAATGTGGTGGCGCAACTTGAACGCGACATCCGCGTTTACGGCTTTGACGATATCCTGGGCATCGTCGAATACGCCATGAATCGCGATATTGAAGATATTTGGATCCTCAATCGAGTACATCTGCGCTGTCTGAAACGCGCTCATCTTCCCAAAAGGGGAGAGCATGAAGACACGAACCGATTTCTTACCGCGCAACGCGTATTCGGCGGCGCTACCGGTGTCGCCCGAGGTCGCGCCAAGTATGGTCAATTCGCGTTTTTGTGTCTCGAGTACATATTGGAACAGGTGACCCAGCCATTGCATGGCGATGTCTTTAAAAGCAAGGCTCGGGCCAAACGAAAGACGGAGAAGATGGAGTCCCGGCTCAAGAGTGGTCAACGGGGTTATTTCACGGCTACCAAATACGGATTCTTGATAAGTCGCAATTGCCAAAGCGCGTAAATCGCGCGGGCCAATGTCGCTGACAAATTTGCGCATGATCTCGAACGCAAGCTCGGGGTACGACAGGTAACGCCAAATCTCGAGTTCCGCGTCGCTCACGCGCGGACATGATTGGGGCACGGCCAATCCGCCGTCAGCCGCGAGCCCCTCAAGCAATATCTCGCAAAAAGATGCGCTCTGCGCGATGCCGCGAGTACTGATGTAGTTCATGAAGTCGACATTCTCAATGTATTGCCGCGGACCTAACACCCACTCAAAACAGCGGCACAGAATTTGATGTAACTATACTGCCGTGGGGTGCTTGCAGCCACAGTCACATGGCCCCCCCGCTAACTCAGTGACTCCAGCCGGATCCGTGTCATGCGCGACAAGACCGTGGGCAACGCCTCAATGCGGGCAATTGCGCCATTGACATTCTCTTCCCGGGTCCGGTGCGTAAGCATGATGATGTCGGTCTGATTTTCGCCTTGCTCCGGCTCCTTTTGCAGGAACGCGTCGATTGAAATGGAAGCATCGGCAAGAATGCGCGTGATGTCGGCCAATACGCCTGGCTGATCGGCTACCCGAAGCCGTAGATAGTAGGCCGTCTCGACTCGACTCATCGGCAGAATCGGTGTACTCGCCAACGAATCCGGCTGGAAAGCGAGATGCGGGACACGGTGCTCCGGATCCGCGGTATGGAGGCGTGTGACGTCGACGAGGTCGGCCACAACCGCGGACGCGGTCGGCTCCGCACCGGCACCGGCACCATAGTAAAGCGTCGCACCCACTGCATCGCCGCAAACGAGTACCGCATTCATGACCCCTTCGACATTCGCAATCAAGCGCCGCGTTGGGATGAGTGTTGGGTGAACTCGGAGTTCAATACCTTCGCTGGTTCGACGTGAAAGGCCTAATAGCTTGATACGATATCCCAGCTCTTCCGCATACCGGATATCCGCCCCCGTCAACGCCGCGATACCTTCGGTGTAACACTTCGAGAATTGCATCGGAATACCGAAAGCGATCGCGCTCATAATACTGAGCTTGTGCGCGGAATCCGTGCCACCGATATCAAAACTGGGATCCGCTTCGGCGTAGCCCAGCGCCTGAGCTTGTGAAAGGGCCGTCGCGAAAGACACTTGCCTATCTCGCATCTGCGAGAGGATGTAATTGCTCGTGCCATTGATGATGCCGGCAATCCACTCTACGCGATTGGCAGTTAACCCTTCGCGGAGTGCTTTGATAATGGGAATGCCTCCAGCCACTGCTGCCTCGAAGGCAACCATGACCCCGGCGGCCTGCGCGGCCGCAAAAATCTCGTTCCCATGAGTGGCCAGCAATGCCTTGTTGGCGGTTACGACATGCTTACCGGAAGCGATCGCTGCCAGGACCAGCTCACGCGCAAGCGTTGTCCCGCCAATGAGTTCAACAACGATTTCGACCGAAGGGTCGATAACCATCCGGTGAAGATCTGATTCGACCCGCACGTGAGCGCCGACCACTGCGCGCGCTTTCGCTGGATCGCGTGCCCCGACCAGGACGATCTCAATACCGCGTCCGGCGCGACGCGTTATTTCCTCTTGATTGCGCTGCAACACGCGGTAGGTGCCACCCCCAACCGTGCCGATACCTAAAAGCCCTACCTTGATCGATTCCATTTAGTAACTCTCAGTAAAATCGACGCAGTCTGTTGCATGCCCGGCGTCCTGCTCCGACGCAATGGGGCGGCCGACGAAGTGCTTCGCCGACATCGGGTTTCCCGCAATCAGAATGATTCCCGGAACACGACCATTGGCAACACATCTATATCGCGCTCGCCCGAGGAGTGCCCCGATTTTTTTTCGCAGGGATACGACCCGAACTCGCCGGATGCCCATGCACTGCGCACAGTCACGATTAAGCGACCCGTTTGATCAAACCATCTTTGCGAAACATTTCTTTGATACCGCGTACCGCCTGTCGGATGCGCTGTTCGTTCTCGATCAAAGCAAAACGAACATGGGTGTCACCATAATCGCCAAATCCAATTCCGGGCGAAATCGCGACTTTGGCCTGGGAGAGAATTTTCTTCGCAAATTCGAGGGACCCCATGGGCTTGTATGCATCGGGGATCTCGGCCCAAATATACATCGAGGCCTTGGGCACATCGACTTTCCAGCCCGCCTCTTCCAAGCCCTGTGTCAGAACGTCGCGGCGCCGCTGATACTTGGCGGCAATTTCTGCGACGCACTCTTGCGGCCCTTCGAGGGCAGCGATGGCCGCCACTTGCAACGGCGTAAAGGTGCCGTAATCGTGATAGCTCTTCATACGCGCGAGCGCTGCCACGAGGTCAGAGTTACCCACCATAAAACCAATGCGCCATCCCGCCATGTTGTAACTCTTGGACATGGTAAAGAATTCGACGGCGACCTCGCGTGCGCCCGGCACTTGCATAATCGACGGCGCCTTCCATCCATCGAATGTGATATCGGCATAGGCCAAGTCATGCACCACCAGAATGTCATGTTGGCGCGCAAGCGCCACGATTCTCTCGAAAAACTCAAGTTCAACGCAGCGGGCGGTGGGGTTGCTTGGAAAGCCCAGAATCATCATCTTCGGCTTGGGGATCGACTCCCGGATTGCGCGCAGCAGTTCCTCGAAGAAATCCACTCCCGGCGTCATACGAACCGATCGGATGTCGGCACCGGCTATCACGGCGCCATAGATGTGGATCGGATAGCTCGGGTTGGGCACCAGAACCGTATCGCCGCGATCGAGCGTCGCCAGCATAAGGTGCGCAAGTCCCTCTTTTGAGCCAATCGTGACGATGGCCTCAGTATCGGGATCGAGTTGAACGCCGTAACGCACCTGATACCAATTGCAAATAGCCCGCCTCAATCGCGGGATACCCTTGGATACCGAGTAACCGTGCGTGTCGCTCCGACCCACCGCTTCCACCAATTTTTCGACGATGTGATTTGGCGTGGGGCCATCGGGATTCCCCATGCTCATGTCGATGATATCTTCGCCGCGCCGGCGGGCCGCCATTTTGAGTTCGGCGGTGATATTAAAGATGTAGGGCGGCAATCGCTTGATGCGCGAGAACTCTTTCATGACAACCTCGATGGCTCCAGATACTGTCTGCCCCGTACAGGAGCCGATAGGCTCTTGGATGGACGTTTCATGTTGCAGTGCCGAAAAAAGTATAATTTAACATCGAATTGCATCGTGCATCGCACGAGCTTATCGCGATCGCCCCGTTTTTGCGGTTCGGGTAAAAGCCGCCTTCCGACCAGTGCTCGCATCCGTGAAACTCCATCCCTTACCTCCTTCGGCCTTCTACAACACCTTTACCGCTTATGGTGATGGTTTTGTCGAGATCAACGAAAAGCGCTTTGAATCCAGCATACTGGTGTTGCCAGAAGGAGCAATCATCCCATGGCCCGTGGCGCGCTTTGAATCACTGGCGCCGGAGCATTTCGAGCAAATCTTAGCGCTTGCCCCCGAGGTCGTTGTTTTCGGAAGCGGTGAGCGCCTACGTTTTTTACCTCCGCGTCTGGCACGTGCCTTAACGAATCACCAAATTGGAATCGAAGCCATGGACCTGAGAGCCGCCTGCCGTACTTTCAATATCCTGATGGCGGAAGGGCGTCGGGTTGTCGCCGCACTGCTATTTGAGACCCTCGAGGAACGCTCCTGATGCGTGCACAGGGGCGTGTGCGCCCGGCGTATCTCTGCCTTTTGCTTGCACTCTTGACGTTCGCATGGTTCGCAGCCTTGGTTCCACGCCATCTCGCGAAAACCGACGAGGGCCGCTACGCTGAAATCCCGCGCGAGATGGTGGCCAGTGGTGATTGGCTCACGCCGAGGCTTGACGGACTGAAATACTTCGAAAAACCCGCTCTTCAATACTGGGCCACCGCTACCATTTACAAGGTGGTCGGGATGTCGGATTGGAGTTCGCGTTTTTGGACCGGGTTGACGGGTTTTCTGGGTATTTTCGTGGTCGGCGCGACCGCCGGGCGTCTTTACGGTCGTGCCACCGCGTTATACAGCGGTGCCGTTTTGGGCAGCTCGCTGCTCTACGTTCTCTTGGGCCATATCGATACGCTCGATATGGGTTTGACGTTCTTCACCACTGCCGGCTTGTGTGCCGCGCTGTGGGCGCGCCAGAGCCCGGATGTGCGCAGTGCACGCTATTGGATGTTGGCATGTTGGGCCGCGTTGGCCCTCGCGGTCCTCTCCAAGGGGCTCATTGGGATTGTCCTGCCGGGTGCCGTATTTTGTCTGTATTTGATGTTTACACGCGATTGGGAATTCCTCCGTCGAATCGAGCCTTGGCGCGGCCCACTCCTTTTTTTCGGCATCGCCGCGCCGTGGTTCGTTGCGGTTTCGGTCATCAACCCGGGATTCGCCCGGTTTTTTTTCATCTATGAACACTTTGAACGGTTCCTGACAACCTCGCATCACCGCGTCGGCCCATGGTGGTACTTTGTGCCGATTTTGGCGCTCGGGATGTTGCCCTGGACGCTCCTGCTGCCACAGGCAATTTGGCAAGGGTTCGGGCGCCAAAAGCGATTGCTATGGACACCCGAGAGCCATGTTCTGCGCTTTCGGCCCGATCTTTTGCTTAGCCTCTGGTCGGTGTTCATATTTCTATTTTTCAGCATTTCGAGTTCAAAATTACCGTCCTACATTCTCCCGATATGGCCTGCGCTCGCGATCCTTTTGGCGCGCACGTTGGTGACAATGAAGGCGAGAATCCTGGCGTGGCATAGCGTGATGATCGCGATGCTCGCATTGGGTCTCCTGGTCGCCGGCACGCTCGCAGAACGATTCGCACCGCATTCCGGCTTGGATCTCGCACAGATTCGACTCGAGTACCGTCAGTTTGGCCACTGGGTGGTTATGGCCGCGCTTCTTTGGCTTGGAGGGGCCATCGGATGCTGGTTCTTTTCGCGCCGCGGGGCGCAGACTGTCGCGATCATGATTCTCGCATGTGCCAGCACGGCAGGCGCGCTCACTGGGCTCGTAGGTTATGGCGCACTGGATCGTGTCGCCTCTGCCTACTATGTCGGCCAAGCCTTGAAGGGGAAAATTGGGCCCGACACTCGCCTATTTAGCGTCGAGATGTATGAGCAAACGCTGCCGTTCTACCTGCAACGCACCATGACCCTCGTCAATCAGCGTGACGAACTCGATTTCGGATTGCGCGCTGAACCGGAAAAGGGTATTGCCACGATTGCGGATTTTGCCCAAGTATGGCGCGCGTTACCCTCAGCCATTGCCGTCATGCCGCCCACCACCTTCGAGAAACTCGCTGCCATGGGCCTGCCGCTGCATGTCATTCTAAGTGATCGACGGTTTGTCGTCGTTTCCAGATCATGACTGCCACAGCCTTCTTTCTCATTCTTACCGGTGTACTCCTGAATGCCGGTGCGCAGCTTCTTCTAAAGGCAGGCGTTACTGCGATCGGCACGTTCGCATTCACTACGGAAAATATTGTGCCCATCGGCGTGAAACTCATGACGCAGCCGCCGATATTGGCCGGCCTGGCATGTTACGTGGTCAGCGTTGTCGTGTGGATTCTCGGGCTATCGCGGGTCGATGTGTCGGTGGCCTATCCGATGCTCTCTTTGGGTTACGTGGTCAACGCTTTGGCTGCCTGGTGGCTATTCGGCGAGGTTGTCACGCTCGAGCGCGCCATTGGCATTGGTATCATCCTCGTCGGGGTCTATTTCGTGGCCCGCAGTGCAACTTGAGCCCGCCATGAGTCGACCTTACTTGCCGTTTGCCCGCCCAACGATCGATGAGGCCACGATCGCCGGCGTCGTTGAGGTGCTACGCTCAGGATGGATCACGTCCGGCCCAATGGTGGCGGCCTTCGAGGCCGCCTTGTCCGAATACTGCGGTGGCCGTCCCGTGCGCGCCTTCAATTCGGGCACCTGTACCATGGAAATCGCCCTGCGCATAGCAGGTGTTGGCCCCGGAGACGAAGTGGTCACGAGTCCTTTGAGTTGGGTCTCAACGAGCAATGTGATTCTGCAGGTGGGAGCGCGGCCCGTATTTGCCGATATTGACCCGATAACCCGGAACATCGACCTGAATCAACTCGAGGCAGTGATTACACCCGCCACCAAAGCCCTCATTCCGGTCGATCTCACCGGACTACCGGTCGACCGCGATCGACTGTATGCAATCGCAAACGCGCACGGCTTGCGCGTTGTCGAGGATGCTGCCCAGGCGTTTGGCAGCCTTTGGAACGGACGGGCAATCGGCTCATCGGGGGATTTCGTATCGTTTAGCTTTCATGCCAACAAAAATATCACCACGATCGAAGGCGGTTGTCTCGTACTGAACAATGACACCGAGGCACGTCTCGCCGAACAGTATCGCCTGCAAGGCGTCGTCCGCTCGGGAACGGATGGCATGGACGTGAATATCGCCGGCGGCAAATACAATCTGACCGATGTCGCGGCACGCGTAGGCTTGGGGCAACTGCCCCATGCGGAGGCGTTTCGCGCGCGACGCATGAAGCTCGCACTGCACTATTTCAAGGCCTTCGAGGAGGCAGGTACGACACGCCTGGGGCTGGAACTGCCCGTGGCGGACTTTACCAACACCAATTGGCATATGTTTCATGTCGTATTACCTGAAAACAGACTCCGGGCGCCGCGCGCGGAAATCATGCGACAACTGCACGAGCGTGGCATCGCAACCGGAGTGCATTATCCGGCTATTCATCTCTTTTCCCTATATCGTCGTCTCGGTTGGAGTGCCGGGGACTTCCCCCATGCCGAATATGCCGGACGCAATCTTTTGACGCTACCTCTTTATCCGACTCTGGAAGAGAGCGACGTCGAATATGTCGTGGAATCCCTCAGCCAGATTCTTTTAACCCTTCAGAAAAAATGACACCCTCTCTCGTTTCGGTAGTCGTGCCCGTCTACAACGAAGAGGCTACTCTGCCGACACTTTTTCGCCGCCTTTATACGGCCTTGGACAGCCTCTGCCACGAACAGACGGTCACCTATGAGATCATTTTCGTCAACGATGGAAGCCGGGATCGGTCGGCCGCACTTCTAGCGGAGCAATTTCATCTGCGCCCCGGCGTCACGCACGTGATCTTGTTTAACGCCAACTATGGTCAACACGCAGCGATCATGGCCGGCTTTGAGCATGCCCGGGGCGAAATGGTCGTGACGATCGATGCCGATTTGCAAAATCCTCCGGAGGAGATTTCACGTTTAGTCGCCACGATGCGTGAAGGTTACGACTATGTGGGCACAATCCGCAGACAGCGCCACGACTCGTGGTTTCGCCGTATCGCCTCGCGCGCGATGAATAGACTGCGTGAACGGATCACACGCGTGCGCATGACCGATCAGGGTTGCATGTTACGCGCGTATAGCCACAAAATTGTGCAGACGATCAACGAATGCAACGAAATTCATACCTTCATCCCCGCCCTGGCCTATACGTTTGCCAACCATCCAACGGAGATCGAAGTCGAGCATGAGAAACGTGGTGCCGGTGAGTCGAAGTATTCGATCTATTCGTTGATGCGACTCAATTTCGACCTCATTACCGGATTTTCCGTCGTGCCGCTTCAAATTTTCTCATTTCTGGGAATCGTACTGGCACTTTTTTCGGCAGTTTTCGTCGCCTACCTCGCGTTACGACGTCTATTCGTCGGCCCGGAAGCGGAAGGGCTGTTCACGCTATTTGGCATTGCCTTTTTCCTAATGGGTGTGATTCTCTTTGGCATCGGACTGTTGGGCGAGTATGTAGGGCGGATCTATCAGCAGGTGCGTGCGCGGCCACGCTACATCATCCAGGCGATTCTGGAAGAGCCCGAGAATTTCTGATGCGCGCAGTGGTATTTGCTTACCATAATGTGGGTGTGCGCTGCCTCAAGGTCGTATGCGCACGTGGCATTGAGATTGCTCTCGTCGTTACGCACGAAGACGACCTCCTCGAAAACATCTGGTTTGACAGCGTCGCGGCAAATGCTCGCGAACTCGGACTACGCGTCATCACTCCGGCTCGTGCCGATTCCGACGTCTGCCGCGACGCGGTGCGCCAAGCCGACCCAGACTTCATCTTCTCTTTTTACTACCGCCAGATGCTGCCGCCAGATCTTCTCGGATTTGCGCGACACGGTGCATACAACATGCACGGCTCGCTTCTACCCAAATATCGCGGCCGCGCCCCCGTGAACTGGGCCATTTTGAATGGTGAGACCGAAACCGGCGCCACACTTCATGAAATGACTGCCAAACCCGATGCCGGCGCAATCATCGATCAGACCGCGATACCAATTTTGCCCGACGACGACGCACCGGTGGTCTTCGCCAAAGTGACCGTGGCGGCCGAACAAACCTTATGGCGTGCGTTGCCCGGTCTCATGGATGGCAGCGCCATTCCCCGACTGAACGACTTAGGTCGCGGTTCATACTTTGGCGCGCGTAAGCCCGAAGATGGGCGCATCGATTGGAAATTGCCGGCCCAGAACGTCTATAACCTGATACGCGCCGTCGCGCCGCCTTATCCGGGCGCGTTCTGTGACGTGGGAGTCCACCGATTCACAGTCACGGGAGCGCGACCATTAGGGCCAATTGCATATGATTTGGAGCCCGGCCTCGCAGTGCGGGATAATCAAGTTCTCGGCGTTTGCGGCGACGGTCGCGCGCTATCCATCAAACACCTCCTCTACCAGGGCAGCAACTTGAGTGCCGCGAAAGTTAAGGCACTTATCGAACCGACATGAAAAAAATTCTGATTCTTGGTGTCAATGGTTTTATAGGCCATCATCTGTCCAAGCGCATTCTGCAGTCGACCGACTGGGACGTTTACGGGATGGATATGCAGTCTGAGCGCCTCGGTGATGTCCTGGCCCATCCACGCTTTCATTTTTTCGAAGGTGACATCACCATCAACCGCGAATGGATCGAGTACCACGTCCGAAAATGTGACGTCGTGCTGCCCCTTGTGGCAATTGCCACACCCGCCACCTATGTGCAGGAGCCACTGCGCGTATTTGAATTGGATTTCGAGGCCAATTTGCCGATCATTCGGCAAGCCGTGAAATACAAGACGCGGGTCATCTTTCCGTCGACATCGGAAGTCTATGGCATGTGCTCCGATGAGCAATTCGATCCCTATCAATCCGATCTCGTTTATGGGCCGATCAATAAACCGCGCTGGATCTATGCCTGTTCCAAGCAGCTGATGGACCGCGTCATTGCAGGTTACGGACAGCAAGAAGGGCTGGAGTACACCTTGTTTCGGCCGTTTAACTGGATCGGCGCAGGCCTCGATTCGATTCATACGGCCAAGGAAGGGTCATCGCGCGTCATTACCCAATTCTTCGGGCATATTGTCCGCGGCGAGAACATCAGTCTGGTTGACGGCGGCGCGCAAAAGCGCGCCTTCACCTACATCGACGACGGCATCGCGGCACTCATGAAGATCATCGACAATCGAAACGGTATCGCGGCGGGTAAGATCTATAACATTGGTAACCCCGCCAACAACTATTCGGTGCGCGAACTTGCGACCATGATGCTCGCTTTGGCCTCCGAATACCCGGAGTATGCCGACACAGCGAGCCAAGTAAAACTCATCGAGACGACGTCCGAGGCGTATTACGGCCGTGGCTACCAGGATGTGCAAAATCGCGTTCCGCGAATAGACAACACCTGCAGCGAGCTGAATTGGAAGCCCGAAGTAAAGATGGATGAAGCCCTGCGGCGCATCTTCGACGCCTATCGCGGCCAAGTTGCGCAGGCACGACAACTGGTCGAGTAACCCTTGTGGCACACGACGACTACACCATCGTGCCCGCGCGCCCCGACGATGTCGCGGCTCTGTGTTCGCTGATTCGGGGTCTGGCGGACTACGAACGGCTCGCGCACTTGGTGGTTTGCACCGAGGCCGACCTGAGCGCGGCCTTGTTCTCTGACAAGCCTGCGGCCGAGGCAGTTCTGGTTTGGGTCGCGAGTGAGGCCGAGCCGGTGGGATTCGCTTTGTTTTTTCATAACTTTTCGACTTTTCTCGGCCGGGCAGGACTGTATCTCGAAGACATCTTCGTAACCCCGCGATATCGCGGCAGAGGATATGGGCGCGCGCTTGTGATTCATCTCGCGCGGATTGCGGTTGAACGCCGATGCGGTCGATTCGAATGGACCGTGCTCGACTGGAATACCAGCGCTCAGGCGTTCTATGAAAAGCTTGGGGCCGTGGTAATGCCGGACTGGCGGATTACACGTGTCACCGGTGAGGCTCTCGTTTCGCTCTCCCGCATGGATTAATTCGATGGTGCGCCTGGCACTAAAGGTCGATGTCGACACTTTGCGCGGCACTCGAGAAGGCGTGCCCCGTCTCTTGGCATTATTCGCCCGCATGAACGTCCGGGCCACGTTTCTTTTTAGCCTCGGGCCCGATCATACGGGCCGCGCCATTCGGCGCGCTTTTCGGCCTGGGTTTTTCGCTAAGGTCCAGCGCACCTCCGTTCTGAGCCACTATGGTCTAAAGACGCTGTTGTACGGCACCCTTCTGCCAGGCCCAGATATTGGCCGGCGCTGCGCCTCCATCATGCGAGCGGCGGAAGCCGCAGGCCACGAAACAGGCATCCATACCTGGGATCATGTGGTGTGGCAAGACGGCGTGGCCGCAGCCAGTCGAGAGTGGACGATGCACCCCATGCGATTGGCGCATGCGCGCTTTGTCGAAATTTTTGGTCATGCCCCTCGGACCCACGGTGCTGCCGGGTGGCAGATGAACGCGTATGCGCTGCAGGAACTCGACCGATGGGGATTGGCCTACGCTTCTGATGGCCGCATTAGCGATCCAATGCAGGGCGCGTATCGCGTGATGCTAGACGGTGTCATCCAAAATTGCATCCAACTGCCCACCACATTACCGACGTTGGATGAGTTGATCGGAGTAGAGGGCATGGACGCAGCGGGTGCGGCGCGCCACCTGTTGTCGCTAACCGCGCCGCCGCAGACTCATGTCTTCACGTTACATGCGGAACTTGAGGGCTGCAAACTGCTTGACACCTTGGAAGACTTGCTTCGGGGATGGCGCGCACAGGGATATATCCTGGGCGCTCTACAGGAATCGTACCTCGAAGTGGAACCCGCGCACCTTCCCATTCATGAGTTCGCGGTGGGGTCGGTGAGCGGGCGTTCGGGCACACTCATGGTGCCTGGAGCATCGGTGGCAACGCCGGCCTAGCGTCCGTGTCCGTCGCCATGATCGTCACGATCATGCCGTCCATCGTGCCTTCGCCAATCCGGATGAGTACGCCAATCGGGTCGGCCGCGCCAACCATCACGGTCACGCCAACGATAATCGGGACCATAAGCGTAGTCGTAGCCACCGTAAACCACCGGACCGGGGGCATACACGGGCGGCCGCACGTAGACGGGAGGTGCCACATAAACCGGTGGCGGCGCGAAGTAGATTCCGGGTACGGGAACGTTGATCTCTACAGAGGCAAAACCGTGAGCGTAGGCCGGAAGACTTGCGGCTCCCATGCCAAGCGCGGTTAGCGAACCAATGACAAGTCTCTTGAACATGCCCTTCTCCTTTTGGTATTTCGTGGATGCATATCCAATAGAGCGCGCCGGGCGAATAAAGGTGCCTCCTACTTTGAGGCAGTTTCGTATCATCTGTAACAATGTGCGGCAGGTCATAATCCGGCCAATCGAGTTTTTTAGCGGAGTCGCTCCATGAATGTCGAAATCAATCATCCCATTCCAAATTTCGTGGCCCAATCCACCGCCGGAGAGATCAGCCTTCGCACGTTCGCCGGGCGCCTTCTGGTGCTCTACTTCTATCCGAAGGACGCAACGCCGGGATGCACCGCCGAGGGCCAGAATTTTCGCGATCACTATGCGAAATTTCGCCAGGCAAACGCAGAGATCCTTGGTGTGTCAAGGGACAGCCTCGCCTCTCATGAACGGTTCAAAACCAAAATGGCCTTCCCATTTGAACTGATCTCGGACCCTGATGAAGCGCTCTGCACCCTGTTTGGCGTCATGAAACAGAAAAAGCTGTACGGTAAGGTTCATATTGGGATCGAGCGCAGCACCTTTGTCATCGATACGAAGGGAAAACTGTTGCGTGAATGGCGCAATCTTAAGGTTCCCGGGCACGTCGAAGAAGTGCTAGAGTATGTTCAGTGCTTGTGATCCACCATAAGCCCGTATAGACTCAAAGAAAGCAATTTCGCGACTCACTGGAACTTGCGCCATTGATTCTTTGCACCCGAAAGGCCGCCTGTCCGCGCACCCGCGCTGGCAGCCGGCCTTTACGTTTTTTGTCGTACCGTGGTGTTCTCACCCTCGCCTGCAGTTGATCGATCCACCCTCTCTCAAACGACCCGATGCCACTACCCAAACTGCCGACCAAACCTGCAGCTCTCTTGTCTTCCACCGCCATCGAACAGGTCAATAAACTCAAGGTACGATCCAAGCCTGCGGCGAAAACGCCGACGCAAAACCCTGCGACGCGTCGCGAACATGTTGCCCCGTCCGCGCCGGTTGTGGCACGCGCCAACGCGACCGACAGTCCGCATGCCCCAGCGAGCCCGGTCCTTTCGGTGGTGCCGATCAATCAACCCGTACCAAGGCGTCGTCTTCCCGGAAGCGAGCCGGCCAAGCTGTTCGTGCTCGATACAAACGTCTTGATGCACGACCCGACATCGTTGTTTCGCTTTGAGGAACACGATGTTTACCTGCCCATGATGACCCTCGAAGAACTGGATGATCATAAAAAGGGCATGTCCGAAGTTGCGCGCAATGCGCGACAAGTCAGTCGCTCTCTCGACAGCCTCATTGCGAATACGCGCGACGACGATATCGAGGATGGGATTGAACTCGCAAAACTCGGCAATAAGGATGCGCAGGGGAAATTGTTCTTCCAAACGCATGCGGTATCCCAGGCGTTACCGTCGGGACTACCGGTGGGCAAAGCCGACAACCAGATCCTGGGGGTCGTGCGTGCCTTGCAGGAGACCCATCCCACGCGCGAAGTCGTGCTGGTCTCCAAAGACATCAATATGCGGATCAAGGCCCGCGCGCTGGGCCTGCCGGCTGAAGATTATTACAACGATCAGGTACTGGAAGACACTGATCTGCTCTACACAGGGGTACGCCAATTGCCGGCGGATTTCTGGGATCGCCACGGCAAGGGCATCGAAAGTTGGCAGCAGGGCGGCTTTACCTATTACCGGATCACGGGCCCGCAAGTCGGTACGTTCCTGGTCAACGAATTTGTGTTCTTCGAGGGGGATGGCGCCCCATCGCTTTATGCACAGGTCAAAGAACTCAATGGAAAAACCGCCGTTCTAAAGACCTTGCGCGACTACGCCCACAGTAAAAATGCGGTCTGGGGTATCACAGCGCGTAACCGCGAACAGAATTTTGCGCTCAACCTTCTGATGAACCCCGATTGCGACTTCGTCACTCTGCTGGGTCAAGCGGGCACAGGCAAAACCCTTCTTGCGCTGGCGGCTGGCTTAAATCAGGTATTGGAAAGTAAGACCTATACCGAAATCATCGTCACGCGTGTCACCGTTCCCGTGGGCGAAGACATCGGCTTTCTGCCCGGAACCGAAGAGGAAAAGATGTCGCCATGGATGGGCGCGTTCGACGATAACCTCGATGTTTTGAATAAGACCGATGACTCGGCGGGCGACTGGGGGCGTGCTGCAACCCAGGACCTTATCCGTTCGCGCATCAAGATCAAGAGCTTGAACTTCATGCGCGGCCGCACCTTCATCAATAAATTTCTCATCATCGACGAGGCACAAAATCTGACACCCAAGCAGATGAAGACTCTCATCACCCGTGCGGGTCCGGGGACGAAGGTTATTTGCCTGGGCAACATCGCCCAGATCGATACGCCCTACCTGACAGAAGGCTCGAGTGGACTGACCTACGTCGTGGATCGCTTTAAAGGTTGGACCCACAGCGGGCATGTGACGTTACAGCGTGGTGAGCGCTCGCGGCTGGCCGATCATGCCGGAGACGTGCTCTAACGAGCACCTATCAGAACTCCGACCACACGCAAAGCGTCCCCCTTGAAGACGAATACCGGGTTAACCATCGGCAGCGAGGAGATTACCGGCCTCATCCTGGCTGGTGGCAAGGGGACACGCATGGGCCATGTCGATAAAGGGCTGCAGACTTTGCGCGGCTATCCGATGATCATGCATGCGATCACGCGACTCGCACCCCAAGTCGGACCGATGCTGATCAATGCCAATCAGAACCTGGACGTTTATCGAGCGATGGGCTATCCGGTCCTGCCTGACGTCATCGAGGGTTTTGCCGGACCCTTGGCCGGAATGCACGCGGGGTTCGCGCACTGCCAGACGCCCTATATGCTATCGGTGCCCTGCGATTCACCATTTCTACCGATCGATTTGGCTGCTCGATTGAGTCAAGCGCTCTCGGATGGGCAAGCCGACGTCGCAGTCGCCATCAGCCTCGGTCAAATACACCCCGTATTTGCCTTGATGCGCACCACGGTAGCGCCACACCTGACAACCTTTTTGGCGAATGGCGGCCGCAAAATCGATTCTTGGTATTCAAGCTTGGCGCAAGTCGAGGTGAACTTCGACGATCAGCCTGATGCGTTTAGAAACATCAATACGCGCGACGAGTTGCACGCATCGGAAGCGAGCCTAAAAGAATCCCCACGTTAACGCGCGATTTTTTTGCACGTCACTTTCCCCATCCCCGGATTTCGCGCAAAATAGCGCTGCAATCCACAGCAGTAACCTCCAAAGACACGGCTCACTTCCGCTGATGAAGCCTCCAAACTCCGACGCTAACGCCGTATCCGACGCACGACCCGCGCAAGCCCTTTCGGTTGCCGATGCCCAGAATTCGATTGCCCGGGCCATCAAGCCAATCACGGCGACTGAGCGGGTCGGCCTTATGCGAGCGCTGGAGCGCGTTCTCGCGGAAACAGTCATCTGCCCTATAGACGTCCCCGCACATGACAACGCAGCCATGGACGGCTATGCGTTTTCGGGCGCGGCGCTCACCGCGACCCCACCGATTCGCCTGCGGGTGTCAGGCCTCGCTCTCGCTGGTCACGCCCATGAGACCCTGGTTGCACCCGGAACATGTGTACGCATCATGACGGGTGCGGTCATGCCCCGCGGATGCGATACCGTCATACCCCAGGAGCAGGTCAAGGTAGACCACGGAGAAATTGAAATACCGTCGGGTCAGTTTGCCGGACAGCATCGCCGCCTGCGAGGCGAGGATTTACGACGAGGCGAACCTGCCATCTCCGGCGGGACTCGGTTGGGACCTGCTGAACTGGGTTTGCTCGCGTCTTTGGGCGTCGCCGATGTGACCGTGCGGCGACGCATTCGTGTCGCCTTTTTCTCCACCGGCGACGAGTTGCGCTCTTTGGGCCAGCCACTGGAGGAAGGTTGTGTCTACGATAGCAACCGGTACACGCTTTTTGGCATGTTAAGCAGACTCGGAGTCGAGATCATTGATCTTGGCGTCGTGCGAGACCAACCCGAGGCGCTACGAGAAGCGATTCGCTCGGCGTCTGAAGCCGACGCAATGATCACCACGGGCGGCGTCTCGGTGGGCGAGGCAGATTACACGCGAGACATCTTGGGTGAACTTGGCGATGTCGCGTTCTGGAGAATCGCCATGAAACCGGGCCGTCCCATGGCGTTCGGGCATATTGGAACCCCTTCTCACAGCGCATATTTTTTTGGGCTGCCCGGCAATCCGGTCGCCGTTATGGTGACCTTCTATGCGTTTGTGCGCGACGCACTCGCGCGTTTGGCTGGAGCCACGACCGATCCATTACCGATGATCTCTGCAAGAAGTGACGGGCCCTTTAGAAAGGCTCCCGGGCGCACCGAGTACCAGCGTGCCTTTGCCTATCTCGCCGCGGACGGATGGCACGTGCGCAGTACCGGAGCTCAAGGCTCAGGCATCCTGAGTTCGATGAGCCAAGCCAATTGCCTGATCGTCTTGGCCCATGACTCGGGGGCCGTCGCCGCAGGAGATACGGTCTTCGCGCTTCCGTTTTACGGTTTGGTTTGATCGTGCCGCCAGTCGACGGCTCCTTCAAGTTCTCCGTAACCCGCGTCCAGAAGGTATCGACCATGAAGAACGGGCCGAGCGGGATGTGCCGTAGTCGCTAGGTCCGGTTACTGCCCGTTGCGTTTACGCACGTCAGCAGCAAATTTATTGTACGTCTCGATCGTCTCGTTACCCTTATCAATATATTTCTGGCCCATAAGGCCGTAGGCCTGGCCGATTTTCCCGAGTTCTTGCGCATATTCGGTCATGCATAACCGGTATCGTGTGGCATCCCTGTCGAACTGGTCGATCATATGCTGGGTCGGCTGAATGCCAGGGCTTGTGGATGGCGCCTGACAAGACGCATCAGGAATGACAAGATGGGAAACATCCGGCACCGTCGTCGTCAATTGCGCGTAAGCCGCGAACGTAGGAATCATGAGGGAGAAAGCAAAAATTGCCCGTATCAATATCTTCATTGGCAGTCCTGGTTAAAGGTGACGAGCAAA
>Ga0207933_1001264_pt1 | contig 19977 bp, 20 predicted proteins | sample NGESurdeep092012_4_FD_184488 | JGI IMG/M metagenome (GOLD analysis project Ga0207933, IMG submission 184488) | Arctic peat soil microbial communities from Barrow, Alaska - NGEE Surface sample F53-3 deep-092012 (SPAdes) | ecosystem: Environmental > Terrestrial > Soil > Wetlands > Peat ...
GGTCAGGTGGTCTTCGGCGACGACGTCGCTGATCCCGATCCGGCCGCCCGGCTTCAAGACGCGTGCGATCTCGGTCAGCACCGCCGGCTTGTCGGTCGAGAGGTTGATCACGCAGTTCGAGATCACGACGTCGACCCTCGATGCCGGCAGCGGGATCTGCTCGATCACGCCCTTGAGGAAATGCACGTTCGCAACGCCTGCGTCGCGCGCGTTCTGCTGCGCGAGTGCGAGCATCTCGTCCGTCATGTCGAGGCCGTATGCGGTACCGGACGGGCCGACGCGCTTGGCGGAGAGGATCACGTCGATGCCCCCACCGGAGCCCAGGTCGAGGACGGTTTCGCCCGCGCGGAGATCTGCGACAGCGGTCGGGTTGCCGCAACCGAGGGAGGCAAGCGTCGCGGCCTCCGGGAGCTCGCCGCGCTGCTCGGCGTCGTAGAGCGCCTCCCCGAACTTCGTTGCGTCGCTTTCGCCTTCGGCGCAGCAGGAGCCGCTCCCGCAACCGCAGCCATCGGCTTCTTCCGTGACCGCGCGCGCGGACTCGGCATAGCGTCGCCGCAGTTCCTCGCGCAGCTGATCCGCCGTCGTTTCCATCAGCAGCACACTCCTTTCAGATCGGCGACCGCAGCGAGCTTCTTGACCGCGTCGCGCTTCAACGAGAAATACGCCCACTTGCCGCGCTGCTCGCGCTCGAGCAGACCCGCGTCGACCAGCTTCTTCAGATGATGAGAGACCGTCGGTTGCGAGAGGCCGACCGGATCGTTCAGGTTGCAAGCGCAGACGGGCTCGCCCGCGGTCGCGAGCAGGTTGACGATCCGCACGCGCGCCGGATCGGCCAGCGACTTGAACAGCTCTGCCGTCGCGACCCGTGGGGTGCAGAAAGTCGGTCGGCGTCCCGCGGCGGTGCCGCGGACGCGGCTTTCTTGATGTCGCGGTACCGTCGGCAGCCTGTCCTGTGGAGGTCGTTTTTGGGCTTGTCGTTCGTGTATGTCGTCGTTTGCCGGTTGTTCGAGCTGGTTGTGCTCCTCGGGCGCAGCGAGCATTCGAATGAGCTGGAGAGGCTGTCGCGCAAAGGGTCTGGCTACGTCGCGCGTGCGTGTTCGCTCGATGCCGAGACTCGATCGCGAGGCCTCGGCGATCGTTGCCGTTACCCGGCCGCCGCTGCTGTGTATCGCCAGAGCTTGAGCAGGTTGTGGGTGGCGCAGATGAGCTTCCACTCGGAGCGGCATCCGGCGAGGCCGCGGCGTAAGAAGCGGTCGCAGCGGCGGTTGACCTTGATCTGGCCGAAGACGGGCTCGGCCAGCTCGCGTCGTTTCGCGTAGAGCGCGCGTCCGTCGTCGCTGGTGATCGCTTCGTGCATGTTGAGCCGGATGCCTTCCAGCCGCGGTGCCCGCGGATTCGGTTTGCTCGATCGTGGCCGGCGAGGGTTGGAGGTGACGGGGTTGACGATCAGCCGCTGCCCGCTCGCAACGACCTGCTCGAGTGCGTCGGTGTCCCAGTAGCCGGCATCGGCGAGCACGACGCCGATCTCGTCAGTGTTCGTTACCGCTGAAAGAGTGTCCTTGGTCGCGTCGAGCATCGGGACGAGCTGGTGGCGGTCGTTGGTCTCGGCGACCAGCTCGCAGGCGAGCACGATCTGGCCTTCGCCGACGGCGGCCTGGGCGTTGTAGCCCTGCAGGTAGCGCGGCCCGTCGCGGAGCGTGCGGCTGTCCGGGTCGGTCGCGTTCGCCTTCGCCTCGCCCGGCACGCTGCCGGTGGGGGCCAGCGGCTTGCGTCCGCGCAGGTGCTTACCGGGTGGAAGCGCGGCTTCCTTGCGCGCCCGCTCCTGCAGCCGCCGTCCGTAGCGGGCGTGCTGGTCCTGCACCTCACGCTCGAGCCGTTCGCGAGCAGCACGCAGCCGGGCGAGCCGGTCGCTGCGGCTGCGTAGCCCTTCCGGTAGCTCGTCACCGCGCGCCTCTCCCAACAGCGCGTCCTCGCGCGCGTCCGCCGCGGCTGCCTCCGCGAGCATCTGCTCGACCTCCTCGCCGAGCGCGGCATAGCTGCGGTTGGCACGCATGCTCGCGTTCGCGGCCAGCTTCGTCCCGTCGATTGCGACCGCGCCGACCCGGACGAGCCCTGCCTCGGCACAGAGGCGCAGCACCTCGACAAACAACGCCGCGAGTGCCTGCTCGTGCCGCTCCCGAAAACGGGCGATCGTCGCGTGGTCGGGAACGGCATTCGCCGTGATCACACGGAAGGCGACATCCTCGCGGCAGCGCCGCTCGATCTGACGGCTCGCACGCTCACCAATCGCGTAGGCGTAGAGGAGCAGCGTCACCATCATCGCGGGCTCGTAGGCGGCGCGACCCCAGCCGTCCTCGCGGTACTCCGCGAGGAAGCACGACAGATCCATCTCTTCGACCGCGTCAATCAGAAACCAGGCGAGGTGATCCTCGGGCAGCCACTCACGCAGGCTCGGCGGCAGCAGAAACACCTGCTCACGGTCACAGGAAACGAAGTTGAACGCCATTGCGCTGTCCTCCCGACTCGACCACCCCGACAGCCCAATTTTCGTTGTCGGACCGGACGACAAACCGGGTTTGTGCGACGGCCTCTGGAGATCCTGGTGTTGCGTCACGAGTTGTCGATCCTGCGCCGGCAGGTAGAGCGGCCGCGGTTCGAGCCAAGCGACCGGCTCCTGCTCACGGCGCTCAGCCGGGTGCTGCCGCGCCGCTTGTGGCGGGCATTCATCGTGCGGCCGGAGACGCTGCTGCGCTGGCATCGGCGGCTGGTCGCGAACCATTGGACCTATCCGCATCGGCGTCTCGGCCGGCCCGCGGTCGCAGCCGAGGTGCGCGAGCTCGTTTTACGGCTGGCGCGGGAGAACCGCAGCTGGGGCTACGTGCGGATCGTCGGCGAGTTGCGCAAGCTCGGTATCGACGTCTCCGCCACGCTGGTTCGCAACATTCTGAGAGCGGCAGGTGTCTCGCCGGCGCCTGAACGCGATCGGCTGAGCTGGCGGTCGTTTCTGCGCCAACACGCCGCCACGACGCTCGCTTGCGACTTTCTCACCGTCGACACGGTGTTGCTGCGGCAGCTGTACGTGCTCGTCTTCATCTGCATCGGCAGCCGCCGGATCGAGTACATGGCCTGCACGAGCAACCCTGACGGCGACTGGATGCTGCAGCAGGCACGAAACCTGCTGATGAACCTCGACGATCACGGACGGCGGCCGCGACTGCTGATCCACGACCGCGACAGCAAGTTCAGCCGCGCCTTCGACGCCGTCTTCCATAGCGACGGGGTGCGGGTGATTCGAACGCCGGTGCGGGCGCCGAACGCGAACGCGCACATCGAGCGCTGGGTCGGCGCCGTCCGGCGCGAGTGCCTCGACCGGCTCCTGATCTTCAACCGGCGACAGCTCGAGAAAATCCTGCGCGTCTATGTATGCCACTACAACGAGCAAAGGCCACACCGCGCGTTGGCCCTGCAAGCGCCCGACCCGCCCAGGACCCCCTCGACGCGAACCCAGGCCGCTCCGTCGGCGATGACGATCCGCCGACGCGACCTGCTCGGCGGGCTGATCCACGAATACGAAGCAGCCGCAGCAGCGTGAGACCGAATTAATGCACCCCACGGGCGCCACGTCGCTCGGCCTTGAGGACAAGCTTGGCTCGATCACCCCGGGCAAGAAGGCCGACCTGTTGCTGATCAAGAACGACCAGTCGCCGGCGATGACGCCGATCCTCCACCCCTATGCCCACGTCGCGTACCAGGCGGGCACAGCCGATGTGCACACCGTTGTCGTGAACGGTCGTGTGGTCAAGTACGACGGCACGCGTATCGACCTCGACATCAGGCCGGCGCGGGACGCCGTTGCGAAGTCGGTCGAGTACGTGCGCTCGCAGATCGGCGAGCAGGCCTGGGAAGAGGGCATGCACCCGGTGCTCGAGCCCGAGGTCGAAATCGAGAACCCGTACAAGTACACGAAGGGCACGGCGAAGGTCAAAGCGCAGGGCTGAGCCTCGAGTCGGGCGATCGAGGCTCATGGCGGCTCGAACCGTCTACCCCCTCCTTGCGTGAACGTGAGGAGGGGGTCGATCGGTTATCAATCCGGATGGCAACGGAACCTCTCACGAAGGTCGCGGTTGAGGGCAGCTGTCGACCGAACCGAGATCCTCGGCGGGCACATCAACGAATACAAGGCCGCCGCGTCACCCACGAGCACCCAACACAGACTTTTCGAACCCCACGGCATACCAGGATCCGTTTAGGGTGCGAGCGCCAGCAAGGTTGCCGGACCGACGATTCCGTCAGGTGTTAGGCGGTGAGCGCGTTGGAACGCGGTGACCGCGTTGGCGGCTCCTTTGCCGTAGTAGCCGTCGATTGCGCCAACCGGGTAGCCGAGGCTCGCGAGTTCCCGCTGTAGGGCCTTCACCTGCGGACCGCTGTCGCCTGGCTTGAGCGTCGTGGTTGGTGGGTTGGGGGTCGGGGGCACTGCTGCCTGCTTCGTCGTTCGGCTGACCGGCAGGACGGCCGACGGTGGCGCGGCGAAGGTCGGAGCGGGCATTCGTGGAGAGTCGCTCCCGAGGACGGCGGCGAGCAGCGCGACCAAGAACGCGACGGCTATGCCAGTCGGTACGAGCACGCGCCGATCGGCGAGAGACCATGCGTCGAACGTCGCCGACCGCGGCAGTGGATCGTCAGCAGCGAGCCAGTGATCCTCGGCCGGCCGTCGCGTTTTGCCCGGCGAGAGACCGGCATCGTCCGGAGAAAACCATTCGTCCTCTGGCGTGCGCGCCATGGATGACGACAACGTAGCGCGCGCGGAGATGTAGCCGTCGCCGACCGCAAGAAGCGCGCGCCGAGCCAGACTCTCGCGGACCCGGCGCCGGATGATCGCCCTCGGCTAAAGACCCTTGAAGGGTTCCAAAAGTACGGGCACCGCTTCGAAGCGCTGGTGGCGGCCTGGGTTTGGGAGTATCGGGCGATGCTGCTCTCTTTCGTCTATCTCGTGTTCGTGTCGTTGTTGCGGTTGGTCGCTGGTGGTCGGCGTTCTGAGCTCGCGAAGGATGTTGAGCTGCTCGTGTTGCGCCATGAGATCGTCGTGTTACGTCGGCAGCATCCTCGTCCGAAGCTGACTCCGGCTGATCGCGCGTTGTTCGCCGCGCTGACGCGGCTTCTGCCGAGGTCGCGTCGCGTCGGTCTGGTGGTGACGCCGCGGACGTTGCTTCGTTGGCATCGCGAGCTCGTGCGTCGCAAGTGGGCTCAGCCGCGGGTTCGATACGGTCGTCCGACCATCGATGCTGAGGTGCTCGCGCTGGTTTTGCGGCTCGCTGACGAGAATCCAGGTTGGGGCTATCGGCGGATCGTCGGCGAACGGCGAACTGCGGAAGCTCGGCCTCGCCGTCTCGCCAAGCACCGTGAGACGGATGCTCCTTGACGCCGGTTTGGAGCCGGCGCCGCGGCGTAGCGGGCCGAGCTGGCGCGAGTTCTTGCAAACGCAGGCTGCGAGCATCGTCGCCTGCGATTTCTTCACCGTCGAGAGCCTGTTCATGCGCCGCTACTACGCGTTGTTTTTCATCGCGCACGAGAGCAGACGCGTCTTGTTCGCCGGCTGTACGGCCAAACCCACGGGCGCCTGGGTCACCCAGCAGGCGCGCAACCTCGGCCTCGACTTCTCGGACAAGGGCGTTCGGTTCCTGATCCGCGACCGCGATAGCAAGTACAGCGGGCCCTTCGACGAGGTGTTCCGCAGCGAAGGCGTCCGGATTGTGAAGACGCCGGTGCGGGCGCCGAGAGCGAACGCGATCGCGGAGCGCTTCGTCCGCACCGTGCGTACCGAGTGTCTCGACTGGATGCTGATCCTCAACCGCCGCCACCTCGAAGGCGTGCTCCGCATCTACGTCGACCACTACAACCGCGAGAGGCCACACCGCCCCCTCGAACTCCAGCCGCCCGAACAAGACAAGCGACCGGAGAGACCACCTGACGGCGAGATCCGCCGCCCGCGACCGACTCGGCGGTCTTATCCACGAATACGAGCGTCGAGCAGCGTGACCCGACTTTTGGAACCCTTCAGGCGTCGGCGAGCACGAAGGCTGTCACGAACTACAAGGTCGCGGCGTGAAAGGGCGAGTCGAGTTTCCGGCACCCTCAGGTGCCGGTGCGCGAGTGTTTCGAACGCCGCCGCCCGAATCGATACCGCCTCGTCGATCAGGCTCTGGAATTGTCTTGGGGCCATCACGAGCAGCTTCACTCGCCGCGTGAATCGAGTTCGTGCACCCCACACGGATCGAAGATCGAATTCGGCAGGAAACAGCCGACGACCCAGTTGGGCGCGTCGACGATCTCGTGAATGCGGAGATCGCACGCGACGCTCGTGAGCGCGTAGGCCTCCTGGCGATCTAGCCCGTAACGGTCACCGAGGTGGGTGATCATCGCTCGGACGGCATCCTTCACGGCCTCGAAAAGGTCGGGTCCGACGCCCGTACAGACATGATACGCCGTCTGTTCGCCGGCGGCGACAGGAGTTGGTGGCAGAGAGAACTGCGGCGCGTCGAGCCTCATGTCTCGTCTGATCGAGAGCCGGACGTCGACTTCCATGGCTGTCTCGACCGCCGTGCCGCAGACTTCACCATCGCCTTGGGCGGCGTGGGTGTCGCCCAGCGAGAACAGGGCCCCTTCGACGCCGACGGGAAGGTAGAGGCGCGCACCCGGGCTGAGGTACTTCGTATCCACGTTCCCGCCCCAGCGTGAGGGTGGGACGATCGAGTGGGGACCGGGCTCGGGCGGAGCGACCCCGAGCGTCCCGGGGAACGGTCGGAACGGCAGCGTCACCTGCTCCGAGAAGCGCACCCGACCGAGCTCGGGATCGACCTGCGATATTCGCAGCCAGGGATCCGGAAACTCGTCGCTGAGCAGGCCGAATCCAGGGATGATCGCCGTCCAGCCCCACTGCTCTGGGCGGAACGCGAGCAGCTCTACCTCGAGGACGTCGCCGGGCTGCGCCCCTTTTATGAAGACCGGTCCGCTGACCGGATTGACGTGCGAGAAGTCGAGCTTCGTGACGTCGTCGAGGTTTGACGTCTCCCCAAGCTGCCCGTCGGAGGCCTCGCGCACCTGCAGCCGGACGGCCTCGCCTGACTCGACCTCGAGGGCGGGCTCGATCGAGCGGTCCCAGGCGTGGTGGTATGCGTCGTGGTGGACGGTGTGGATCGCCGTGCCGCTGCTGGTGCTCGGCTTGGCGCTCTCATCGCGTCCCTCACGATCGTCTAGCGGCACGCCGCGTAGCCCTGCATCATCCGCGGGTTCGCAGCGGCACGCAGCTGGTCGCCCTCGCGCGAGACGGCGCTCACCCGGCCGAGATCCCACGGCCCCGTGACGGTGAGGTCATGGCCGCGACGGCGCAGGTCGGCGATCGCCTCGTCGCCCACGCGTGACTCGACGGCGAGCGAGCGCAGCGCGACACCGCGCGGGAAGAACGACGAGATCAGGTGGTCGGTGTGCCAGTCGGGCGCTTCGATCGCCTCCTGGAGGTTGAGCCCGCGGTCGACGTGGCGGAGGAGGACGTGCAGCGCCCACTGCTCCTGCTGGTCACCGCCCGGGGTCCCGTAGGCGAGCCACGGCTCGCCGTCTCGCAGGACGAGGCCGGGCGAGAGCGTCGTGCGCGGGCGCTTGCCAGGGGCGAGCGAGGAGGGCAGCCCTTCCTCGAGCCAGAACATCTGCGCGCGCGAGCCGAGCGGCCAGCCGAGCGCCGGGATCGTCGGCGAGCTCTGGAGCCAGCCGCCGCTGGGCGTCGCCGAGAGCAGATTCCCGAACCGGTCGGCCACGTCGAGGTGGACGGTGTCGCCGCGGGTCGGCTCACCGGCGCCGAGCGCGAGCTTCGCCTCGACGATCTGCGGCAGCCGGCCGAAGCCGGGCCGCAACTCACCGCTCGCCTGGTCGCCGATCAGCCCGCGGCGCTCGTCCGCGTACTCCCTCGAGAGCAGCCTGTCGAGCGGCACATCCGCATCGCCGTAGTTTGCGTCTCGATCGGCGAACGCGAGCTTCGCGGCCTCCGTCACGACGTGCACGAGCTCTGCCTCGCTGAGCGCGCCGATGTCGAAGCCTTCGAGCAGCCGCAGTTGCTGCAGTCCGGCCGGTCCCTGCCCCCACGCCGCCGTCTTGCAGACCGTGAGCCCGCGGTAGTCGACGGTCGCGGGCGGCTCGAGAGTCGCCCGCCACGCCGCCATGTCCTCGCCGGTGAGCAGGCCGCCGTGCTCGCGCGAGAACCGGTCGATCTCGTCTGCGACGAACCCTTCGTAGTAGACGCGGCGCGCGCCCTCCACCGAACCACCCGACTCATCCAGGAGCCGGCGCCACGTCGCCGCGAGCTGCGGGTTTCGGAAGGTCGTGCCCGGCCGCGGCGCCGGCAGATACAGATCGGCCGACGCCGGCCATTCGCGCAGCAGGCCCTCGGTGTGCTCGATCGTCCGCGTGATCCCAGCGACGACGGGATAGCCGTGCTCCGCATAGCCGATCGCGTAGGCGAGCACGTCGGCGAGCGGCCACGTCCCGAACTCCTCGAGCAGGCGAAGCCAGCCGCTGACGGCTCCCGGCACGCACGCGGCGAGGAGGCCTGTGCCCGGAACGAGGTCGTGGCCGAGTGAGCGGTAGCGGTCGATCGTCGCAGCGGCGGGCGAGACGCCCTGCGCGCAGAGCACGAGCGGCTCGCCGCGGTCGGCCGACCAGAATACGGCCGGTAGGTCGCCGCCGGGGCCGTTCAGGTGCGGCTCGACCACCTGCAGCACGAAGCCGGCCGCGCACGCCGCGTCGAACGCGTTGCCGCCGCGCTCGAGCACGGCCATGCCCGTGTGCGAGGCGAGCCAGTGCGTCGATGCGACCGCACCGAACGTTCCGCGCAGCTCGGGACGTGTCGTGAAGCTCATCCGACGAGCTCCGCCGGATCGAGGAGCGCGGGCGCGTCGCGGCCGGGTGCGACGAGATGACAGGCGACGAAATGGTTTCCGCCGACGTCGATCAGCGGCGGCTCGAGCTCGTGCGAGAGCGGCGCCGAGCGGTGCTCGAGCGGGCAGCGCGTGCGGAACCGGCAGCCCGACGGAGGATCGATCGGGCTCGGGATGTCGCCCTGCAGGACGACACGCGACCGCGCGCGCTGCACGACCGGGTCAGGCACGACGGCGGCCGAGAGGAGCGCCTGCGTGTACGGGTGCTTCGGCGCGGCGAACAGCTCGCGCGTTGGCGCGAGCTCGACGATCTTCCCGAGGTACATGACTGCCACCCGGTCACAGAGATACTCGACCGTGGCCAGGTCGTGCGTGATGAACAGGCACGAGAAGCCCAGCTCGTCCTGCAGGTCGCGCAGCAGGTTGAGGATCGACGCCTGCACCGACACGTCGAGCGCAGAGACCGGCTCGTCTGCGACGAGGAGCGTCGGCGACACCGCGAGCGCGCGCGCGAGCCCGATCCGCTGGCGCTGTCCGCCCGACAGCTCGTGTGGGTAACGGAACCGCAGCTCGTCGCGCAGGCCGACGCGATCGAAGAGCTGCGCGACGCGCGCGTCGAGCTCTTTCCCGTGCGCGATGCCCTGCACGTCGAGTGGCTCGCCGACGATCTGGCCGCACGTCATCCGCGGGTCGAGTGACGAGTACGGATCCTGGAAGACCATGTGCATGTCGCCGCGCAACGGCCGTAGCGCGCGCCGCGAGAGGTGCGTGATCTCGGCTCCCTTGAGCCGAATCTTCCCGCTCGTCGGCTCGACGAGCCGCATCACGCAATTGGCGACCGTGCTCTTGCCGCTTCCCGACTCGCCGACGAGACCGAGCAGTTCGCCGCGGCCGATCGAGAACGAGACCCCGTCGACCGCGTGCACGACGCCGCGCGCCCCGAAGCCGCGAACCGGGAAGTGTTTGACGAGGTCGACGACCTCGAGGGTGGGCGCTGGCGCGGTCACGACGGGTCCGTCCCCTCCGGCCCCGGGTGGAAGCACGCGACGAAGTGGTCTGGGCGCACCTCGCGAAGCTCGGGGATCTCAGTGCGAGTCCGCTCGTCTGCGCGCGGGCAGCGCGGGGCGAACGCACAGCCGTTCGGCAGCTCGGCCAGCGACGGCACACGCCCGGGGATCTCGCGCAGCCGGCCGCGCTCGCCGGCAGAGCCGGGCCGCGGCACCGCGCCGAGGAGGCCCATCGTGTACGGATGCTGGGGATGGGCGAAGAGTTCGTGCACCCCCGCCTCTTCCGCTTTCCGCCCCGCGTACATGACGATCACACGGTCGGCGACGTCCGCGACGACCCCGAGGTTATGCGTGATCAGCACGATCGCTGTCCCCAGGCGTTCGCGGATGTCGCGCATCAGGTCGAGGATCCCGGCCTGGATCGTCACGTCGAGCGCCGTCGTCGGCTCGTCGGCGATCAGGATCTTCGGGTCACACGCGAGCGCCATCGCGATCATCACGCGCTGGCGCATGCCGCCGGAGAGCTGATGTGGGTACTCGTCGACACGGCGCTCGGGGGCGGGGATGCGGACGAGCTCCAGCAGCTCGATCGTGCGTCGGCGCGCGTCACCGCGTGAAAGCCCGAGATGGCGGCGCAGCACCTCGCCGATCTGGTTGCCGACCTTGAACGCCGGATTGAGCGAGGTCATCGGCTCCTGGAAGACGAACGCGATGTCCTTCCCGCGAATGCGGCGAAGCCGGGACTGTGGGGCTCGCAGCAGGTCGATTCCGTCGAAGGTAGCCCGGCCGTCGACCACAGCCGTCTCGGGAAGGAGACGCAGCAGCGACATGAAGCTCACACTCTTCCCGCAGCCTGACTCCCCGACGACGCCGAGCACCTCGCGCTCGCCGAGCGAAAACGAAAGGTGGTCGACCGCGTGCACGAATCCGTCGTCGGTGTCGAAGCGCACCGAAAGGTCACTCACCTCGAGCACGTTCATCGCGTCGTCCTCGGGTCGAGCACGTCCCGCAGGCCGTCGCCCAACAGGTTGAACGACAGCGAGCACAAGAAGATCGCGATCCCCGGATAGATCGCAAGCCGCGGCGCCTGCGAGAGATACGACTGCGCGTCGGCGAGCATCACGCCCCACGAAGGGGTCGGCGGCTGCACGCCGAGCCCGAGGAACGAGAGCACCGCCTCACCGATGATCGCGGACGGGATCGCAACCGAGGCCTGCACGATTAACGTCGAGAACATGTTCGGCAGCACATGTCTGCTGAGGATTCTCAGGTCGCTCGCGCCGTTCGCGACTGCGGCGCGCACGTAGTCCTCCTCGCGCAGTGCAAGCGCCTCGCCGCGGGCAACGCGGATCAGCCCCGGCGCGGCGCCGACGCCGAGCGCGATCGTCGCGTTCGTCAGCGACGGGCCGAGGATCGCTGCAAGCCCGACCGCGACGATGAGAAATGGGAACGCGAGCAGCACGTCGGTCATCCGCGCGATCACGGTATCGAGCCAGCCGCGGTAGTAGCCCGCCACGACGCCGAGCGGTACGGCGATCGCCATCGCGAGCATCGTCGCGAGCACGCCGGCTTCGATCGAGGCGCGAGCGCCCCAGATGATCCGCGAGAGGACGTCGCGACCCAGCTCGTCGGTCCCAAGGAGGTGCTTGGCGGACGAGTGGGCCAAGGTTGCGTTGAAGTCGCTCGCGCCGGCCGAGTACGGGGCGATCCACGGAGCCAGGGTCGCCGTCACGATGAACACAGTCGCGACGACGAGGCCGACGATCGCGAGCGGCCGCCGGAGGAATCGCCGGCGCAGCAGCCGCCGGCGTCGGGCGCGCGGGTCGATCGCGACAGTGACCGGCGGATCGGCGAAGCTCACGGCGCCGACCCTGTCACGCGGATGCGTGGGTTGAGCAGCGAGTAGGCGACGTCGACGAGCAGGTTCACGACCACGTACCCGGTCGCGGTGACGAGCACGACGCCCTGCAGAAGCGTGTAGTCGCGTTGCTGAATCGCCTCGAGCGTCAGCCGGCCGAAGCCGGGGATGACGAAGATCTGCTCGGTGATCACCGCACCCGAGATCAGCGCTCCAAGCTGCAGCCCGATCACCGTCGTCACGGTGATCAGGCTGTTGCGGAGCGCGTGCTTACCGATCACCGACACCTCGGAGAGCCCTTTCGCGCGGGCGGTGCGCACGTAGTCGGCGCCGAGCGATGACAGCATCGAAGAGCGCATCTGGCGCATCAGCACCGCCGAGAGCCCGGTGCCGAGCACGACAACCGGCATCACCATGTGCTCAAGATTCTGCACCGGGCTCGACCCGAACGAGACGTAGCCGCTCGACGGCAGCCAGCCAAGGTCGACGGCGAACAGGATGATCATCATCAGGCCGAGCCAGAAGTGAGGCAGCGACAGGCCGACCAGCGCGAATGTCGTCGCAGCGTGGTCGGACGGCTTCCCGCGCCGCACCGCGGCGATCACGCCACTCGTGATTCCGATCAGGATGCCGAGCAGGACAGAGAGGCCCGCAAGCTCGAGCGTTATCGGGATGCGCGTGACGATCGTGTGCGCGACCGACAGGTCGCGCGAGTCCACACCGAGGTCGCCCTGGACCGCATGCCAGATCCACTTGACGTACTGCTCGGGCAGCGGCTTGTCGAGCCCGTACTTCTGCCGGACCGCCGCGATGACTGCGGGGTCGTTGTTCTCGCCGCTGAGCGCGATCGCCGGATCGCCCGGAAGAGCGCGCACGCCCGCGAAGACGATCATGCTCGAGCAGACGACGACGATCAGGGCGGCTCCCGCCTTCCGAAGCAGGAAGCCGCCCACTGATCGTCTGTCCTTTCCCTACTCCTACTGCGTGTATCCGGCGAATTGCGCGCGGATCAGGCCGTCGCCGAAGATCTGCACGCCGGTCACTTTCTTCGAGACGGCGTAGTAGTAGATCGGGTGGTAGAGGTAGATCAACGGCCGGTCGCGGTGGATGATCTGCATCGCGGCCCGGTAGAGCGTGTCGCGTGCCTTCGTCGTCACGGACTTCCGTGCACCGTTGAGGATGTAGTCGAGCTTCGAGTTCGAGTACCCGGCGTAGTTGAGCGTCCCGGGTGTTGCGACGAACCCGAAGATGTTGCCGTCCGGGTCGACGCGACCCGACCAGCCCACCGCGTACGCGTCGAACGAGCCCGCGGTCGCGCTGTTCAGCGACGTCGTGAACTCGGTCGGCTGGACCGTGACGTTGATCCCGACGGCCTTCTCCATCGACTGGATCACCTGTCCGAGCCGGGCGTTGACCGGATCGGTCCCGCCGAGCATCAGGTGCACGGTCGGGTTGTCGAAGCCCGATGCCTTGACGAGCGATTTGGCGAGCGCGTCGTTCGCATGCAGGTTGCACTGCAAGCCGGCGGTCGTTGGCTTGTACCACGGGCTGACCGGCGCGATCGGGTAGCAGTCGGGCAGGTTCAGGCCGCCGAACACGACCTTGTTGATCGTTGTGCGGTCGAGCGCGACGTCGAATGCCGTCCTGAGGTACTGAGACTTCGCAAGCGGCGTGCCCACGTTCGCGTACCCCTTCCCGACACCTTTTTTGTTGCCGATGTTCAGCGTCAGGCCTTGGTAGCCGATTGTGACCGCCTTCAGGACCGAGACGGTGTTGTCTTTCTGCAGCGTCGGGACGTCAGTGGACTGGATGCGGTCCTCGACCTGGATGTCGCCGGCCCGCATTGCCTGCGTGCGCGAGCTCGGATCGGTCATGATCTTGAACACGATCGACGCGAGGTGAACCTTGGCCTTGTCGTAGTAGTACGGCGACTTGACGAGCGTGATGTGGTCACCTGCGACGCGGTCCTTGACCGTGAACGCGCCGACGCAGATCGGGTTCGTCGCAAAGGACGATCCCTCCGACGCGATCGCCTTCGGCGAGAGGATCATCCCGGCGCGGTCGGCGAGCTGCGCCGTGAGCGGCGAGTACGGCGCGGACAGGTGCAGGATGACGGTGGTCGCATTCGGCGCGTCGACGGACTTGATCGGCGAGATCTCGCTCGCCCGCACCGAGCCCTTGAACGTGAGGTAGCGCTCGAGCGTGCTCTTCACCGCGGCGGCGTCGAACGCTGTGCCGTCGTTGAACTTGAGACCGCTGCGAAGCTTGATCGTGTAGGTGAGCTTGTCCTTGGACACCTGCGGAAGCGCCGCCGCGAGCTGCGGGACGATGTTCAGGTGGGAGTCGAGGTCGTAGAGCTTCTCGCAGGTTGCGAGGAAGACCATCCGGCCGACGAACGTGCGCGCGAGCGTCGGGTCGAGGGCGTCGGGCTCCTCGGCGAGCCCGATCGTGAGCGTGCCGCCATTCTTGATCTGCGGCGCAGCGGTCTTGGTGCCGCGCGCGGCTGCGACCGCGGCGGTGAGCGCTCCGGCCAGCACGAGCCCCAGTGCCAGCAAGGCGAAGCGTCTGAACGAGCCTCTCATGTGCGAATCCCCCTGGTGGGACGACGATGCGCGTCGCCGGGTTCGGCGAGCGCCCCCGCTCTTTGGCTGGGCGGAGGAAGGGCGAGCTTAGGTTGGATCCGCTTTCTTGTCAACTGGATACAAAGACGGTATCGTCAGCGGCATCGAGGCCCCTGCTCTGACCACGCCGACGCAACTCGCGCCGGATGCGCGTCGGCGCCGCCTCCGCTTTGGGCTCGATCCGCGACTGATCGCGATCGGGGTCGCGGGCGGCGTCCTCTCCGGCCTGCTTGGAGTGGGCGGCGGCATCGTGATGGTGCCCCTGCTCGTTCTCTGGGCGGGGTACCCGCAGCGTGACGCGCACGCAATGTCGCTCGGCGCGATCATCCCGATCAGCCTCGCAAGCGTGATCACCTACGGCGCGGCCGGCAAGGTTCGGCCGGCCGATGCGCTCCTCCTTGCGATCGGGTCGATCGTCGGCGCGCGGATCGGGGCCGGGGCGCTGACGCGGATCCGCGAGCGGCCGCTGAAGTTCGTCTTCGGCCTCTTCCTGGGCGCGATCGCGATTCTCATGCTGGTGCGCTCGTGACCGGGGTCGTGCTCGGCATAGCGCTCGTCGCCTTCGGCATCCTCACCGGCGGCGCCGCGGGGCTCCTCGGCGTCGGCGGCGGGACGCTGATGGTGCCGTTTCTCACGCTCGCGGTCGGCATGTCCCAGCATGAGGCCGAGGCGACGTCGCTGCTCGTCGTCCTCCCGACGGCGATCGTCGCGAGCATCTTCCTGCACCGCAAGGGCATCGGCGACCTGCGCGTCGCGCTTCGTTTCGGCCTCCTCGGAACGGGCGGCGGCGTCGTCGGCGCGCTGCTTGCGCTCGCGCTGCCGGCGCATGTCCTGCGCCTCATTTTCGCGGTGTTCCTCGCGCTCGTCGCCACCCGGCTCGTGCGCGACAGTCTTGTCTCGTCATGACGCAGACGTTCACCTCCGACGGCCTCGTCGACCGGCTCGCTTCCACGATCCAGGCACGCATCCTGAGTGGGGAGATCCCGTCGGAGTCGCGCCTGCGCCAGGAGACGCTGGCCGCCGAGTTCGGCGTCAGCCGCACGCCGGTGCGCGAGGCGCTGCGCAAGCTCCAGTCCGCGGGCATCGTCGTGCTCGAGCCGCGGCGCGGCGCGGTCGTGCGCGGCCCGACGGCCCGCGAGGTGCGTGAGGCCTACCTTGTGCGCGCCGAGCTCGAGGGGCTCGCCGCCGAGCTCGCGACGCCCGCGATCACCGACGACGAGCTCGCGCGCCTGCGCGAGGCCGAGGCGCTCTTCCGGCGTGCGATCCAGGGCGTGATCGAGGAGCGCCGCACCGGCGGCGAAGCTACGCCCTGGTCGGCGGAGAGCGACTGGGAGCGCGCGAACAACATCTTCCACCAGGTGATCCAGGAAGCGGCCGGGAACCGGCAGCTGCTGGCTGCGATCTCGCACCTGCACCGAAGCTTCCCGCGCCATCTGACCTGGGCGGCGCTCAGCAAGAACTCGTACCTGCTCGCCGAGAACATCGAGGAGCATCACCGCATCCTCGCCGCGATCGGGCGGCGCGACGCGCCGGCCGCGCGCGCCGAGATGGCGGCGCACGTCCGCTCAGCGGGCGAGCTCGTCGCCGTCGGGCTCGAGCACTAGAGACTTGTGCGCACGGCGCCGACGTGCTCGAGCACCGCGTGGGTGCCGGAAACTCGGTCTCTCGCGGGTGCGGCAAGTGAGGTCCGCCGACGATCCGAACGCGGTGTCGCTCCGGATGTCTAGGTGAGCCCATGGCACCGGTCGCTGCTCGCGCGGCGTTGGACGTATCCGGGTCGGCGGGCCGGGAGACCTGCGACGGCCGCTGCTGCTCGCGCTTTGATTGTGCTGCTGGCCCGGGAGATCCGGATCGCGGCGAGTGCTGTCTGGTCGATCCTGCAGCAGGCCGGAATCGACCCGGTGCCGCGCCGCTCGTCCGAGAGCTGGCGGCACTTTCTACGTGCCCAGGCCACCGGGATCGTCGCTTGCGACTTCTTCACCGTCGACACTGTGCTGCTCCGTCGGCTCTATGCACTCGTGTTCATCGAACTCGCGACCCGCGGGGCCGGAGTTCGCGAGACCCACGGTCAGTCTTTCGTCGCGCGCTCGACGATTGCTGCGAGTCGGCTTTTCACGTCGGCTGCGATCTCGGCCAGTTGGACGTTGCCAACGATCGAGAGCATGCGTTCGGCGTCGATTGCCGACACGTGTGTCTGACCGGCGCGCTCGTACACGATGACGTTGCAGGGGAGCAGGACACCAAGCTCCGGCTCCGCCTGGAGGGCCTGGTGTGCGAGCGGCGGGTTGCAGGTGCCGAGAATCACGTAGGGCTCTCCGTCGACGTCGAGCTTCTCTTTCATGGTTGCCTGCACGTCGATCTCGCAGAGCACGCCGAAGCCGTCTGCTTTCAGCTCGTCGCGCACGCGCTCGACCGCGTCGGCGAACGGCAGCGTGGTTGTTGCGCTCAGCGTGTAGCTGGTTCCGGGCATTCGCATTCCTCCTCCAGGTAGCGGCGACGTGCTTTCTCCGCCTTGGCGCGGTGCGCGCCGGCCTCTCGTGGCTCAGTGAACTGCGCTTCAAGAAACGTCTCGATCGCCTCTTCACCGATTACAGCCACGCGATCTGCCATCACGAGGACCGGGATCGAGTCGGAACCGGTCGCGTCGATCAGTGCGCGGCGTTCGGTCTGCTCGACTGGCACCTGGCGAACGAGGTAGTCGACCCCAAGCTCGGTGAGGCGTTGACGTACCCGACGCGAAGCAGGGCACCACTCTGTTTGCCCAAAGCTCGAGCATCACGCGTGGCCGAACGTGACGTTCGGGAGCACACGGTCGAGCCAGCGTGGGACAGCCCAGGCGCGGCGCCCGAAGACGCGCAGCAGCGTCGGGATCAGGATCAGGCGGACGAGCATCGCGTCGAGCAGGACGGCGATCCCGAGAATGACGCCCATCTCCTTCGGCGGCAGCGGGCCGGAGAGCGCGAACGTGAAGAACACAGCGACCATTACTGCTGCTGCGGCGAAGATCACGCGCCCGGAGTGCGCGAGCCCTCCGATCATCGCCTCGCGCGGGTCGCCCGTTCGGTCGAAGTACTCCTTGGCCGACGAGAGCAAGAAGACGGTGTAGTCCATCGAGATCGCGAAGATCATCGCGAAGAAGAACACCGGCCCCCAGGCGTCGAGGAACCCCTGCGACTGAAACCCAAGCAGCCCGGCTCCGTGGCCGTTCTGGAAGATCAACCGTGCGACGCCGAAGGCGGCTCCGGTGGCAAGCAGGTTCGTCGCCACGCCGAGTGCCGCGATCAGCGGCGCGCGGAGCGCGAAGAGGAGCAGCAGGAAGCCGAGGGCGAGCACAATCCCGATCACGAGCGGCGTCTTCGCGCGGAGTGATTGCTCCAGGTCGTGGTTTTCCGCCGCCGCGCCGCCGACGAGCGCGGCCGGCGGAAGCGTCGAGCGCAACCGGTCGATCGTTCTACCAGTGGCCGAACTCGAGGGGTCGGTCGTTGGGATCGCCTGGATGAGCGCGAGGCCGTTGCCGCCGAGCTGGGCCGGCGCGACATTGGCAATACCGTTATCACGCCGCAACACTGAGGCCGTCGCGGTCTCCGCTTGGCGAGGAACGACGACCTGCAGTGCGCCGGGTGCGCCGACGCCGAACGCCTGCTGGACCTGTGTGTAGCCGATCCGTGATCCGTCGCTTGTCGGGACGACCTTGATCGACGGCATGCCTGTCTTCAGGCCGAAGACCGGGAGCGCCAGCAGCACGAGCACAAGCGTTGCCGCCGGGCCGTAGAGGTGTGGCTTGTGCCAGAGCCGCTCGCCCCAGCGCGCGAACCGCGCGGAGCGGTGCTCGCCGGAGTGCACCCAGCGAAGCGGGAGCGCATCGACGCGGGGTCCTAGCTTCGCGAGCACGCCGGGCAGCAGGGTCAGCGTGGCGGCAAGAATGAAGATGACGCTGATCATGATCCCGAGTGCCATCGACCGGAACGCCGGGCTCGGCACGAGCATCACCGCCGAAAGCGAGATCAGCACAGTCGCGCCGGAGAAGAGCACCGCCTTGCCCGCTGTGTCCATCGTGACCGCGACCGCATCGCGCGCGTCGAGCTTCGAGCCGAAGAACGCGCCGCGGAAGCGACTGACGATGAAGAGCGCGTAGTCGATCCCGAGTGCGAGCGCGAACATCAGCGCGAAGTTCATCGCCCAGATCGAAATCTCGAAGCCATGTGTCAGCACCGACAGAAGGCCGGCGGACGCGACAAGTCCGAGGATCGTCAGCATCAGCGGCAGTCCGGCGGCTGCCAGCGCCCCGAACGCCAGTGTCAAAATGACGAGCGTGACCGACCAGGAGTAGAGCTCCGACTTCATCATCGCCGTGCGATTCGCGGCGTTGAAGTCGCTCCACATGCCCGACGCTCCGGTGAGCGAGACCTGGACGCCATTTGCGCCGGCTGCGTGCAGTTTCGACTTCAGGGCATCGGCGGCGGCGACCATTGCGGTCGGGTCGCCTTTGGCGCCCGCAGTGACGATCGCCGTGTGCCCGTTGGTGGAGATCGTCGCGCCCGCGGTCGGCGGCACGACTGACGCGACCGACCGGTTCTGCCGCAAGAGCTGCTCGACACGCGCGACCGTGGAGCGGAACGCGGGCGCCGAAGTGGTCAGGTTGGGAGAGTGCACGACAACCATCAGCGCCGAGCTCGAGAGGCCCGCGAAGTTGCGTTGGATCAGCTGCCGTGCCTCCACCGACTCGGAGCCGTTCGCCTGCCAGCCGGCCCCGGAAAGCGCCGTCTCGACCTTCGGCGCGAACGCGCCGAGCGCCACTGCGACGATCGCCCAGGAGACGGCTACGAGGCGGAGATGATCCGCAGTCCACCTTTGGAGAGAGACATGGGTTCACGCCACCAGCGTGGCGGAACCACCGGAACGCCACCGGCGACGACACACCCGCCTCGCCCGCCGCCTCCTCGGTCTTCAGCCCACGAGCAATCGCCGCCCAGAACCGAACGCGGTCATCGCGCCACGCCACCGTCGGCCGACCCGGCGACGGCACCTGCCCCCGATACAACTGCACCTGCCGCTGCCGCTCCCGCATCGTTCCCAACGCACACCTCCACCGTCGAGGTGTTGCGACGACCACTTGAATCCACCCAGTACACCTCGTTCGACTACACCCAGACCCTTGACGACCACGGCGTGCTCGCCTCGATCGGCTCGGTCGGGGATGCATTCGATAACGCGACCGCGGAGAGCTTCGTCGACAGCTTCAAGACCGAGCTGATCCGCGACCGCGTCTGGCGCAGCCGAACACAGCTCGAGCTCGCCATCGTCGAGTACGTCGCCTGGTTCAACAGCGAGCGCCTCCATACCTCACTCGCAGGCATCCCGCCGGCCGAGTTCGAACAGCAGCATGCAAGACGCTAGGTTCTAGAGACCGCCCCTCTTGACGAAAAGAGGGAACCAATCAAAACCGTCTCCGCGAAACCCGGGAGGGCTCACAATTCTCGTTGTCGGACCGGACGACAACAGGGGTTTACGCGACAGCCTCTCCAGCTCATTCGAATGCTCGCTGCGCCCGAGCAGCACAACCAGCT
>Ga0207933_1001265_pt1 | contig 19976 bp, 13 predicted proteins | sample NGESurdeep092012_4_FD_184488 | JGI IMG/M metagenome (GOLD analysis project Ga0207933, IMG submission 184488) | Arctic peat soil microbial communities from Barrow, Alaska - NGEE Surface sample F53-3 deep-092012 (SPAdes) | ecosystem: Environmental > Terrestrial > Soil > Wetlands > Peat ...
CCGCCGGTGCTGGTGTCATTTTTCACGCCAACCGCGATGACGTTGTCGCCGGCACGCAGCGCATTCTTGATGTCAAACGCAGGTTTGTCGCTCCAGTCGTGCGACTCGCCGATGCGCTGGTTGTTGCAGTAAATCCAGCCGTGATCGTCAATCGTGCTGAACTGAACCCGGATGTCTGAACTGTCCAGGTCTTCCTGCGTCAGCTTGACGTGCACACGGTAAATCGCCGTCGTGTTTTCCTGCAACGGCATGTCGCCGGGCTTGGCGGCGTTCCACGACGAATCGTCAAAGTCCGGCGCGAATTCCGGCCCCGCCGGGCCGCGCCCACGCGTGGAAAATTCTCCGGGCTTCCAGCGCCAGTCGTTCACGGCAATGGTGCGCATCGGGCGCTGCGGCACAAAAGTATCCGGTTCATGGCAACTGGGATCGCCGTTGCCCACGCCGATGATTTTGCCGGCGCCTTCGATGGCAAAATTGATTTTGTTCTCCGCCACCGGCACCACGCGGCCTTGCGCGTCCACGGCGGAAACGGTGAACACGCTCACGTCCTCGCCGTCGGCATTGATCGTCTTGCGGTCCGGCGTCAGTTGAATTTGCGCGGCGTCGCCTGTGGTTTCCACCTTCGTTTCGGCGATGACGTTTCCGCTGGCGTCAAATCCTTTCGCGCTCAAGGTTCCCGGCGCGTATTTCACCTGCCACGTCAGATGCGAATTCGGCTTCATCGTTTGTTTGCCCAGCGATGCGCCGTTCAGGAAAAGTTCCACCGCTTTGCAGTTGCTGTCAGCGTCCACGCGGATTTCCTGGCCTTCCTTGCCGGGCCAGTTCCAGTGCGGCATCAGATGCAGCACGACATTCGTGGTCCACCACGATTTATAGTAATAAAAACTGTCCTTCGGAAAACCGCACGTGTCGAGAATGCCGAAGTGCGAATTGATGCACGGCCAGGAATATGGCGTCGGCTCGCCGCGATAGTCAAAACCGGTCCAGACAAACGCGCCGGACAGCCACGGACGCGGCGCGAAATAACTCCACCAGGTTTCGGCCGACGTGTAACCCCGCCATGCTCCGTCGTAGGCGCTCACATAGCCGTGAGGCCGGTCATTCGTGTAAATGCCGCGCGTGGTGATGGCGCTCGCCTGCTCGGTGCCGATGTTCGGTTGCGTCGGATGTTCGGCGTGATAGCGGTCCATGTCGCGCCCGATGTGATAATTCCAGCCGCGCACTTCGATGACGGCGTTGATGCCGCGATAGACATCGCCTTCCGGCGAGGCATACGTCACGGGGCGCAGCGGATCGAGTTGATTGACGTAATCCTGCATCGTGCGCGCGACGTCTCCGGCAATTGGCGTGTCTTGCACGGCGAATTGTTCGTTGGCGATGCACCAAATCGCCACGCTGGGATGATTGCGGTCGCGACGGATTTGATCGTCCCACTTTTTTATGTTCCCCGAATCGCTGCCCATCAACCGGCTTTCGTCCAGGACCAACATTCCGAGCCGGTCGCAGGCATCGAGCAGTTCCGGCGTGGGCGGATTGTGCGAAGTGCGGATGGCGTTGCAACCGAATGCCTTCAATTGCTTCACGCGAAATTCCTGCAACGCATCCGGGATGGCCTCGCCGACCCCGGCGGCGTCCTGGTGATTGCAGGTGCCGTAAATTTCGTAATGCTTGCCGTTCAACAAAAAGCCGTTCGTCGCGTCAAAGCCGACGGTGCGGATGCCGAAGGCGGTTTCCTTTTGGTCAACAACCTTGCCGGCGGATGAAACCGTGGTGACAAGTTTGTATAACTGCGGATTTTCCGGCGACCAGAGAACAGGCGCGGAAAGCTTTGTTTCCAATTTCACGGCACCTTGCGATTCGCGTTTCACATTTTCCGATTCGGAAAACTTTTTGAGCGATTTGCCGGCAGGCGAAATGATTTCACAGTTCACGGTCGCTTTCGCGGCGTTGGTCATCGTGTTGAGCAGACGAACTTCGACGGCGATTTCAGGACGGCCTTGCGGAATGTTTTTTTCAAATTCGGCCTGCACAAAAATCCCGTCCGGCGCGATGGCCACCGGCGCGGTCTTGTCCAGCCAGACGTGCCGGTAAATGCCCGCACCCTCGTAAAACCAGCCCTCGAATTTCGTCGCATCCACGCGCACGGAAACCACGTTCGTGCCGCCAAAATGCACCACGTCCGTGATGTCTTCGCGAAATGGATAATAACCGCCTTCGTGATGTTGCACGAACCAGCCGTTGACACACACCGTCGCGTCGTGCATCACGCCATCGAACGTCAGCCAGATGCGTTTGCCTTCGTCTTCCTTCGGCAACGTGAACGTGCGGCGATACCAGCCGACGCTGTTCTGCGGAAAAGTCGGGCCGAGCGCCTTGAACCCGTGGCCGCCGTCAGCGGTCGGATCAAAAGGCAGTTCAATTCCCCAATCGTGCGGCAGGTTGACGGCGCGCCAGTTCGCGTCGTTGAACCGTTCCGACGCCGCGCCGCCACCGGTGCCGGAATTCACCCGGGTCAGCGCATCCGGCCAGTCGTCGCCGAGATGGAATTTCCAGTTCAAGTCGAGCGAGAGATGTTCGCGCGGCGAATCGGCGGCCGGAACTTGGATTACAAAAAACGCGATGCACGCGCCGACAAGAAAGGCGCGATTGAAGGGGGTGGTTTTCATTTGCAAATTATAGCTAAACATTGGCCGGCACGGCAAGGGCCGCAAGCGAATTCAAGCGCCGCGCGGCTCATTCATTTTAACGACAAGACAAACGCGCCCGCATCGGCAATAATAGACAACACAATCGCAGCCAAATATTTTATTGCCAAAATGATCGCATTGAACAAAGCTGTCAGCGCCAGTCTTTTCCACGACGACGCCACGCTGCCGTGGCTCTACGACCCGATTTGCGCATGAATTTGAAAAAAACATTGCTGCTCGCCGCCGCGCTGTTTTGCGCGCCGTGGTCTTGCCACGCCGGAAATTACACCAACTTTTCCGTCGCGATTTACATTCCCGTCAATGTCGTCCAGAGCTTCGACAATCCGCAGAAACTCGTGGATGACTGGAACACCATCCACCGCCAGTTGAAGGTGGACAAGGTGTATATCGAAGTCCAGCGCGACCGCACCGTGGCGAGCGACGAAACACTGAAGCGTGTGAAGAAATTTTTCCTCGACCACGGCGTGCAGGTCGCCGGCGGCATGGCGCTGTCCGACGGCAGCATCGGCGGGCAGTTCAAATCCTTTTGCTACACCGATCCGCAGGACCGCGCATTCATCCAGAGCGCGGCGGAACTTGCGGCGCGGCATTTTGACGAGGTGATCCAGGACGATTTCTTTTTTGACACGACCAAATACGATTCTGACATCGCGGCCAAGGGCGGCAAAAGCTGGACGCAGTTCCGCCTGGAACTGATGGACGAAGCGGCGGAAAATCTGATTGTCAAACCGGCGAAGGCCGTGAATCCGAAGGTGAAAATGGTCGTCAAATTTCCGAACTGGTATGAGCATTTCCAAGGCTCCGGCTACGACCTCGAACGCGAGCCGAAAATTTTCGACGGTATTTACACCGGCACGGAAACGCGCGATCCGGTGATCACCGACCAGCATCTACAGCAATACGAAAGCTACGAGATCATCCGCTACTTCGACAACATCGCGCCGGGCCGCAACGGCGGCGGCTGGGTGGACACCTACAGCCTCCGCTACCTTGACCGCTACGCCGAGCAGTTGTGGGACACGCTGTTCGCCAAGGCACCCCAGATCATGCTCTTCGAGTGGTCGGCCATGACACGGCCGTTTCAAGTGGGCGACCGCTCCGCATGGAAAAATCTGCCGACGAGCTTTAATTTTTCCGAAATGACGAACGGTTTTCCCGCGCCGACATGGGCGCGCGTCGCCGGCTATTCGCTGGAACAGGCGGACAAATTTCTCGGACAGCTCGGCAATCCCGTCGGCATCGCCAGCTACAAGCCGTATCAATCCAGCGGCGAGGACTTCCTGCACAATTATCTCGGCAACCTCGGAATTCCGATTGACCTGCGCCCAGAATTTCCGACGAACGCGAATCTCGTTTTGCTGACCGAAGCTGCAAAAGCCGATCCCGACATCGTGGCAAAAATCAAAGGCCAGTTGCGCGCTGGCAAATCCGTGGTCATCACGTCGGGACTGCTTCGCGCGTTGCAGGACAGGGGCATCGAGGACATCGCCGAAATCCGCTGGACGGACCGGAAATTTCTTGCGCATCAATACGCAGGCGGCTTCGGCGCCGGAAATTTTTCCACGCTCGACGGCGGGACGAACGACGTGCTGTTCCCTGAAATTGATTTCCTCACAAACGATTCATGGTCGCTCGTGCGCGCCGAGGCCGACGGCAACGGCTTCCCGTTGTTGCTCATGAACCGCTACGCGAAGGGAATTCTCTACGTCTGGACCATGCCGGATAATTTCGCAAACCTCTACGCGCTGCCGCCGGAAGTGACCGGCGCGATCAAGAATTTCGTCATGCGCGGATTTCCCGTGCGGCTGGACGGCCCGCCACAAGTGGCGCTGTTCGCGTATGACAACGGCGCGTTCATCGTTCAAAACTTTTCCGCCACGGCGGCTGACGTGAAAATTTCCACGCTGGGAAATGCGACAAAATTGAAAAATCTTGTCACCGGCGAAATTCTCGAAGGCAGATCGTCTTCGCCCCAGCGCGGCTTTAGCCGGCGGACTGAAACGGGCGAAAATCGCGTCTCGTTCGGCGTGCAACTGCCGCCGCACAGCTATGCCGTGTTCGCACTGGAAACTGATCACGGAAACGAAAGCACGCCGTCCAAATAAAACTCGACAGAAATTCGTTGCACGAAGACACTGCAATCGAAACCCATATTTTTGAACAGGCAGAATTGATATGAAACGAAAAATAAATTGTCTTGCCCTCGGCCTCGCGACGTTCTGCGCCGCCATGAATTTATCGGCCGCCGCCGCCAACGAAAACGAAACGGTCAGACTGGTCTCGGCTGATCTCAAGCAAACGAACGGCCCGCTCGACACCATGTTCAATTTCTGCGTCGGTGCAGGCCGCGCCAATGAAGGCTTGCGCGCCGACTGGCAGCGGCAACTCACCTACGCCCATCAACAGTGCGGCTTCAAATACATCCGCATGCACGGTTTGTTCGACGACGACATGGGCGTTTATCGGGAAGAAAACGGAAAGCCGGAATACAACTGGCAATACATTGACGAGCTTTTCGACTTTCTCCACGGCATCGGCATGAAGCCGTTTGTGGAATTGAGCTTCATGCCGGATGCGTTGGCCAGTGGCCGCAAAACTATTTTCTGGTATCGCGGCAACGTGACGCCGCCCAAGGACATGACCAAGTGGGCCAATTTCATCAAAGCCTTCGTCCAACATTGTCAGGAGCGCTACGGCGACGCGGAGGTGCGCACCTGGTATTTCGAGGTCTGGAACGAACCGAATTTGAGCGGCTTTTTTTCCGGCACGCAGCAGCAGTATTTTGATCTTTACGCAGCCACAGCGCGCGCCATCAAGAGCGTTTCACCCGATTACAAGGTGGGCGGCCCGGCGACGGCGGGTTGCGGCTGGATTCCGGAGTTCATTCATTTTTGCGACACGAACCATGCGCCGGTGGATTTCATTTCCACGCACACCTACGGCGTGCAGAGCGGTTATTTGGATGTAACCGGCACCTCCGGCACGGCCCTGGCCCGCAACCCCGACTCCATCTGGGGCGACGTGAAACGGGTGCGCCAGCAGATTGCCAGTTCGGCGATGCCCAAGCTGGAGTTGCACTTCACCGAATGGAGCACGTCCTACACGCCGTCCGATCCGATTCACGACAGCTACCACAGCGCGGCTTACATTTTGGACAAGCTCAAGAATTGCGGTGACGCCGCGCAATCCATGTCCTACTGGACGTTCACGGACATTTTCGAGGAAGCCGGGCCGCGCTGGGAGGCGTTTCACGGCGGTTTCGGCCTGATCAATTACGAGGACATCAACAAGCCGGCGTTTTACGCGTATCAATTTTTGAAGCGGCTCGGCCCGACGGAATTGAAGGACAGCGATCCGTCGTCGTGGATTTGCGCCGACAAATCCGGCGGCGTGCAGGTGCTGGTTTGGGATTTCACCAACACCTTTCCGCGCACAAACATGATCAACCAGGTCTTCTACAAACGCGACCTGCCCGCGCAGCCCAAGAACAGAGTCACGCTGGGCCTGTCGCACCTCCGCAGAGGCGAATACACCGTGACGACTTACAAAGTGGGCTACCGCGTGAACGACGCCTACGCCACCTATCGCGATTTGGGCGCGCCTGCGCAGCTCACCAAGGCGCAGGTAGCTGAAATCAAATCCAAAAACAGCGGCGCGCCATTGGAAACCAAGACCGTGAAGATTGGCCGCGATGGACAATTCACAGAGCAATTCGACCTCCGTGAAAACGACGTCGTAATGGTCACGCTCAAGCCGCTGCGGTAATCAACCGGAGAGCCGGAGATTGCACTGCGGCCTAGTGGTTCGACAGCATCATCCGCCTGCGCGCTTGATGCGGATGGAGATGTAAGGCTTGCCCGGCAGCAAAATGGAACGACCATTCGCGTCCGCGAAAAAAGCATCATCCTTCTGCTTCAGCGTGAATTCGCCGGACACAGGCGTCACGGTCATGTTCCACGTGTCGAGAACTTCGGCGGTGAATTTCATGCCGTCGGCGAGTTGAGGCTGGTCCGGGGCTGGTTTGAGGATTTCAAAATCCCAATTCGTCGGCGTTTGTTTGCCAAGATAGACCAGATAGTATTCCCCCGGCTGGCCGCCATATTCCGGATGCGACTTGTCAACCGGCTCGATGCCCTCGGCGGACGCGTCGGCGAGAACTTTTTCAGGAACGCGAGGCACGCCGGGCTTTGGCCTTTGAGCACGCCGCCTTTGGACCACCAGAGAACGCCTTCCAATCGGAGACGCTGAAATATAAGAGTTGGCACCGCGCTGCATTTTGATGCAAATGCCGCCTTCGCGTTTCATCCAGCAACGGCAGTCATGCGATAATGGTGCGCAGAAAGAAGGTTTTCAAGTTGAATTACAGCGACGGCGCGGCGCTCCATCCCCGCCAACTTTGGTTTTCGGGTTCAATCCGCCTCGCAACTGAACCAGCCGCACGTCACCCAGCCATGGCCGCGCACGATTTCAAAACCGGCCTCCACCACATCCAGATACATTGCCATGCTGAAATCCGGCCGCCCGTCCAGCAGCCGGAAAAAGTCCATCATGTCCACGTTCAAGCTGCCTTCGGTCGGCAGCCTGGCGGTTCTCCCGTGCGGCATAAACGAATAAACGTAGTAGCCCGCCGGGGCGTTTGTGCCCGCCCAAAGATCAAATGAAATCCCGTCCGCAACCGTGATGTTGGCCGCGATCAATTTGCCGAGCGGCGTGGAATTGTTGCCGGCCCAAACCATGACCTCCAGTTGCGGCACCGCCTTTTTGTCGTCGTGCCGCAAAAACATATCGTAAGCGAAATCGCCGTGGAGATCGTCGCCGCCGGAGTTGTAGGAAAACGAACACGGAATGTCGGTCGTATCAGACAGTTTTTTCGGAAACAAATCGTCATCGGTTGGATTCCAGCCGTAATGCCAGCCGCGAATGCTCGCCGGATAGCCGTAAAGTCGGTTAGTCGAAAAATTGAAACTGGCTGTCCATTGGGGCGCGTCCGCCGTGCCCGGCTCCCAGCCGATTTCTTCGCGGCTGAAATTGTTGTCCCACGCATAATAGGGCGGAAACAGGTTGAACAGTTTTGCGCGGGACTTTTTTTGCGTCGAAGTGGAAGCGGCTGAACCGCTTTGTTCTTCCGGCGGTGACTTGCCCGTCAGCGCGCGGAACATTTCCGCCGCCATCAGTTTTGCCCCCTCGTCGTTCGGGTGGACGGCGTCGGGAAACAACTCCGCCTTTCCCGCCAGCGCCGAACGCAAATCAATCACGTTCGCGCCGGTTTGATTCGCCACCGCGCGAATCATCGGAATCATCTCGTCGCGGATCGTTTTGTCGTTGATGCCCCAGCGGCCTGGAAAATCCGGCGTCGGATAGCAGATGAACATTTTCGCCGCCGGATTGGCCTGGCGAAACGCGGCGATCATTTCCTTGTAATCGCCGATGAAATCGGCTTTGTGCTGCCAGTTGTTGACGGCATTGGTCGCGTCGAGGCTGCCGTCATCGGGATGTTTGCTGTCGTTCGCGCCGAAATCAATGATTACGATGTCCGCCTTGAAATCCAGCGCGTTGGTGTAGGCCGGGCGCGCGATGTAGGGAAAATCGCCGCGATGCAGCAACGTCGTGGAACTCACGCCAAAGTTGCGCACGTCATAATTTGTTCCCAGCCAGTTTCCGAGCTGCGCGGGATACGTCCGATGCAAGCCGGAGCCAAAAGTGATGCTGTCGCCCACGCACGCCACGCGCACGACCTCGGCGGCGGCAAAATGGGCAATGAAGAAAATCGCCGCCACACCGGCCAGTTGGAAAATGGTTTTCCTGCGTGGGTTCATAAAATTTGAAGCGTCGTCTTTATTTCTCCGCCAGATCGAAATTGTCGCGCAGCCGGAGGTCGCGCGACGAACTGCCGACCTGGATTTCAAAGCTGTCCGACTGCGCCACCCAGCCGTTTTGAGCCGGATCATAATACGCAAACGCGCCGCGCGTCAGGGGAATCGAAACGGTTTGTTTTTCGCCGGGCCGCAAAAAGACTTTTCTGAAGCCTTTCAACTCCTTTTCAGGCCGCGTCAGGCGCGGATTTTTTTCGTGAACGTAGAGCTGCGCCACTTCCGCGCCCGCGCGTTTGCCGGTGTTTTCGATTTCAAATTGCGCGGCCACGATTTCGTTCGTGCCGTCGCCGGGAATCAATTTCAGGTTGGAATACTCGAAGGTCGTGTAGCTCAATCCAAAACCGAACGGAAACTGCGGCCCGATGTTTTTCGTGTCATACCAGCGGTAGCCGACGAGCAAACCTTCCGCATAAGCCACCGTGCCGTTCGTGCCCGGATACGCACCCGCCCCAAAGGCATAGGCCGGCGTGTCGGACAATTTTTTCGGAAACGTCGCCGGCAGCTTGCCGGACGGATTCACGTCGCCGAACAGCACGCGGGCCAGCGCGTTGCCGCCTTCCATGCCGGGATACCACGCCTGCAACAGCGCGGGAACGTTGTCCAGCCACGAATCCATTTCCACCATCGTGCCATCGAGCACGACGATTGTTTTAGGATTTGCCGCCGCGATTTTTTGGATCAATTCGTCCTGACCGTAGGGCAGCTTCATATCCGCGCGGTCCGCGCCTTCGCAGTCGAAACCTCTGTCGTGATTCAACCCGCCAACATAGATCACCACATCGGCCGCTTTCGCGGCGGCGATGGCGCGCTCGGCCAGTTCCGGTCCGCCGCCCTTGCGATAGCCCTCGGAGAAAACAATGTTCACGTTTGTGCTGGCGCGGTTGACCAATCCTTGCAATGGCGTGATTTCGTAAAACGCCTTGATGCCCGAACTGTCGCCGCCGTGCGCCTGCAGGCGGATGGCGTTTTCGCCGATGACGGCAATCGTTTTAAGTTTCGTGGCGTCAAGCGGCAGCAACTGGCCTTCATTTTTCAAAAGGACAATTCCTTCTTCGGCAACGTGCCGCGCGACGGCCTGGTGCGCGGCGGTGTTGAGCGAGCCGGTTTTGCGATTGGCATCGAGGACGTGAGTGGCGATCATCACGCGCAAATTGTGCCGGACTTTGTCGTCGAGACCGGCCATCGGCAGTTCGCCGCTTTGCAGCAGATCCAAATACGGCTGCGCGAAGTAAAAATCGTTGTAATTCTTTTCCGTGCCCATTTCGAGGTCGAGACCGTTGAGCGCGCATTCGCGGGTGTCATGCACGCCGCCCCAGTCGGACATGATGAGTCCTTTGAAGCCCCATCCGCCCTTTAGGATTTTGTTGAGCAGATAATCGTTCTCGCTGCAGTGCTGGCCGCGAAACTGGTTGTAAGCGGCCATGACGCACCAAACGCCGGCGTCCTGCACGGCGGCCTTGAACGCCGGCAGATAAATTTCCCGCAACGCGCGTTCGTCCACCTCCACGTTGATCGTGCCGCGATCGGTTTCCTGGTTGTTCAGCGCAAAATGTTTCACGCACGAGGAAATATCCTGCGACTGCTCGCCGCGGATGTAGCCGACACACATTTGCGACGACAGATACGGGTCTTCGCCGAGATATTCAAAGTTCCGTCCGCAGAGCGGCGTGCGCAGAATGTTCACGCCTGGGCCGAGCATGATGTCCTTGCCACGAGCGCGAGCTTCCTGGCCGATGGCCTCGCCTTCACGGAAACCGAGGTCCGGATCCCAGGTTGCGGCAAGACAAATCCCCGCCGGCATGGCGGTAGAAAAATCGTCCGTGTGTCCGGAGGGGGTCCATGTGTCCGGCCCGATGTCTTCGCGCACGCCGTGCGGTCCGTCGTCCAGCCAGCGGCGCGGAATTTTCAGTTGCGGCATCGCTGCGGTGGTGAATTTTGAATCCGCGTGGATCAGCGAAATCTTTTCCGCCAGCGTCAACCGTGACAACAAATCGTCCACCCGGGTTTCGACGGGCTGATTGGCATCCAGATAAGGCGGCAGGCTCTCCGCGCCGGGAACTGAAACCGTTGACCCTGCCAGCAGAAAGCTGATCGCGCCTATCCCAAAAAGATAAATTTTCATGCCCCATGATGTAAATACGGACAACCTTTGGTCAAGCCGTCAAAATTATGCATCTCGAAGCTCGCATTCACGGCATGACTCCCGGCCTCCGTCAGGCAACGTCCCCATCAAAACCCGCGCAAATTTGTGCTGCTGCGCCGCGGCAAACCCGGGGCCGGGATGCGTTTGAGGACGAGATATTCGATGCCAAGCCGCTCGCAATACCCGCGCTTGCCGCCCTTGTCGCCGTCCTCATTCACAGCGTAAATGTCCGGCTGCAATTTTTTAATTTCCGGGTCGGCGTCCAACCAGCCGTCGCCGCTTGAAATCAAAGATTGCTTCACGAACCTGATCGAGCCGACGACATAACGCCGTTCGTCCTGCGGAACCAGCGGATGGCCTTCGCCTTTGAGCAGGCGGATGTTTGCATCGTGGCCGACGATGACATATAAATCACCGTGCGCACTGACTTCCTCCAAAAACCGGACGTGCCCGGAGTGAAACCAGTCGAAGCTGCCGGTGACCACCACCTTTTTTTTGCCGGGGACCGATGGCAGCGGCGGCGGTTCAGGAAAACCTTGAAGCTCGTCCGTTTTGAAAACGCGGTAGGCGATTTCATTTTCGGCGGCGGTTTTTTCGCGCGACGAACTGGCCGTTGCCGCAACGTCCGCCCAGATGTCCGCCTTAAGATTTTTCGGCAGCGAATCGAAACCGGCTGAACCATCAGCCTCAACCACGCGGCTGACGTAGCGGACGGCGTTCAGAAAATACTTTCGTTCGGCCAGCGGAAATTTCGGCGTTTTGCCGGCGAGTTTTTGGAGCGTGGCATCCGGCCAGAGCAGCACGGAAAGTTCGCCGAGCGTGGCCGCTTCCTCCAGAAAACGCAGATCGCCAGATTTGATGTCGTCAAATCCGCCGGAGACAACAACCTGTTTCTGCAAATTCACTTTTGAGCGACGCGCACGTTCACCTTGAACGCGCCGGGAACCGGCTCGTTGGCAATGACAATCAGATAGCCGCCGCCGCAGCCGGAATACATCGCGCCCAGATACTGCTTTTGATACGCCTTGAGCAGAGGCATCAAATCCGGCCGGAGGAGCGGATGCCGGACTACGTGCGGCAGCAATGTTTCCCAGCATTTCATGTTCAAATTAAACGACGCGCCGAGCGCTCGCGCATCCATTTTGACGATGGCGTCGTAACAGTCCTTGCCGGACTGGCCGAGCCGGGCGACCCATTTGGGATCGAGATTTTTTTTGCCCAGCGGACTATAGCCATTGGGCCGCGGCTCGACGGAAATAAGATGCAAAACCTTTTCCAGCCAGCGCGCGACCTTTGGGCTGTTGCACGATTCAATGTGAACGGGAAAAACGCCGCCGTCAAAATTGATGTCGTAATCCAACCGGTTCACGCCGGGATAAACCAAGCCGATCATGTCCTGCGAACCGCTCGGCTCGGCGTTGCCCTGGTTTTCCGCGTCGTAAAGTTCGCGCGCCAGTTCGTCGAGCGGTCGTTTCGGCAATTTGCCTTTCCAAATTCGCATCGCAATCGCACGGGTGCCGCTGGCAATGCCGGAACGGTCCATCGGACGGAAATCCGGCTCGATCTGCACCACGACCATCGAACCGGACGGCTCGGGGTTGTGCTGCGAGATGAACGGCTGGTCAATCCAGCCGCCCGCGAGTTGCAAGCGGTTGGGAATGGCGCCGAAATATCTGGCAACGGGCGATTTTTTCATCAGCCGATGCCCACGCGTTCGCCGGCTTTGCGCTTTTCATATTGCTGCTCGATCCACGTGTAAGTCTCCGCGAGGCCCTTGTTCAAAATCGTCTTCGGCTCCCACTTGAGAACTTTCTTGATGAAGGTGTTGTCAGAATTGCGGCCCGCCACGCCTTGCGGCGCGTTGAGGTCGTATTTGCGGTTCATCTTCACGCCCGCGATTTTTTCAATCTTGGTCAGCAGTTCGTTGATGGAGACCAGCTCGCTGGAACCGAGGTTGATTGGCGTGGCGATCAAATCGTCGCTGTGCATGATCTTGTCAATGCCCTGCACGCAGTCGTCAATATACATGAAGCTGCGCGTCTGATGGCCGTTGCCCCAGATGGTGATGTCCTTCTTGCCGGTCTCAATCGCCTCGATGACCTTGCGGCAGAGCGCGGCGGGCGCTTTTTCACGGCCGCCATCCCAAGTGCCGTGCGGTCCGTAGACGTTATGGAAACGGGCAATCGCCGTCTTCATGCCGCGTTCGTGCCAGTATTCCTCGCAGAATTGTTCGGAAATCAATTTCTCCCAGCCGTAGCCGCGCTCGGCCATCGCCGGATACGCGTCGGATTCCTTGAGCGCGCGGACGTTCGGATCCTGCTGCAACAGCGTGTTGTAGGCGCAGGCGGAACTGGAGAAAAAGTAGCGTCGCGCGCCTGCCTTGTATGCGGCCTCGACCATGTTGGTGTTGATGAGAATGGAACGCAGACATTCCACGCGAAACCGTTCGATGAAACCCATGCCGCCCATGTCGGCGGCGAGGTTATAGACTTCCACCGCGCCTTCGCAGACGCGCTTGCAATTCTCCTCGATGCTCACATCCAGGCAGAGGTTTTCCACGCCAGGGACGTGCAAATACCATTCATACAGCGGCTTCTTGTCCACCGCGCGGATGTTGGTGAAGCCCTTTTTTGTGAAATAGAGCGCCAGGTTGCCGCCGATGAACCCGCCCGCACCGGTGATGACAATCAAATCGTCCTTCTTCAGCGGCGGGTCTTTTTCCACGACTCTCTTAATTTCTTTCATAAATGGTTTGCAATTGTGTTGTTTTGAGCGTGCCGACAAGCGGCGTCTCATATGACCGTGGGACAAAATAGCTTCGACAACGCGGCACGACAATGGCTATAGTTGGCCAGTGCATGGACATTATTGACTTGCCTTCATGAAGCCGCCAACTCTGTCAACCCGGTCAAACTTGTCCGGCCCGGAGTTCTTCTCCGCGGACGTGGCGGAGGCACGGCGATTCTATCTCGATCTCAATCCGCCCAAGAACCGGCCTTTGGTCGTGGTTTGCGGCGGACTCGAACACTGCACACCGGATTACGCCATCCGCCGTGAATCCTTTCCCTTCTGCTCCATCGAATATGTGGCGCGCGGACGAGGCAGGCTAAAGCTCCAAGAACGCGCTTTTCCATTGCAACCGGGCCGTTTGTTTTCGTATGGCCCAGGCATCCCGCATCACATTACCGGCGACGCCGCCGATCCACTGGTAAAATATTTCGTGGATTTTGTTGGAACGAACACAACGGCCCTGCTGCGTTCCTGTGGCCTCACCACCGGCCATGTTTCCGAGGTTTTTCCGGTCAATGTGCTGCAACCGCTCTTTGACGAGCTCATCCACGCCGGGATTCAGGTGCGACGCGACAGCGCACTGTTATGCGCCAAGTTGCTGGAGTGCCTCGCACTCCGAATTGCCGGCGCACGAGCGCCGCTGAAAGGAGCGGGGACGCTGGCCTTTGCAACCTATCAGCACTGTCGCCAGCATATTGAAAAACACAGCCTGCGGTTGCGGACGCTGGAGCAGATCGCCGACGAGTGCCATATCAACAACGCCTATCTGTGCCGCCTGTTCCGGCGTTACGACCAGCAATCGCCTTACCAATATCTGCTCCGTCTCAAGATGAACCACGCCGCCAAACAGTTGCAACAACCAGGTGCGTTGGTCAAGCAGGTCGCCGAAGAGGCAGGTTTCATTGACCCGTTTCATTTCTCCCGGGTGTTCACTTCCGTATTCGGTCTTTCGCCCGCCAACTTTCGCGGACTGCGGCAGTAAATCTTAACGCCCCCGGGTTGATGTGATTGAACAGCCTGATGCCGGACGGATCATCGCGGCAATCTGGTTCATAAAATCAAGGATTTCTTCATGCATGTCCGCCCGATTCCCGCCCGAATTTTTTTGCGCCGGCACGTTTCACTACTTACATTGCCACACCAATGCAACCCGGCGATGCCGACCAGACAGTTGTCCGCCCCAAATGGGTCGGCTGGCTTTTGCATCCGGGCATCTGGTTTTGGCTGGTCATCGTGCTTGGCACCGCTATCCGCCTCTACTTCGTTATTTTTACCCAGGGCACAAATGATGTCGAACTTTGGCAGCAGCACGCCACCGGGGTTCGCGACCTGGGTTTGACTGGCTATTACCACTCAAATGCCTTGATGAACCATCCGCCGTTGATTGGCGTAGCCGAATCGTTGCTGCTTCGCGCGGCGGACGCCACCGGAATTCCATTTCGAATCCTCCTGCGTGCGCCATTCGCGCTGATTGATGCCGGCACAACCCTGCTGCTGCTTGGCTTGCTGCGGCGATCGCCCTGGCGGTTCGCCGCCGCCGCGTGCTACTGGCTGAATCCGCTGGCCATGATCTTCTCCGCGTATCACGGCAACACCGATTCCGCCGTGGCGTTTTCCCTCATGCTCTGCGTGTGGCTGCTGTCGAAGGGCAATGTCCTTGGCGCGGGCGCGGCGATGGGCGCGGGTCTTTCGATCAAACTACCCGGCGTGCTTGTTTTCCCGGCATTGTTTTTTTTCGTGCAAGGCTGGCGCCGGCGGCTGATTTTCCTTTTCGCAACGGGCATCACAGTTGCATTCACATATCTGCCCGCCATTTGCCGGGACGCGGGAATTGTCTATAAAAATGTTTTCGGCTACCGGGGGGAAATTGTGCAGACCGTGAACGGAATGCCGGTGTGGGGACCACGGGCGCTGATGTTCTCATTTTTGCCGCCGTCGGACAAGTGGCCGGCAAGCTGCGTCAGCGTGGCCACTTTTTTCATACAGAACGACTGGCTCATTGCGGTCCTGCTCATGCTGCTGCTGGCCTGGTTGCGCCGTTCGCGCCGCACCGCGCCGGAAGTCTGCGCCACCATTGCGATGAGTTACGCCATCCTTTACGGCATGACGGACAACTGGTCTTTTCAATACTTTGCCTGGTCGGTTCCATTCTGGTTTTTCCTGCGACCGTGGTTTTGGATTTCCGCTACGGCGCTCGCCGGCGGTTACATTTACTCGCTTTACTGGTTTTTATGCGGCAATCCATGGTTGCTCGGAAACTGGGATTTCGTCGGCAAGCCCCAATGGCCGCTAATTGTGATCATGTTCCGAAATCTGGCCGTGCTGTTCTTTCTTTCATGCGGTTGCATGTTTCTGATTTTGGCGCTGAAACAACAAATCATCGCCTGGCTTAAAACGTCAAATGCCCGAAGTTCCGCAGACCCTGTCTCGAAATCCAAGAAAGTTGAAAAATAATTCGCAGAAGGCAGTCTGAAAGCGGTGAAAAGCAAATGAAAAACATTTCCAGTTTCATCATTCAACGTGCGAAAATCTGCCGGATCACATCCTCGATCGGCACTTCCTGGATGTCAATGTCGCTCACCGGCAGTTCGTCCAGCAGCGATTTGCAGACGGGAATCACGCGGTCGCGTTTGACTTTGAACTTGATCGCGCCGGGAGTTTTTTCAACCACTTCGCCAAAACGCGCGAGATTTTCCGCCGGATAATCGTCCGTCTTTTCGCATTGGATTGTGACGAGCTTGAAATCGGCGAAGCGATCCACAATCTCGCTCAACTTTCCGTCGAAGAAAATTTTTCCGTGGTCAATGATGATGACGCGCTCGCACAACGCCTGGATGTCGGCCATGTAATGGCTCGTGAGCAAAATCGTGGTCTTGCGTTCGGCATTGTGGCGGCGGATGAAATCGCGGACGGTTTTTTGCGAGGTCACGTCCAGACCGATGGTTGGTTCGTCGAGAAAAAGAACTTTCGGCTCGTGCAGCAGCGAAGCGATCAGTTCCATCTTCATGCGTTCGCCGAGGGAAAGCTCGCGCACGCTGACGTTCAGCTTGTCGCGGACGGTGAGCATTTCGCTCATTTCGGCGACGGTGCGTTCGAAGCGGTCTTTGGGAATGCCGTAAATTTTTGCGTTCAAATCCAGCGACTCGCGCGCGGGCAAATCCCACCAGAGCTGGTTTTTCTGGCCGAGCAAAAGCGCAAACTGCCGGCGATAACCGTCGTCTCGCTCCCACGGCGTGTAACCGAGGACTTTCGCCGAGCCGCCCGTCGGAAAAAGCAGACCGGCAAGCATTTTCAAAGTGGTCGTTTTGCCCGCGCCGTTCGGGCCGAGAAAACCGACGAGTTCGCCGGGTTCAATCTTGAAGCTGACTTCGTTGACGGCGACGGTCTGTTCGTATTGACGGTGGAACAGTCCTTTAATTGCGCCGCCAAAACCCGGCTGCTTTTTGTAAGTGCGGAACGCTTTGGTGAGATTGTTGACCTCGATGACCGGCATGAAATTTTTAGTTTTAAGTTTTTAGTCGCGACGCAAATTAACTAAAAACTCAAAATTAAGAATCAAAATTTTTTTCAACGCATCAACTGCTTTTCGAGATAGTGAACAACCTGGCGGACGTTGGCGTCCACTTCCATGCGGTCTTTGACGAGGCGGCAGGCGTGAAGCACCGTGCCGTGGTCGCGTCCGCCGAACGCCTCGCCAATGGTGTTGAGCGAGCTTTCGGTCATCTGGCGCGTGAGATACATGGCGATCTGGCGCGGGAAGGCGATGTTTTCAGGGCGGCGCTTGCTGGTCATGTCGGCGAGCCGGATGTCAAAATGTTCGGCAACTTTTTTCTGGATGACTTCGACGCTGATGGAGAAACGGCCTTCTTCGTGAAGGATTTCGCGCAGCAATCCTTCGATGACTTCGATGCTCAATTTTTTCCCGGTGAGCGAGGCGTAGGAAGCTACGCGGATAAGCGCGCCTTCGAGCCGGCGGACGTTGGTGCGGATGCGGTTTGCAAGAAAATCCAGCACATCCTCCGGCAGCGTGGCTCCCATCAACTGCGCTTTTTTGTTGAGGATCGCGCGGCGCATTTCAATGTCCGGCGGCTGCAAGTCCGTCACCAATCCCCATTCAAAGCGCGAAACAAGGCGGTGTTCGAGTCCTTGAATTTCGCTGGCGGGACGGTCGCAGGTCAGCACGATCTGCTTGTGCCCTTCGTGCAAGGCGTTGAACGTGTGGAAAAATTCCTCCTGAATCCGTTCCTTGCCCGCGAGAAACTGGATGTCGTCAATCAGCAGCACGTCGGTCTGGCGGTATTTCTTGCGGAACTTGGCGAGCTGGTTGTTTTGAATCCCGTCAATGTATTCGTTCGTGAATTTCTCGGACGAAAGGTAGGCGACACGCGAACTTTTTTTGTTTGCCGAAACGTGCTGGCCGATGGCGTGCAGCAAGTGGGTCTTTCCCAGCCCGACGCCGCCGTAAAGAAATAGCGGGTTGTAGGATTTGCCGGGCGCCTGCGCGACGGCGAGCGCGGCGGCGTAGGCAAAGTTGTTGTTGTTGCCGACGACGAACGAATCAAAAGTGTTCTTGGGATTGAAATGCGGATCGCCGCCGGTCGCACGGTCTTGGACGGCTGCCGGTGTTTTTGCCTTTGCCGACGCAGGAACTGGCGCGGTCACCGGCGCAGTTCCAGGCGTTGATTTGAATTTGATCTGCAGGCGCCGGCCTGCGGCAATGGCAAGTGCGTCCTGCAACAGGCTTGAATAATTGTCCTTGAGCCAGACTTCGCAAAATTCGTTGGCCGCCTCCAGCGTGACCTGGCTGCTGTCAATCGCGCTGGCACGCAACGGCGCGAACCACATATTGTAGGTGTCGGCGCTCAACTTGGAACGAAGATGTTCCTGCGCCGAACCCCAGATTTTTTCCGCCGAAAGTTGCATTCGCGTTCCGTCAAAAAGACCGTAGTTAAAGCAGTTTATTCACCTGTCCGAAAATTTGAATCTTGCTGCTGGTTTTCAACTGTGTTCATCCCGTCTTCAAGCGTCCGGCCAGTCGGGCCAAACACCAGCCTTGCCATGTCCTCTGAAAATTTCATCAAAAATTAAAATTAAATTGTTTTCTAACAGCAACTTACAAATAGACTTCACGACATCGCCAACCTTTGCCTGCTCAAAACGGTAAAACGTCACGGACAGCTTTTGTTGGCGCGACTGTTTTACGCAAAGAAGCCGTGAATTTCGAGGACAACATATTAACTTTTATTCGCAAGTTATTCACAGCGGCCTCCCGGCCAGTAAAATCAATGTTTCCCGTGGGTTTTTCAACCCGCTTCGGATTCTGTCAAACCGCCTGCTCGCCCGTCTCGCCCGTGCGAATGCGAATCACGGTTTCCACCGGGCTGACAAAAATTTTCCCGTCGCCGATCTTGCCCGTCTTGGCCGACTTGACAATCGCCTCAATTGCCGCGGCAACTTGCGCGTCGGCGAGCACAATTTCAACTTTGATTTTCGGCAGGAAATCCACCGCGTATTCGCTGCCGCGATAAATTTCCGTGTGACCCTTCTGCCGGCCAAATCCTTTGACTTCAGTGATGGTCAGTCCCTGGATGCCCAATTCCGACAGGGCGGACTTCACGTCATCCATCTTGAAGGGCTTGATGATGGCTTCGATTTTTTTCATGAACTGATTATGTTGACGGAAGGATACTAACAACTGCCGCTTCTCTGTAAATAAGAATCTCCAGGGTCGCTGGCTAAAAATTGCAGGGCGGATAACAAACTTTGCAACAGCCCGCTAATAAAAATTCGCTAGTAAAATAGTATTGCTTATATTTGTAAAATGTAGTTTGACAAATATAAGAACTTATGATTTACTATCCACAGTTGCAACGCTGTTGGAGGTGGTTGTGACATTGATCTTTGATTTTAAGTTTTCGATTTGCGTTCTGGTAACGACGCAAATTGGAGTTCTCCGTGATCCCACGTTGTTACTCATTCTAAATTCCCCGGGCCTCTCGGTCATCTTCTGACCGCTTGGCCCGGTTTTTTATTTACCGCCCCGATTTCACCAACTCAATGCCCTGCGCGTTCGTTGACACTCAAATTTCCCGCTGCTAACGTCTGCGTTCCTAAAAATGGCGACGGACTATAAAAATACGCTGAATCTGCCGCGAACCGGCTTCGCGATGCGTGGCGACCTCGTCACGCGCGAACCGGAGCGTTTGAAAAAATGGGAAACCGCGCGGCTTTACGAAAAAATTCAGCAGCTACGCGAAAAAGAGAATGCGCCGAAATTTGTTCTGCACGACGGACCGCCGTTTGCGAATGGCGACGTTCACATCGGCACCGCGCTCAATAAAATTCTCAAAGACATCATCATTAAATATAAAACGCTGCGGGGTTTCAGCGCGCCGTATGTTCCCGGCTGGGATTGCCACGGTTTGCCGATTGAATTCAAAGTCTCGCAAGAATTGCGCAAGG
>Ga0207933_1001266_pt1 | contig 19974 bp, 18 predicted proteins | sample NGESurdeep092012_4_FD_184488 | JGI IMG/M metagenome (GOLD analysis project Ga0207933, IMG submission 184488) | Arctic peat soil microbial communities from Barrow, Alaska - NGEE Surface sample F53-3 deep-092012 (SPAdes) | ecosystem: Environmental > Terrestrial > Soil > Wetlands > Peat ...
ATCTGGTTTGGCCGAAACGGTAAGCGGATCGTAACTACCGTGATAACCGCCCTCGATCTTGACCAGCCCATCTTTGCCCGAGTAAGCCTTTGCAAGGCGGACGGCGTACATCGTCGCCTCTGTTCCCGAGTTGGCAAAGCGAATCTGATCTAATCCAAAACGTTTACAAATGCGCTCCGCGGCATCACGAGAGATGGGAGAAGGAGTAACAAAAAGCGTCCCGGTTTCGAGCGACTTCTTTGCTTCTGCAACCACTTCTGAATTGAGGTGACCGGCGAGCATCGCGCCAAAGCCCATCGACAAGTCGAGAAATTCCCGACCATCAACATCGGTCATCCATGCACCTTTGGCACTGACAATAGATATTGGGTATGGATCCCAATGTTGGAAGCTAGATGGAACACCTAATGGCATGCTGCCAAGAGCTAAATCAAACTCAATACGCGAGGCAAAGGAAGATTGTGCGAATCGTTCCCATTCAGTTGCGAGGAGTGATTCAACTCGGCTCTGATTGATGGGATGGGGGTTGTTGCTAAGTTTTCTATATGTTTGTGGTTCTAGTTTGTTTGGATTTTTCTCTGGTTTCAGTATTGAAGTCATTGTCGAACATTGTGTACATCGAGGACTCTTGGCTGGTGCCAAGACACGATGACAATCTCCCTTATGGTTTTCGCGTCACTCACGCCAAGATATAAAACTCGAGAAGTTAGTAACACTAAGGCGAAGTTATCAGATCGCCACCTCAAATTCACCTCTGGCAGACTTTTCACCGCGCGCCTTGGACTTTTTTATAATAAAGTTCAATTCCCACGCGGGGGCAATATCTGGATTTTATGGAAAGGCTAATAGTGTCGTCAACAAATACTTTAACAAAAGCATCAAAACACAACTGGATTCCGGGCGATGAAGGATTGGATCCCAATCGTTGGCGGGCGCTTTTAGTTATTGCAATCGCATCGCTGATGATCATTCTTGATTCATCAATCATTAATTTAGCGCTGCCAAGTGCACAAAAAGCGTTACATATTTCTAATGCGAATCGTCAATGGGTAGTAACCGCTTACTCACTCGCCTTCGGTTCACTCCTGTTATTGGGTGGTCGAATCGCTGACTATGTCGGCCGTAAAAAGATTTTCATCATCGGATTGCTCGGCTTCGCACTCGCTTCCGCTATTGGAGGGTTTTCTCCCGATCAAGGAATGCTATTTGCTATGCGCGGACTACAAGGTGCATTTGGTGCACTCCTTGCACCTGCATCACTGTCACTTATCAATGTGACGTTCACAGTTCCTAAAGAACGCGCTCGTGCATTTGGTGTATATGGGGCAATCTCTGGCGGTGGCGCAGCAATTGGATTAATCATGGGTGGATTCTTAACTGAATACGCTAACTGGCGTTGGTGTCTCTTTGTAAATACCCCGATTGCACTTATAGCCGTTGCACTTGCGATTCCATACCTTCATGAATCAAAGGCGAAGGGCGATAATAAATATGATATCCCGGGCGCGATAACCGTAACTCTGGGCCTAGTAAGTTTAGTTTACGGATTTAGCCAGGCAGCCAATAATGGTTGGGCTAATATCCATACTTACCCTTACTTCATAATCGCAGCTTTCTTCATCGCAGCGTTCTTTGTTATTGAAGTTCAAGTGAAGCATCCATTGTTGCCAATGCGTGTTTTGACGGAACGAAATCGCGGTGGTTCTTATATTGGTTCACTCTTAACCGGTGTGGGACTCTTTGCCATGTTCTTATTCCTAAGCATCTATATGCAAAGTTTCCTTCACTACTCCCCTTTGAAGGCTGGCTTTGCATTCTTGCCGTTCACGGCTGGAATTATTGTTGGCGCCGGTTTTGCTTCCCAACTTTTGCCCAAGATCGGGCCTAGGCCGCTAATGGTATTTGGAATGCTTTTGGGGACAGGTGGAATTTTGCTTCTCTCGCGAATTACTCCTACCTCCGGATATACCTCGCACCTCCTTGCTCCCATGTTAATTATGAGTTTTGGTCTTGCGCTCTACTTCATTCCAAATGCGAGCACTGGACTTCATGATTCTGGCGAACACGATGCAGGAGTTGCTAGTGCCATGATTAACACCAGTCAGCAGATTGGTGGATCACTGGGTGCCGCTTTGCTCAATACGATCGCAATCTCTTCGGCAGCCGCATACATTAAAGTTCACTCCGCACTTGGAACCAAAGCCGTGATCTATGGGCAGGTCCATGGATTCACAACGACCTTCAAGTGGGGTGCCGGATTCCTCTTCGCATGCGCCGTTGTCTCAGCCATCATGATCAATGTTGGCAAAGATTCTCTTGTCGAACACGATTTAGAAGTGATTTAACTTCGCTGCCAAAAAGAGTCTAAATGCGATACCTTACTACTTGCGAATAGTTCGCAAGTAGTAAGGCTGGGAGGGCATTATTAACGCTCCAGCAAACGCGAAAAGGACAAAGAATCCTTTTTCGAGCCTCTCGCGCGATGAGAAGCGTCGACTAGGCGGGATGTTCGCTGTCATTTTTTTCTTACTCTTTGGTGGACTTATCCTGATGGCCATTGCAACCTCGAGTCACTACCACCTCGCCGACGGAACAATCTTTGGTTGGGGTACCGGATTTTTGGCTCTGACTTTAGGTATGCGTCACGCCTTTGACGCCGACCATATCGCAGCGATCGATAATACAACCCGTAAATTGATGGCTGAAGGTCAGCGTCCAATGGGGGTTGGTTTCTTCTTTTCGCTGGGTCACTCCTCCGTTGTCACAGCCCTTGCCATCATTCTTAATTTTGGAATCAAATCGTTAGGGATGCAAGTCAAGAATCAAAAATCTTCACTTCACCATTACACCGGCCTCATTGGTACATCGGTGAGCGGGGCCTTTCTAGTTTTGATTGCACTTCTTAATCTGTTAGTTCTGATCTCAGTGCTAAAAGTATTTGTTGCCATGCGTAAGGGCACATATAACGAAGCGGAACTCGAGAAGCATCTAGACTCTCGCGGTTTTATGATGAGATTCTTCGGACCAATCGCGCGACGTATCGATGCGAGCTGGAAGATGTATCCACTCGGAATTCTCTTTGGACTTGGCTTTGATACTGCAACCGAGGTCGCACTACTCGTTCTAGCGGGATCATCAGTGGTAGCAGGACTTCCTTGGTGGGCAATTCTTTCGCTGCCGATGCTCTTTGCCGGTGGCATGAGTTTGCTAGATACGATTGATGGATCATTTATGAATTTTGCCTACGGTTGGGCTTTTTCAAAGCCAGTTCGAAAGGTTTACTACAATATTGTTATTACTGGATTATCCGTCGTGGTTGCGCTCTTCATCGGCGGCTTAGAGGTTGCGCAAGTCTTTGCGCAACAACTCAATTTAACGGGCGGATTTTGGAATTATGCCCTTGCATTTAATATTAATAAAGCCGGCTTTATCATCGTCATCATGTTCGCTGCAGTATGGGGCTTAGCCTTATTAATTTGGCGCTTTGGACAGATCGAAAATCGTTGGCATGATCATGCACATATGGCCCAAAGCGAACGCGGCGAAGATGAAGATCACGCCGCAGCTGGAATCGAAATGGGCCCTATTACCGAAGGTTTTAAGATTGTTTAAAGATTAGCGTTCAATCTTTCCAGCAATAAACTCTTCGGTACGCTCATGCGCAATTTCATCGCTGTATTGAACGGGCGGTGATTTCATAAAGTAACTTGAAGGTGAGAGCAGTGGGCCACCAATTTTGCGATCCAGCGCGATCTTTGCGCAACGCAAAGCATCGATAATGACACCGGCAGAATTTGGCGAATCCCATACTTCGAGCTTGTATTCCAAGTTAAGTGGCACGTCACCGAAAGCGCGGCCTTCAAGACGAACATACGCCCATTTGCGATCATCAAGCCATGGGATGTAATCCGATGGTCCGATATGAACATTTCGCGCGCCCATATCGTGGTCGAGTTGTGAAGTCACTGATTGTGTCTTTGAAATTTTCTTTGACTCGAGGCGATCGCGCTCTAACATGTTTTTGAAGTCCATGTTGCCGCCCACATTGAGTTGGTAAGTACGATCAAGATGAACACCACGATCTTGGAACAACTTTGCCATGATGCGATGAGTGATTGTTGCGCCAACCTGGGACTTAATGTCATCGCCCACAATTGGAAGTCCGGCCTTGGTGAACTTATCAGCCCAGACTGGATCAGATGCAATGAATACTGGAAGAGCATTAACAAAAGCCACACCGGCATCAATTGCACACTGGGCGTAGAATTTTGCCGCTGCTTCGGAACCTACAGGAAGGTAGCAAATTAAAACATCAACTTTGCGCTCTTTGAGTGTTGCCACAATATCCACTGGAGATGCAGTTGACTCAACAATGGTCTCGCGATAGTAGCGACCAAGTCCGTCGAGAGTATGTCCACGTTGAACAATGAGTCCGGTTTGAGCGACATTGCAAAACTTTATTGTGTTGTTCTCCGAAGCCCATATTGCATCCGCAAGGTCAAGTCCAACCTTCTTGGCATCAACATCAAATGCAGCAACGAAATTCACGTCGCTTACATGGTAACCACCAAGAACTGCATGCATTAGTCCAGGGATTTCGACATCAGGTGCCGCATCCTTGTAATAAGTCACGCCTTGGATGAGGGAGTTCGCGCAGTTACCTACGCCGATAATCGCTACGCGGATCTCATGGGGATTGCTCGCATTGCTGTTGGTCACATTTTCGTTGCTCACGTTTCCGTTGCTCACGTTGACTTCCTTTCGGTGTTGATCATTTCTTGTAGCCAGGCAATCTCTCGCTCAGCAGATTCCAATGAGTGGCGACGCCACTCAACTAAATATCGATCTAGACCTTCGGGTGACTTCTCGAGTTCGGTGCTAAGGATTTTCGCCTTCTCAACTAACTTGCGATGTCGACCTTCAAGAATTTGGAGTCGATTGCGCTGCGGGGTTGGCCCGAAGAATGCGAATCGAACTTCAAAACTTTCATCTTCCCAACTATCTGGCTCACTACTTGAAGAAATATCCTCAAAACGCTTGCGGCCAATTTCAGTTACTGCATAAACAATTCGAGAACGCCGACTCAGGCCAGCTTCCGGTGAAAGACTCTCTTGGATTACCCCGGCCTCTAGCATCCGATGAAGTTGCGGATAGAGGACCGAAAATGAAAGAGCTCGAAATGGCCCATAAATAGCGGTCATCCTCTTGCGGAGTTCGTAGCCATGAAGCGGTCCTTGATTGAGGACGCCAAGGAGGGCGAACTCAAGGGATTCACTTCGCGAGCGCACGTGGACTCCAACTGTCAGATAGATCGAGTTGATCTATCGAATCGATATAACGACTCGTAACCTATCGAATCGATACACATCTGTCTACTCAAACCCGCCAACCGAGTTCCACTCGGACTCGCGTTTCAATTCGGCGAACACGCTCTAAAACTTCCTAAATCACCCCCAGAAATCAACGAGGTCTACCGCCAGGGCTCTCCCCTGCTCGTAACCCGCCCTAGCCGATGGCGGGCGCCTCGCCAGATCCAACATATTGTGACCAAAGGCATCGAGTGACTCCTGATCAGGCAAAATGATTTCAACGATACTGCCTCTTGCTCGGAGCTCTTCTACCTGCGCCTCCAGCTGACGCCCCCAGGCAAGCGGAGTGAGCGTTCTGCCACCAAATGGTGAAAGGACGAGCACGCGAGGATATCCAGTGGCAAGATCGGCATTCTCGTTCCGCCGATAACCGCCATCCAGATATCGCCTTCTGCCGAGCTCGTAAGGAGGAACACTGAAACCATTGGAGCAACTAGCGGCGACGGCGTCAACTAGGTCAATTCCGCTATATCGATCAAATACGACTGGGTGCCCCGTATCGGCATCAACCGCCGTGATAAAAAGCTTACGATCTGGCCAGTCTTGAAGAGTCAGTCGTGCCGCCACGATAGAGCGCCAGCGCGATTGATCGGAGCCAACTGATTCGCGATCCTTTTCCAACGCCACCCTGCCAATTCTGCGACACATATCTTCGGGATCCTTTGATTCAGAGATAATTTGGTTCAATCTTTCCATCTGATTCGGAAACTGCCGTTGGAGTACTTTCCCAGCATTTGAGCTGGGTGAAGCAATCTGTCGGGCAGATTGCTCGGTGAGAATGCTGGCAAGTAGTTGGCTCGAACTCGCGCCTGCCAATTGAACTGCAGCAGTAGATCCCGCTGAAGTGCCTACGATCAGATCCGCAGAGGTGAGATCTAAACCTGCATCAAAGAGACCTGCGATCACACCGATTAACCACGCATTGCCTGCCGATCCACCGCCTCCAAGAACCACTGCTCGCTCAGCGGAGCCATTCAGAGAGTCTGTAAAAATATGAGAAGGATTTATATTCAAGGGAGTCACCTATCGTTGATTGCCGATTTGGGGCTCGCGGTGGCGATTACCTACTACTCGAGAGCACCCACTATTGATAAAGCGTTCATGGGTCTCACCTCCGATAAATAGAATTCAAACTCCTAAATATTAACACGCCCTCAGGTACCCTTTCTCGGTGACTGTAATTGTGCCTTCGCGGCTCTGGGAGTACTTAGTAGCAGCCACGCTGATCATTTTGGCGCCCGGGCCAAGCGTGCTCTTTACCATCGCTCGAGCCATCTCATGGGGCCGCGCCGTCGCAATAGCCACAGTTCTAGGCAATGCCCTAGGCATGTTCACGATCTCCGTCTTAGTAGCCGTAGGACTTGGGCCAGCCCTGCAGAAGTACCACGCTTTCTATATCGCGGTTCAATGGCTTGGAGCTTTCTACTTGGTTTACCTTGGAATTGATGCGCTCCGACACAGCAAAGCGCATGCCGACTCTATGACGGACCTACGTGGCGGCAAACCTTCGATCGCCAAAACGATCAAGCAGGGTTACATGGTCGGAGTGCTCAATCCAAAAAGTTTGGTCTTTTTCGCAGCAATTTTGCCGGAGTTCACCGATAGGGCCAAAGGCCATCTAATATCTCAATTGCTGCTGCTAGGAGTGATCTTCTGCGTGATCTGTTTCTTTTCAGACGGAATGTGGGGGATCATCGCCGGAACTATTCGGGTTTGGCTCGCCTCAGATACCGGCCGATTGGTACGGCTGCGAATGGCTGGCGGGGTTGTCATGGTCGGCCTTGGAATCTTCACCTTTGCAAATTCACTGATCCACTCCTAACTATGCTAACGACTCGTGGCGAACTAGCCCCATGTCGGTTGGGTGGTACAGACTTCACCCATAAATAAATGGGGAGGGCAGAACCTTCCACGAAAAGAGAAGCAGGTCATCATGGGCGAACCACGCGCCGCTATTAGTCCAAGTCATTTAACCTACGCTTGGGGAAGTTGCCATCGCTGTCTCTGGTTGCAGTACAACCACTCAGTTTCTGCGCCGATCGAAATGCCGCTGATCGGCGACTTGGCAGATATGCAAGAACGATATTTCATCGGAGCAAAGACATCAGATATGCACCCAAATTTGCCAGAAGGTCGTGTGCATTCACATGGTGGCTGGGTCGCTTCACAAAATATCGTTGTCGATGGTATCGATACTGGTCTTTTCATTCGTGGAAAGTACGACTTACTTCTTGAATTTGCCGACGGAACATTTGGCATCATCGACTGCAAATTGCAAAAGAAGGATTACGACAAGAGCACCTTTTATGCACCACAACTTGAGGCCTATGCCTTTAGCCTTGAAAATCCTCAGAAAGATTCGCCTAAAAAGATTTCACTCGTTGGTCTTTATACTTGGTCCCTTGATCGAGCTTCTGGCAATCTCTCGGCCGGCTTTGGTTATCGAGTCAATAGTTCATGGTTTCCCGCAGAACGAAATCCTATTGCACTTCAAGAACGGTTGACCGATTTAGTTCGAATGGTTCGCGGCGAGTGTCCACCTGCTAAAGATGGTTGTTCCGTTTGTGATTACGTATCGGCAAGGCGTGAAGTGCTGGGGAACGGTTAGTCTTCCTCTGCCTTTTCGTTCTCTTTATTCTTCTTAATTTCGGCAGCGATTACGCTCTTGGCCTCGGATGCATACATATCTACATATACCTGTCCAGATAACTTTTGAATAGCTTGCATTATTTCATCGGTGACTCGGCGCAGGTAGGCCAGATCACTTGAGTCCCCACCGAAATACATCGGTTCACCGAAGACCATTTCTACGCGCCTCACCTTAGGAACAATCTGACCGGTAGGTTGGATCTCAGCGGTGTTGAACATTGCAACAGGTATTACCGGCGCTCCCGATTCAACCGCCATCCGAGCAATTCCGATACGACCCTTATAAAGTCGACCATCCGGTGAACGGGTACCTTCCGGATAAATCCCGATGCATTGGCCCTCTTCTAAGAGCTTAAGACCAGTTCCAATCGCGGCCTCACTACGCCGTCCACCCGAGCGATCGACTGGGACCTGACCCAGCGCTTGAAACGTGATCTTCTTGAAAAAACCTTTAATGCCTGGCGAAGTGAAATATTCACTCTTAGCCATGAAGGTCACTTTTCGTGGAACCACAAGTGGCATAAAAATTGAATCGCTAAAGGAGAGGTGATTTGACGCGATGATCGCCGGCCCTAAATTTGGGACCTGCCTAAGTCCAGTGACCTTCGGACGAAACAGGAGCATGAGGATCGGGGTTAAAAATGACTTCAAAAATGTATATGCCATAGACCACCGCCTCCTTTTCCCGTTTCTAGTTCTTTCCTCTGATACATCGTGTAAAAGGTGAGGGGTCTAATTTAGGGGTTAATGGGCTCTCTGTGACACCATCTGGGCGTGGAGCAGATACCAAACTCGGAAAGTTTTTATCTTTCAGGGGGCAAAACCGGAGTTCTGCTCCTGCATGGCCTCACCGGTTCCCCTGCCTCCGTCCTTCCCTGGGCGCAAGGAATCCACGAAGCGGGTTTTACGGTATCGGTTCCACGAATTGCCGGACATGGAACAAGATGGGAAGACCTCAATGGCAGTACATGGGAAGACTGGTATGACTCCGTTCAAACAGCCTTCCTAACGCTGAAAGAAAATTGTGATCGGGTATTTGTCGGAGGTTTTTCAGTGGGCGGCGCACTTGCACTCAAACTTGCACAAATCCGAGGATCGGAAATCGAAGGCTTGCTCTTACTCAATCCATCGATTTACGATGATCGAAAATTTTTCAAAATACTTCCAATTCTCAAACACATAGTTCCCTCCATCAAAGGCGGAGCAAGTGATGTTGCCAGGCCCGATGCCCCTATTCACGGTTATGACCGAATTCCGCTTCGAGCACTTGATTCACTGCGAGAATTGTGGAAGCAAGTAGAAAGCGATCTCTACCTTGTCGAAAATCCACTCTTAATTGGGTATTCAATTAACGATCATGTTGTCGATCCAATTTGTAGTCAAACTATTATTGATAATGTCTTCTCGCCGAGCATCCGCGAAATAATCTTCGAGCGCTCTTTCCACAATGTTTCCCTCGATTACGAAGTGGAAGATTTAATTGTCGAAAGCATCGAATACATTAACGATGTTCTTAGCGGTGAATTTGAACAAAGTAATGAGAGCGATGAAAAAGAATTGATCGATGCTGAGTTTGAATCAATCGTCTCTCAACTCTCCCTTGATGAATCGGTTCCTACTACTTATCTTGATGAATTAGATCGCAGAGATGAAGAACACTTTATCCGTCCCGATCCCCAATTGCCGCCAGTTGATCAATCTGCGCGGATTGCCATCATTTGTCTGATCGCCGGTCCCGCCTATCTTTTACTGGAATATTTCACTGGTTTTAGCTTTTTTGGCACTGGTCCGTGGGTAGGAATTTTGGTCTTTATTGGCGGCGTAGTTGCTTCGATCGTTCGTCTTGCTCGAAGTGATGATGAAGATGACTGGGGCGATGGCGCCGAAGTTTAAGTTTTAATGATTTAAGTTTTAACAATTTAAATTTTAACGGCGCGCTAAATCAGCAACGCCGACAAGACCGGCATCGTTACCGAGTTCTGCAATAAAAATTCTTGGTGAAGGATGTTTTCCATTAAATGGCATGTACTTTTCAATTGCCGCGCGCGTTGGCTTCATCAAAAGTTCACCAGCATCAATTACTCCGCCACCAATGATTACGCATGCTGGATCCACGATTATACAAATTGATGCAATTCCTGCGCCAAGCCAATCCCCTGTTGTATTAAATGCACCAACTGCAATTGGATCGCCTTCGCGCGCTGCGTCAGTAATGTGATTGCCTTTTAATCCTTGGGTGGTGCCATCCCCCCGTGCCAATAATTTCGCCGCACTTACTGGATCTTTTGCTATCGCTTCCAAAACATGGCGATGAAGCGCAGTGCCAGAGGCATATTGCTCCAGACATCCCAAAGCTCCACACCCACATGGGAGACCATTTGGCACCACTCGCATATGACCGAACTCTCCGGCAACACCAAAGGCGCCACGATAAAGCGTTCCGTTGTTGATCAGACCACCGCCGATACCTGTACCAACAGTGACCATCATCAGTTCGCTCTCCCCACGACCAGCTCCATAAACAGCTTCACCCCACGCTGCTGCGTTAGCATCATTTTCAATGACGATTGGAAGATTGATCTCCAGTGAAATTTCTTTCTTAAGGTTAACGCCATTCCATCCAGCAATATTTGGCGATGCAAGCATGGTCTGACGATCAGAGGAGACAAAACCTGCCGCTGAAATACCAACGCTCGTTGCTGGGTGTTGCGATAATAACTCTTGAATAACTCCAATAATCGTTTGCGTAAGGGCAGATCCCCCGACCTTTGGCGTATCTTCGCGATGGGTTGTTAGGATATTTCCCAACGAGTCAACGACGCCGCCTAGGACTTTGGTGCCACCAATATCTACACCGATACTTAAGTTTTCCACCACCGAAGATTACCTTGCGAAGAGCCGTGAAACTTCTGCCTTTTCCCACTAGCGTTCTCGCATGATTGAGAGCTACCTCCCCGCGATTGTGCCGCACCCGACGACGGGAAATATCACCAAAATAATCACCGATTGGGTGGCGAGCGACCCCAAGCGGACTTTGCTCTCTAGGTCTATCGGCAATGGCTGGCAACCGATAAGTGCACTTGAATTTGATCAAGAAATTCGAAGTGTGGCTAAGGGGTTGATAGCTCATGGCATTGGCCCAGGTGACCCCGTCGCGATCATGGCAAAGACTCGCTACGAGTGGACCATCCTAGATTTTGCAATTATTTATTGCGGCGCTATTACGGTTCCAATTTATGAAACCTCCAGCGCCGAACAAGTGAAGTGGATTCTGAGCGATTCCGCTAGCGTCTTGCTCGTCGTAGAGTCCCCTACATTGGCTCATCTTGCACAATCTGTCTTGCCGACAAGTTGCAAAGAAATTCTGATAATTACCGAAGATGCGATTCAATCCCTTGTCACTGCTGGGCGCGAGGTCCCCGACTCTCGGGTTGATGAACAAATCAACTCGATGGGCCCGGAAGATCTGATGAGCCTCATTTATACATCGGGCACGACTGGCAACCCCAAGGGAGTCACCTTTACTCATGCCAACTTTATGGCCGAGTGTTCCAACGTCGTCCAATACGCCAGCGCGGAATTCTTAAGGCCCGGTGCATCAACACTTCTCTTCTTGCCGATCGCGCATGTCTTTGGTCGCATGATTCAATTTGGTGTAATTCATGCAGGGATGAATCTGGCCCATTGTGGAGACATCAATCGCTTGCCACAAGATCTCGGAACTTTTAAACCAACCTTGCTCTTGGCAGTTCCTCGGATTTTTGAAAAGGTTTATAACAGTGCTGAGAACAAGGCGGAGGAAACGGGCAAGTTAAAACTCTTTAGAAAGGCTGCTGATATCGCGGTCCAATACTCCCAAGGTCAAGATAGCGGCAAAACCAGCTTAAAAGTTCGAGCGCTACATCGAGTTTTCGATCATCTGGTCTATGCAAAAATTCGCGCTGGTCTTGGTGGAAGCGTCTATGGCGCGATATCGGGCGGGGCGCCACTTAATCCACGATTAGGTCACTTTTTCCGCGGTACTGGCATCCCCATTTTTGAAGGTTACGGCCTAACCGAAACGACGGCGGCCTCATCGCTTAATGTTCGCGGAGTTCAGAAAATTGGCAGCGTAGGTCGGCCCATTCCGGGTACCCGGATCAAGATCGCTCCTGACGGGGAAGTCCTGATTAATGGTCCCATTGTGATGAAGGGTTATTGGCAAAACGAAGAAGCAACCCGCGCGTGTATGACCGAAGACGGATATTTCAAAAGCGGTGACCTCGGCACAATTGATGAGGATGGATTTCTTAGTATCGTCGGGCGCAAGAAAGAGATCATCGTTACTTCCGGCGGAAAAAATGTCGCCCCCGAGATTTTGGAAGATCGACTTCGTGCCCATCCGCTTATCAGCCAATGTATGGTGGTCGGAGATAACAAACCGTTTATCGCCGCGCTCATCACTCTAGATCCAGATTCAATTAAATTGTGGGCGAAGAACAATAAGAAAGTCAGCGCAACGCTCGCCGAGTTAACAACGGATTCCGCCCTGATAGATGTTATCCAGAGCGCAGTTGATGAGGCAAACATCGTTGTCAGTCGCCCGGAATCAATCCGCAAATTCACAATTCTGCCCGTCGATTTTACGATCGAAGGTGGCCAACTCACCGCGAAGCTTTCGGTGAAGCGTCATGTTGTCAATCAACAATTCGCGCAAGAAATCGCCGATCTATTTGGCTGATCTAACTAATATCTCAGCGGAGCGCGCTCGAATTGCGCGTGAACTTCATGATGCAATCGCCCAAGATTTGGCTGCAATCGGTTACGCCCTTGACGCAGAAATAGGTCGTTCAGACACGACAGCGCAATCAAGGAAGAGCCTACGCGCCATCCGGGGGCAAATCACATTTCTCAATGGCAAAGTCCGAAATGAAATTTTTCAATTGCGTTCTGCAAGAGACCTTCAGCCGCATGAACATCTTGAAGTGGCCTTAGAGTCACTCGAGATTGGATTCAATATTAACGGCTCGCTTCCCGCATCTGATGTTGGACTGGAACTTTTTAAAGTGATTCAAGAATTGGCACGTAACGCTAAGGAACATGGCCAGGCGACGCAAATTGACGTTTCTTGCACTTCAAGTCGAATAACCATTGAACACAATGGCAGTAACGAGAATCCCCAAAACGAGCGTCGTTTTGGAATCCAAGGTATCGCAGAACGACTGGCTAACATTGGGTGGGTTTCCAAGTTTGAAAATGGATTCACTTTTATCGAAATTTGGGAGCTTCCCTAGATGTTGGTTCTCATTGTTGATGATCATGAGTTGATTCGAAATGGATTGGTCCAGGCAATTCGCGGTGCTGGTCACAATATTGTGGGCGAAGCGGCAACACTTGCAGAGGCGAGGATGCAACTTCTTTTTACCAAACCAGATCTAGTCATTGTTGATGTCAACCTTCCAGATGGCTCAGGATTAGAGTTGATTACACCACTCACAAAATTCATTGTCTTGACCCTTGGCGATGAACCGGGGTCACTTCGCATCGCACACGAGCGAGGTGCCGCTGCCTACGTGCTCAAAGGTGAACCAGTCACTCATTTGCTCTCAATTATTGATCAACTAGAAAGTTCGAATTATTATTTCGCTGCGCCATCTATGCCACACAATCGATTCGATTTAACGCAACGTGAACTCGATGTTATTCAAATATTGCAGACTGGATGGAGCGCCAAAGAGATGGGTTCACACCTCTTCCTTTCGGAAGCGACGGTTAAGACACATCTCACCTCTATCTATAGAAAACTTTCAGTGAAAAATAGAACTCAAGCAATAATGGTCGCGTTGGCCAATCACTTAATTACTTAGTTGTTATTGAGTAGTTCCTTAAATCGTTCTCCCCAAATCTGCCAGCTCCAACGCTCTTCTGCCCATGTTCTACCGGCAATACCCATCATCTTTAATTTCGCGGGATGATCAAGGAGATCATTAATCACATCGGTGATTTCATCCAGATTGGTGCCATCAACCACCACTCCAGTCTCTCCTTGCAAAACTGCATCTGGTGCACCGCCTGATGTTCCCGCAACGACAGCAAGCCCACAAGCACTCGCCTCAAGATAGACAATACCTAGTCCTTCGACTTCAAGTCCCGCTAACCGAGATCGCGATGGCATAACAAATAGGTCGCCTAACTGAAAGTATTGAGGCAACGATTCGTAGTTAACTCGACCGATGAAACGCACATAAGGAGTGAGATCAAACTTTTGGACCAATTGATCTAACTTCTTGCGAAGCGGCCCCACTCCAACAAAGAGAAGTACAACATCAGGATGTTGCAAAAGAATCCGTGGAAGTGCTTCAAGTAATTTATCTTGACCTTTGCGGTGCACCAATCGACCGACGCAAACAATTACTTGTTTGCCTTCAAGGTCCAACTCGCGGATCAACGATTGTGACTTAGTTGCTGGGACAAAGTGATCGATAGGAATACCCGGCGCAATCTGAACCATCAATGCCTTTGGTGATACGGCAGGTGCCATCGCACCTCTTGTGAATTGACCGAGGTAAGTCAACACATCGATAGAACGAGTTGAATATTTAAAAATCCAATTAAAAGGTGGGAGTTTTGCCCACCAGACCTCGTGGCCATGAGTGATTGCTACAACTCGTTTTGCACCTGTTCGTTTTAATAATCCCGACATCCACGCGAGTGGCATTGCCGCCCCAAACCAAATAACCTCACTCTGGTACTCCCTCATCACCGCGCGCACCCGCCGATTTACCCAGGGCGAGGGCACAAGAACTGAATTTTTATCGCGAATGACGATAGCGCCAGTTTTCCTCATGAGCGCTTGGTCAAAATCTTCACTGCTCTTTTGGGAAGCCGTATAAATGACGATCTGCGAGCAGTCGAGTTGATCTAAGAGGCCGAGAATAAATGTCTCGATTCCCCCGGCGTGCGGACCGAGGTCATTAGTAACGAGGAGAATTCTTCGAGCTGGCACTCCGTAAGGCTAGTCAGCGCAATCAAGTCATTCCAAATTGTTAAATCCTCTCACGCACGAAAGCGGAGGGGCGGTACCAAGCCTTTCGCTGAGAGAGCAGAAATCGCATTTACTTCGACGCTAGAAATTTCGGAGCTCTGGCGAGGGGTAATCGTGAGTAGGACAGAGACAACGCAATCTGAGCAGGCAAGGTCGCGCATGGTGCAGGTGTCGCAGTCGATGATCATGTTTAGAAGGGTATTTGAGACCACTGACAATGAAAGTCAGTGGAAGTCAATGAAAGCCAGTGAAAGCCAGTGAAAGCCAATGAATCTCGCTTAAGGTAGGAGTATGGGTCATCGTGTCGCGGCTAACCTCGTTTTGGCTGCCGATGGCGGTGCCACCCTCAATGGTTCTTCGGCTGGCCTCTCCTTTCCCGCCGATCGCCGAAGGTTCCACCAATTACGCCAAGGGTTTGACGCCATCCTGATCGGTGGAAATACCGCTCGCAATGAGCCCTACCAAAAGACTCCATTGCCGCTCATCGTGCTTTCTCATAGTGAACTGCCACCTAAAATTGCCACTAATCCGCAGGCGGTGCGCTGGAATCTACCAATATCTGAGGCCATCACTCGAGCCATCCAGGAATACGGCGACCTGCTTATTGAAGCCGGACCGACGCTGGTGCGGGAAGCGCTATCGATGGGATTGGTAACCGAACTTTTTCTGACTATTTCAAGGAGTACTAGCGGTGAAAACCAAGTTAATGTCGCGGAATTGACCCGCGGAGCGGTGGAAATTTCTCGAGAAGAGTCTGACGGAGGCTTTTTACTGAGATACCAATTTTAAAGGCACCAACTCGCGCCTTCCCACCAATAGCCGTGAGCCAAATTACCCTTGTCCCATGGGACGCGAGAAGAATTTCGATGAAATCCTCGCTGATATCAGAGCCATTGCTACTCGCGCCGTACTGATTGTCGAAGAAATCCCCGCCCCCCAAAAACTCGCACCATATGCCTTTGCGATGACCGCGGATACTGCAGATGATGTTGCGACCGCTCGTTTTGTATTGCTTCATGATCCACAAGGACAAGAAGGATGGGGTGGCAATTTCCGATGTGTCACCTTCGTTCGAGCTGCAGTTGATCACGAAATGGCCTCTGACCCAATGGTCGCCAATGTTGGATGGAGTTGGCTAATCGATTCACTCGAAAAATTTGGTTGCCGGTACATTCAACCAAGCGGCACAGTTACTCGGGTAGCAAGTGCCTCCTTTGGCACTTTAAATGAGCGAGAAGACGACTCAGAACTTGAAGTGCGTGCCTCTTGGACCCCAGTGGATGGCAGCGCTATCGCCAATCATGTTCGTGCCTGGCTCAATCTTCTCGAGCAATGTGCCGGACTTGAGCCAATCCCAGAAGGTGTTACACCTTTAACTCGCACCACGATGACGCAGTAACGCACCTGGCGATATGTCAGAACCATTACTTACGCCACGCTCTGGCCTTCCCGAATTAATAACGGACGAAGCGGGATTTCTGGCCGCTCTTGAATCACTCGCTCGTGGTCATGGTCCGATTGCAGTCGATGCCGAACGCGCTTCCGGATATCGATACAGCGGGCGCGCATATTTAATTCAACTTTTCCGCAGGGGAGGTGGCTTGCACCTTTTTGATCCGATTGCAATTGCCGATACCGCGCTATGGGGAACAATGGATTTAGCCTTCAAAGATTGTGAATGGATCATTCACGCAAGCACTCAAGATTTACCTTGCCTGCGAGAACTGGGGATTTATCCAGAAATTCTCTTTGATACTGAACTAGGCGGACGCATTGCTGGATGTGAGCGCGTTGGGCTGGGTCCACTATGCGAATCGCTCTTAGAACTGCAACTCGCCAAAGAACATAGCGCGGTTGATTGGTCGATCAGGCCTCTTAAAGACGAATGGCTCAACTACGCAGCACTTGATGTTGATGTTCTGGTTGATCTTCGTGACGCAGTCGAAGAGTTGTTGACGGAACGTGGAAAATTAGAATGGGCAAAAGAAGATTTCGTGGCAATACTAAATAACCCTCCCAATCCGCCACGAGTAGATCCCTGGCGACGAACTTCTGGATTACATAAAGTTCGCGACCGGATGACGCTTGCGATTATTCAAACGCTCTGGATAGCGCGTGATCAATTTGCTCGCAAAATTGATGTAGCGGCGGGTCGAATCTTTAACGATGAAGTGCTCCTCACGCTAGCAACAAAACGCCCTGACAATGTGGATGAATTTGCAAAGATCGTTAAAAGGCGAACTCGCGTTCCAAATATTCCAACAACAGAATGGTTTGCACTTCTGCATCAGACTTTGAAACTTCCTGAAGCTGAACTTCCAGTGCTTCGAACCCCCAGCATTGGATTACCCTCTATAAAATTGTGGAAAGAACGCAATCCCCTTGGCCATGCTCGATTATCCCATGCTCGGGCAGTTGTTCAACAGCGCGCCGCGGAACTTGAAATGCCGGTCGAGAATCTGATCTCCCCAGAAGTCATTCGCCAATTAGTGTGGAAAAACCCCCCGGAGCAAGGTCTGGAAAAATACATTGAAGAGCGACTAGCGGGCGGTGGAGCGCGACCTTGGCAGATCGCCCAGATCGCGCCGCTCATGGGCCAGCCAATGCTGGCGACTGTTGCTCTGCCGACGCCTGTTGTCCCAACTACCCTAGAAGCAAATGAGGCACTAGTTCCTGTCCAAGCTGTTGATGAAACTGTGGGGGCAATAGTTCCTGCTCCAGTGACCACAGAAGAAGAGAACTTACTCTAAAGTGACTTGAATTACGCAACAAGAAAGTTGCGTAATTCAAGGAACCAGGTTTAGGCTCCCCATATGGTTCCAACGTTTGTCATATTTCTGCGCGAGGGCATTGAAGCCTCAATGATCGTGGCCATTCTTCTGGCCTACTTGAAGCGAATTGGGAAGCGAGAGCATTTCCGTGATGTTTACGCAGGTGTAGCGGCCGCTTTCTTATTGATGATTGTCGGAGGCTTTGGCTCCTACTTTTTAATCAAACAATATGACGGGTCCAACGTCCAGACCTATTTCGAGACTGCCACATATCTGCTTGCGGCTACGGCTCTCACGTATATGACATTCTGGATGCAGAGCCATGCTCGAGGGCTTTCTAAAGAGTTGGAGCGAAAAAGTAATCTTGCACTATCGAAAGGGACACGATTTGGACTTGGAATTCTCTCTTTTCAGGCCGTTGGCCGGGAAGGACTCGAGACGATGGTCTTCACACTCGCCATTGTCTTTGCCAACTCCAAACAGGCGGCAACTCCCATCCATGGCGGTCTGCTCTGGCTTGGCGCGATACTGGGGTTGGTGACCTCTTTTGTCCTTGCCTTGGTTATCTACAGAATGGGCGCCAAAATCAATATGAAGCGCTTCTTCCAAGTGCTGGGCACGGTCTTGATGGTCTTTGCGGCGGGACTTCTTGCCGACGCTGTCGAAAATATGCAGGGGTTACATTGGCTCAATTTCGGCCAGAACCAACTGTGGAATTCTTCGGGTTTGCTTTCGCAAGATACCAACCTCGGTGATGTTCTTCATTCACTATTGGGATATGCCGATCGTCCAACTTCACTTCAGGCGATCGTCTGGCTTGGTTATCTTGTAATAGGTACTTATCTCTTCATGCGGATCGGAAAGAATAGAAAAACTATTTCACCCTCTGTGAATTCTTGAGGGCTCGTCCGCTTTCAAATCTAACTCTTTAAGTTCTTTAAACCCTTTAAGTTCGGAAGACCAGGTAACGAGGGAACGCGTAATCGTTTGCACGGTTATCCCTAGATCGCTCAAAATTTCATCGCGCTTGGCGTGCTCAATAAATTCAAGGGGGACGCCAATTGAATGAATCGGGACGTCTAGCCCCTCTTCGCGGAACATTTCAGAGATCGTGCTGGCAATTCCGCCATGTTTGATGCCATCTTCAATAACGACAATGCTCTTGTATCGCTGCGCCATGGTCACAAGTGAGCGTGGCAATGGCTTCACCCAACGAGGATCAATAACTGTCACGCCAACGCCTTCGCGATACGCCTGCGCTGCTGCCTCTACCGCCATTCCAGCCAACGCCCCAACGCTCACCAACAAGATATCTGCGCTCTCGCCTCGATAAAGTACATCAATTCCATCGCGTCGTTCAAAGGCCGGAATATCAGGGTTTACTGCGCCTTTTGGATAGCGGATAAGTGTTGGGGCATCGCTGACATCCAGCGCTTCGCGAAGGGTTTCCTTTAATCGCGCGCCATCGCGAGGGGCAGCAACGCGAAGCGTAGGAACAATCCCGGTAAGTGCCAAATCCCAAATTCCGTGGTGGGACGGACCGTCATCACCGGTAACTCCGGAGCGATCTAATATAAAGGTCACTCCTGCTTTGTGTAAGGCCACATCTAGCAACAATTGATCAAAGGCGCGATTGAGAAATGTTGAATACATAGCAACCACAGGGTGAAGTCCGGCAAAGGCCATGCCGGCAGCAGATGTCGTCGCATGTTGCTCTGCAATTCCCACATCGAAAGTTCGATCCGGGTGCGCAGCTTGAAATTGATCTAGCCCGGTAGGCCCGAGCATCGCCGCGGTGAGCGCAACAACATCAGGACGCTCATTTCCAATGTCGACCATCTCTTTGGCAAAAACTGAAGTCCACGATGGCGCCGGTTTCTTGACGGGTTGGCCAGTCAATGGATCAACGACACCGACTGCATGAAATTTCTCAGCTTCATCATTGATTGCAGGGGCGTGACCGCGACCCTTTTCGGTAATTACATGAACTAAAACAGGTGCGTTGTAATTCTTTGCATGCGTCAATGCTAATTCTAGCGCATCAATATTGTGACCATCAACTGGTCCTAAATACTTAAGACCAAGATCTTCGAACATGCCTTGGGGAGCGACAATATCTTTTATTCCCTTTTTTACACCATGGAGGGTTTCGTAGATTGGC
>Ga0207933_1001267_pt1 | contig 19961 bp, 17 predicted proteins | sample NGESurdeep092012_4_FD_184488 | JGI IMG/M metagenome (GOLD analysis project Ga0207933, IMG submission 184488) | Arctic peat soil microbial communities from Barrow, Alaska - NGEE Surface sample F53-3 deep-092012 (SPAdes) | ecosystem: Environmental > Terrestrial > Soil > Wetlands > Peat ...
ACATTTGGGACATACAAAGCCATTTGGCCATCTTATTTGAAATATATAATCCCAACAGTCATTCTCGTTTTTGAATTGTGCAAGGAATTCTTGAAAATGTCTCGGGTATTGCTCAATAATACTCATGCAGCAAAATTATAAATTTTTACTTGACCGAAAGGGATAGGCAGTATTTAATATTTACAAAGATCCATTTATAGACAAAATGGGAGCTTATATTTATAATACACATATCGCCGGAAAATATTTTATTAATGTAGCCGATGCTCATCCTGAAATGGAACCGGATGGGCTGTTGATTTTTAGGTTTGGCAAGGATGTAGATGATAAAAATATGATGAATATGGGAAGTTGGGCATTGCATACTTATGATGAAAAAGGCATAGAATTAGAAAATTTCCACCGTACAAGAATCCTCTATAATCTATTGACAATAAAGAAATGCACTGCTTATCCGTATAAAGAAAATCCTCCAACTGATGTTTGGTATAGTGACGTACAATTAATGGCTTCACGATCCAATAACGGATTATTTCTTGCTTCTCACGCAGGCAACAATGGCGAAAGTCACAACCACAATGATGTTGGTGATTTTATGGTTTATGCAGATGGGAATCCTGTAATTATTGACGTAGGTTCGGGAACTTATACCGCCAGAACTTTTTCAAAAGACAGGTACAAACTTTGGTTCAATACATCGGCCTATCACAATTTGCCAACTATCAATGGTGAGGAACAAGGTGCCGGTCTTCAATTTTCAGCTACGGATGTCAGTTATACAAAAAATAAGAACAGCTCACAACTAAGTATGAATATTGCGAAGGCATATCCGGAAACAGCGGGTGTAAAAAGCTGGAACCGTACGGTAAAATTAGACAATACAAAAGGCGATATTGAAGTGAAGGATCATTATGAAATGAATAAAAATCCTGACAGCCTTACGCAAACATTTATGACTGTTTGCAATACTGATATCAATTCTCCCGGAAAAATAATTTTCGATCTTATTGGCGAGAAGAAAATTTTCCTCGATTATGATAATAAAATCTGGAACATTAGTAAAGAAAAGATGAATCTCGTTACTCCCGAAGACCAGGGGTTGAAACATAGCTGGGATGGAAGAGATATCTGGCGCATTTTACTGACTAATAAATCTGCCGGACAAAATAAGTCGCTATCCTATAGGATTTATAGATAGATATTCTTCACCATTGAAGGGGATTTGTGGAAGAAAGTGAAGAAGAACAGTAAATCAATAAATAAGCGGGATTTCTGTTTGGTAGTCGGAGTGCTGGTATTGACAAGAAATTGAGGATTGAACAGTAAACAAATAAATTAACAGGATTTCTATTTAGTTTTCATAGTCCTGCAAAGGCGGAATATGTTGACATTGGTAAAAAACCAGTGAAAAAATAAATCATCTTTTCGTAAGATTATTTAAAATGAAAAAAGTTCTAAGCACAGGTTTATCCGTATTCATTTATATGACGGTGTTTTCGCAAATATCACCGAACAGTAATACCGACGGAATGCAGGAAAGAGCCTACCTCGTAAAAACTTTGGTGAAAATTGCCAACCCTGTATTGATGGCATTAAGCAAAAATGAATTAAAGAAAACAATGCCGGTAGAATCTTCAGGAGACCACCGGGAAAAATTTACTCATTTGGAAGCATTTGGTCGTTTGCTTTCCGGAATAGCGCCGTGGCTGGAATTAGGCCCGGATAATACGCCTGAAGGTAAATTGAGAGAAAAATATATTGACGTAGTGCGCGTGTGTTTGCATAATGCTACCGATTCTACAGGCTCTGATTATATGAATTTCAATTGTTGTGGTCAGCCCGTTGTAGATGCTGCTTTCTTAGCCCAGGGATTGCTTCGCGCACCTCATCAATTATGGGACCCGCTGGATAAAACAACGAAACAAAATATTATTGCAGCGTTTAAAAAATGCAGTGAAATAAGTCATTTTCAAAATAACTGGGTGATGTTTAGCGCAACCATCGAAGCGGCTTTGTATAAATTTAACGGCTCTTTTGATAGGGATGAAACCATTGGCTACGTTGATCAATGCCTGAGCTATTACAAAGGCGATGGAACTTATGGTGATGGGAAAGATTTTCACTGGGATTATTATAACAGCTTTGTAATGCAACCCATGTTGATTGATGTTTTGAAAACTATCATAGAAGAAGACAGCATGCAAAATATTTCTGATAAGCCGATACAAAACAAATATGAACTCGTACTAAAGCGAGCACAGCGTTATGCGGAAATACAGGAAATGCTCATCTCTCCTATTGGCACTTATCCTGTAATAGGCCGCTCTTCTACTTATCGTTTTGGTGCGTTCCAGGTGTTGTCGCAAATAGCTCTGATACAGGAACTGCCTTCAAATCTGAAACCTCAACAGGTACGTGCTGCACTGTATGCAGTCGTCAAAAGGCAAGTAGAAGCACCCGGAACTTTTGATAAAAACGGATGGTTGCAAATTGGCGTTTACGGCCATCAGCCCAATATGGGAGAAAGCTATATTTCTACAGGAAGTTTATATTTATGTTCAGAAGTTTTCCTAATGTTGGGCTTACCACCATCCAATGAATTTTGGCAACGCAAAGATGAAGACTGGACCTCTAAGAAAATATGGAGTGGTCAAAATACTACCCATGACCATTCTGTAGAATATTGAAATATATTTTATGCAAAGGATTATTAGAGTTAAGAAGCAAGTAGCAAAATTAAAAATTAAAAAGATTTACCAGCCCTATATGGGAACAATATCTTAACATTTGGCAAAGCCTAAAAAAATAAATACAAATAATGAACAAGAACATCGAAACCCGGCACACCGGCAGTCCCAAAGAAGCGGCCACCATGAACACAACTGAACTACGCGAAAATTTTTTAATCGAAAAAGTTTTTGGCAAAGATGAGATTCATCTTACCTTATCGTTTTATGACCGTTACATTGCGGGCGGTGCGATGCCGGTTAATAAAGAAATTGAATTGCCCAACCCGGAAAATTTAAAAGCCAATTATTTTTTGGAAAGAAGAGAAATGGGCATCATCAATGTAGGTGGAAAAGGAACCGTAGAAGCCGATGGTGAAAAATATGAATTGGATTTTAAAGAAGCGCTTTACATCAGTAAAGAAACAAAAAAAGTGAAATTCCATTCAGCAGATAAATCGAAGCCGGCGAAGTTTTATATTAACTCTGCACCCGCACATCAAAAATTTTCAACAAAAAAAATTACTAAAAAAGAAGCAGAAATTGTAACGTTGGGCTCTTTGGAAAATTCAAATCATCGGACGATCAATAAACAAATAGTGAATAGCGTATTACAAACATGCCAGTTGCAAATGGGTATGACTGAATTAAAAAACGGTAGCGTTTGGAACACCATGCCTGCGCATACGCATGACCGTAGGATGGAAGTTTATTTTTATTTTGAAATTCCTGAAAACCAGTCGGTATGCCACTTTATGGGCGAGCCACAGGAAACACGTCATATCTGGATGCAGAATGAACAGGCAGTTATTTCACCAAACTGGAGCATACACGCTGGAGCAGGCACTTCTAATTACACTTTTATATGGGGCATGGCCGGCGAAAATCTGGATTATGGAGATATGGATGTGTGTGATGTAAAGGATTTGAAATAAATGGAAATGAATGATCAACTTTAAACCTGGAAGGTTTTAAAAATCTTACAGGTTTGCATAAATTTTTAAATAAAAATCATGAACTTCTGAACTTCCCCTCTCCCTTCTGGGAGAGGGGCCGGGGGTGAGGCTAAACTTTAAAAAATGAAAAAATACTTATTATCGTCTTTACTGATTGTCTTTCTAACAACAATCACACACGAAAAATCCAATGCACAAAATAATTTTCGTGCAGATTCCACTTTGCAAATAATGAAGAAAGTAGCTGACTGGCAATTAAATACTTGGGAAAAAGAAGGTATGCGCTGGCCAAAATATGATTGGACAAATGGAGCTGCTTATGCAGGTTTCATGGCATTAAATGAAATAGCCAACGAATCAAAATATAGTAAGGCCATGTACCAAATTGGCGAAGACCTAAACTGGAACACAGGCCCACGGCGCACTATGGCCGATGATTATTGCGTAGCACAAATGTTTTCACAAATGTATTCTTTGTATCAGCAGCCAAAAATGATTGAACACTTTAAACAACAGGCAGATTCCATTATCGCTATGCCGCATACCGAATCGTTAGAATGGAAAGATAATGTACATCTTAGGGAATGGGCGTGGTGCGATGCCTTGTTCATGGGGCCTCCGGCTTTAGCATATCTTTCTACAGCTACCGGTGAACAAAAATATTTGGATATCGCATCTAAGCTATGGTGGAAAACAACAGACTATCTTTTTGATCCTTCGGAAAATTTGTATTTCCGCGATAGCCGTTATTTTAATATGAAAGAAGCCAACGGCACAAAAATGTTTTGGTCGCGCGGAAACGGTTGGGTGATGGGAGGACTCGTAAGAATGTTAGAAAATATGCCCACGGATTATCCTGACCGCCCTCGTTTTATAGAACTATTTAAAAAGATGTCGGAAAAAATTGCAGCCCTTCAATCTGATGATGGAAGCTGGCATGCTTCATTGCTTGACGCTGCAAGTTATCCTGCGAAGGAGACCAGCGGTACGGGATTTTATTGCTATGCACTTGCATGGGGTGTAAATCACAATTTACTATCATACCAAAAATACAATCCGGTTATTTCAAAAGCATGGGAAGCATTAACCTCTTCTGTTCATGCCAATGGTAAGCTGGGCAACGTGCAACAAATAGGTGCGCAGCCTGAATCGGTTGATAGTAACAGTACCGAAGTTTATGGCGTAGGCGCTTTTCTTTTGGCAGGCACACAAATGATTGATATGATATTAAAACATTCTGGTGAAAATAATATTCTATTCCTTTATAATCCTACAGATTTAGACAGAAAAGAAGAAGTAATATCATTTCCATACAATGATTTTGTTACAAAAAATAAAAATTACCGGGATAAAAAATTTAAAATTACTGATGCATTAACAGGTGAAGAAATTCCTTATCAATTGGAATATCATGGAAATAAAAATCCTGTAAATCTATTGCTGCTGACTGCTCTTGCGCCAGGTTCCAAAATATATGCGCGCATTACAAATGAAGTTCCTTCTGAATTCAAAGCAAAAACGTATGCGCGTTTTGTTCCTGAGCGTTATGATGATTTTGCATGGGAAAACGACCGCATTGCTTTCAGGGTGTATGGCAAGGCCTTAGAAAAAGTACCCAATGAAAACGCTTATGGACAGGATGTTTGGGCAAAACGTACTCCTGAATTGGTTATCAATAAATGGTATAAATCCGGCGATTATCATGTTGATCATGGAGAAGGATTGGATTTTTATGATGTAGGATTTAGCTTAGGATCCGGCAGCAGTGCACCTTACATTAATGATTCTATTTACTACTCTAAAAATTTCAGAACATATAAAGTGCTTGACAACGGCCCTTTGCGCAGTACATTTCAATTGGGTTATGATGCGTGGAATGTAAACGGGCAAAGCGTTACAGAAAGCAAAATCATTTCATTAGATGCCGGTTCGCAATTGAACAGGATGGAAACTGAATATTCATTTAATGATAAAAAAGAATTACCGGTTGCTATTGGTATCGTGGAACACAAAGGAAATGGAACGATATTGCTCGATGAAAAGAATGGCATTATGGGATATTGGGAACCACAGCATGGGAAAGATGGCACGCTGGGCATTGGTTCAGTAATGGAAGAGCCTGTTGTGAATATGAAAGTAACCGACAATCATTTGCTCACAATTGTAAATGTAAATTCAAAAAAGCCATTCGTGTATTATACAGGTGCAGTATGGGATAAAGCGGGATTGATTACTAATTCTAAAGAATGGTTTACTTATTTACAAAATTTTAAAGAAAAAATTCAGCGGCCTGTAGTTGTTGGATGGATGCAATAGAAAGTGAATTTAAAAATAAAAAAATGAATTTTTTGTTGGTTTACTGAGAAGCTGTTTAAAAATAGGATTTTGTTCCCCATATTGCGGTTGGTGGGGACACCAACCGCGGCGCGTCGCCGTGGCCGGTGTCCCCACCGGCTACTTTTGCAATCAAACGAAATACTAAAAACTATTTTTAAACAGCTTCTGAGATTTACTGAAAAAGAAATTGCATAAAATAAACAACTATGAAATTATCACGATATAATCTAAAAAACATAACGTCAGAAAAAGTGACGCTTCCTGATGAGGAGACCTTTGAATTGCCTGAAAAAGTTTTGCAATTCGGCACAGGAATATTGCTTCGTGGCTTACCTGATTATTTTATTGATGCAGCAAATAAAGTGGGAATATTCAATGGCAGAATTGTTATTGTGAAATCAACTTCAAAGGGGGATACTTCAGCATTTGATAAGCAGGACGGCCTGTACACGTTGTGCGAACGAGGCATTCAAAATGGAAACAAAGTTGAAGAAGACATTATTTGTTCTGCGATCAGTCGTGTTTTAAATGCTCACGATGAATGGAGCGAAATTTTAAAATGTGCACACAATGAAGAACTGAAAATCATTATTTCAAATACAACAGAAGTGGGGATACAATTGGTAAAAGATGATATCCGGCAGTATCCGCCTGTTTCTTTTCCGGGAAAATTACTCGCATTTTTGTACGAAAGATTCATCGCCTTTAAAGGAAGCGAAGACAGTGGATTGGTAATAGTTCCGACAGAATTAATTTTGGAAAACGGTAAAAAGCTTGAATCAATTGTTTTGGAATTAGCATATTTAAATTCTCTTGAAGATGATTTTATTGAGTGGGTTGAGAAGAAGAATTATTTTTGTAATTCTTTAGTAGATAGAATTGTTACAGGAATGCCTGATAAAGAAATAAAAACAGCGATTGAAAATGAATTGGGGTATAAAGATGAATTATTAATTGTGAGTGAAGTATATAGTTTATGGGCGATAGAAGGCGATGAAAAAATAAAGAATATTTTATCATTTGCCGAAGCGGATGAAGGTATTCTGATCGAACCCAATATCGAAATTCATCGGGAATTGAAATTGCGGCTACTGAATGGAACTCATACATTGACCTGCGGGATTGCCTTTCTTGCTGGTTACGATACAGTGCAACATGCAATGATAGACGAAATTTTTTCAACATTTATTGAAGATCTGATGAGAAATGAAATAGCTCCTTCCATTCCATACAAAATAAAAAATGCAACTAAACAGGATTTTATTTCTAAGGTCCTTGACCGGTTTAAAAACCCGCATATCAATCATCACTGGAAAAGCATTACATTAAATTATACCTCAAAAATGCGTGTGAGATGTATCCCTTTATTAATTAATTATTATAAAGCCAATAACAGCGTTCCGCCATTGTTTGCTTTAGGGTTTGCAGCTTATCTTTATTTTACGAAGCCTGTAAAGTATAATGGCAAGGAATATTATGGGCGATTTAATGAGGCGGATTATTTAATAGAAGATCCTTCATCTGTCATTTTTTATGAGTTATGGAAGAACAATTCAGTTGAAGGCGTAGTAAACGAAGTTTTAAAGGATATTTCTATTTGGGGAAGTGATCTTACGGAACTATCCGGTTTTAAGAAAGCTGTGACAGAAAATTTGAACAGTATAATAAATAAAGGGATGAAAGCAAAATTAGAAGCGTATCATGCTAATAAAAAAATGGTGTGATGTGGAATAGAAAGTGAGGAGCATTCAACCTGGTGAAATTCCAGAGAACTAATGAACAAGAAAACAAAATGATTATTTATCGGGGGAAAGAGAAGTGTGTCTTTAATAATTTAGAAATTATTATTTAAAATTTTACATTTGGAAAGATATTATGAAACAATTTTTAGACGAAAACTTTTTACTACAATCAGAAACAGCTAAAAAGTTATACCATGATTTTGCAGCAGCAATCCCTGTTATAGATTATCATTGCCATCTGCCTGCAGACCAGATTGCAGGAGATATTAATTTTGAAAACCTTACACAAATATGGTTATATGGCGACCATTATAAATGGCGTGCCATGCGCACTTATGGTGTAGACGAAAGTTATTGTACAGGTAATAAAACTGATTTTGAAAAATTTGAAAAATGGGCTGAAACTGTTCCTTATACCTTGCGTAATCCGCTCTTTCAATGGACACACCTGGAACTGCAAAGGTATTTTGATATAAAAGAAGTGCTAAATCCTAAGAGTGCAAAAAATATTTATGATCAATGTACCCAAAAATTACAAACAAAAGAATATTCTGTTCGCAATTTGCTTCGCAAAATGAATGTAAAAATTGTTTGTACAACTGACGATCCATCGGATACTTTAGAACACCATCAAAAAATAAAAAACGATGGATTCGAAATAAAAATTCTTCCTGCATTTCGTCCTGATAAAGCAATGAATGTAGATAAGGCAAATGATTTTATTGCTTACGTAAAGAAAATTGAAAAGGTAAGTGGAATAACAGTTACATCTTATTCGTCTTATCTTAATGCATTAAAACAACGTCATGATTTTTTTGCATCAATGGGTTGCTCCGTTTCTGATCATGGTCTGGACTTTATTTATGCGGAAGACTATACTGAAGAAGAAATTAAGTCAGCATTCAGTAAAATCCTCGCTGGCAAAGAACTTTCGAAGGAAGAAAATCTGAAATTCAAATCTGCCATGCTGAATACTTTTGCTTTATGGGATTGGGAAAAGGGTTGGGTGCAACAATATCATCTCGGCGCTTTCAGAAATAATAATACTAGAAAATTGGAACAATGTGGGCCTGATACCGGATGGGATTCTATTGGTGATTATTCACAGGGAAAATCTATGGTGAAATTTTTAAACCGCCTTGATTCAAACAATCAACTTACCAAAACAATTATTTACAATCTGAACCCTGCAGATAATGAATTGGTGGCATCAATGACTGGAAATTTTAATGACGGAACTATCCCGGGAAAAATTCAGTTTGGCGCCGCCTGGTGGTTTTTAGATCAAAAAGATGGGATGACCAAACAAATCAATACCCTATCCAATATGGGCTTATTAAGTAAAATGGTAGGTATGCTTACCGATTCACGTTCTTTCCTTTCTTATCCCCGCCATGAATATTTCCGCAGAATTTTATGCAATTTATTCGGGCAAGAAATTGAAAATGGAGAATTGCCAAATGATTTGGAATGGACAGGTAAAATCATTCAGGATATTTGCTTTAATAATGCAAAAAATTATTTTGGATGGTGATCTAATTTTTTCTTTCCGGTGATTTTATTGAATAACGTAATATTTTAATTATGACTTAAATATGCAATAACTCTAATTCTGAAAACCAGTTGAATTTTGAATTTGCATTGAAAGATAAAATTCAAAATAAAAAACCTCTTTATTTGTTGATTTACTGCAAAAAATTTCTTTATAATAAAATATAGCACTCTTTTATTTTCATTAAATTGTTCTGAAACCATTTACCAGATGATATCTTGTAGAAAATTATAAAATAAGAGTGTTGCGGGTTCTTATTAAAGATTTTTCATAAACTTTAATTATTTTATCTTCACCAGCTTAAATTATACACATGAAAAGAATATTAATCGTTACATTTTTTGTTATGATTGCCGGAGGGTCTGCCTTTTCTCAGTCAGACAGCGGCTCTCATTATGATCAGCACAAAGCATTTGCTCCTTTCTTTTACCCTAATAACGGTAATGAATACCGCAGCGCGAGCGGCCAACCCGGGCCAGCTTACTGGCAAAACAGGGTTGATTATAAAATTGTGGTTTCCCTGGATACCACTCAAAAGCGTGTTTCAGGTTCTGTTGTAATTAATTATAAAAACAACAGTCCGGAACCTTTAAAATTTTTATGGCTTCAATTGGACCAGAACATTTATCGTGAAGACAGCCGCGCTCAGGCAACCAGTTTAATTACAGGCGGCCGTTGGGCTAACAAGGAATTTACCAAGGGAGATGAATTAAATTCTGTTGATATTGTAATGAACGGAAAAGCTACTAAAGCCAAATACAATATTTCCGACACCCGGATGCAGGTGTGGCTTCCCAAACCATTAGAAGCAAAAACAGGAAAAGTTGAGCTTAGAATTAATTATGCTTTTTCAGTTCCTAAATACGGTACAGACCGCATGGGTAGAGTTGATACAAAGAATGGCTGGATTTATGAAATAGCGCAATGGTTTCCCCGGATGTGTGTATTTGATGATATTGAAGGATGGAATACGTTGCCATACCTTGGCGCAGGTGAGTTCTATCTTGAATACGGAAATATAGATTATACTATTACGGCTCCTTCAAACCTGATTGTGGTAGGTTCCGGTGCCTTACAAAATCCTGCAGAATGTTTGACATCAACAGTTAGAAACCGCCTGGAACAGGCTAAGAAAAGCGACAAAACTGTAACGATCGTAAGTGCGGATGATCTCAATGGTAATTCTTATCATCCTGCTAAATCAACACTCACATGGCATTTCGTATGTGACAATACACGCGATGTGGCATGGGCTGCATCAAAAGCATTTATCTGGGATGCGGCACACATTAATTTGCCAAGTGGTAAAAAAGCGTTAGCCCAATCTGTTTATCCTGTAGAAAGTGCAACAGACAAAGCCTGGAAGAGATCCACAGAATTTGTAAAAGGCGCTATTGAATTATATTCTAAAGAATGGTACGAATTTCCCTATCCATCTGCTACAAATGTTGCCGGAATCGTAGGCGGTATGGAATATCCCGGGATCGTTTTTTGCTCATGGAAAAGCAGCGGCTCTGGGTTATGGGGAGTTACCAATCATGAATTTGGCCACACCTGGTTCCCGATGATCGTAGGATCTAATGAACGTAAATTTCCATGGATGGATGAAGGTTTTAATACATTTATTAACGGAGTAGATACCAAAGTATTTAATCATGGTGAATTCTACGAAAAAAACGATGTGCAGGAATCGGCGTCTTACATGTTCAAGGATGATGCGGATGCGATCATGACTATTCCGGATGTAACACAGCAGGATTTTCTGGGAGTCGCTGCTTATGAAAAACCGAGCGACGGATTGGATATTTTGCGTAACCAGATATTAGGCAGGGAGCGTTTTGATTCTGCATTTAGAATCTATATTGACCGCTGGGCTTATAAACATCCGACTCCATGGGATTTCTTCAGAACGATGGAAAATGTAAGCGGAGAAGATTTGTCTTATTTCTGGAGAGGCTGGTTCTTCACAAATTCAAAGCTTGACCAGGGAGTTACTGATGTAAAATATGTAGATAACGATCCCACAAAAGGTGCCTTGATAACACTGGTGAATAACTACCAAATGGTATTACCTGTACCAATGAAAATTGAACAGGAAAATGGTCAAACAGATTCTATCGAACTTCCTGTAGAAATATGGCAGCGTGGAGGCGAATGGACTTTCCATTATCCATCAACAACTATAATTAAAAAGATTACAATTGATCCTGATCATGATTATCCTGATATTGATCCATCAAATAATATTTTTAATGGAGAACCTTTGAAACCCGTGCCACAAGATTTGACTGCGTCGAACGTAATAGATAATTATTTAAAAGCAATAGGAGGAAGAGATAAAATAAACAACATAAAAGATTTTTCTTACACAGCGAAAGGTGAGGTACAGGGTCAGGGAATCGAATTAATGAATAAATATAAAGCCCCGGGCCACTTATTGTTGACAATTACCCTGACTTCATCAAATACAGTTGTGCAAAAAGAATTAGTCAACGGCGATAGCGTTAGCGTTATGGCTATGGGTCAGTCGCAGCCACTTGATGAAGCGACAAAGAAACGTATCAAAGAATCTGCTATTCCATTTCCTGAAATCCAATATACAAACTCTGAGAATGAAATATCTTTAGAGCCAATGTTGGCTGATGTAGATGGAAAGAATGCTTATGTGGTAAATATAAATCCTAATTCAAAAACCGCCATTAAGGAATATTTTGATGCGAAAACAGGTTTGAAAATTAAGCAGGAAATAAAAACGCAAGGTGGCCAATCATCCTATTCGTACAGCGATTATAAAGAAGTAAATGGTATTATGTTTCCCTATAGCTATACCATCACATCACAAGTTGAAATTCCACTAAAAGTTACAGATCTGAAAATAAATAGTGGTTTAAAGGATGATGATTTTAAATAAAATAATCAATTAAATGAAAACAAAAAGGGTATTCAGAAATGAATGCCCTTTTTTGATAGTAAGCAAAAAGTGAAATACGGAATAGATTATTGTCTTAGATTGACTATTGCTCCCTTCCGTTGCCGTTAGGTCAGCAGTACCCTTTTAATAGCCCAAAGTTCCATTTGGTAAAGAATTATTTCCTTGCAAACCACCCGTATGAATACATAAAATTTGAGAGCCTGGTGCAAAATATTTTCTGCTTACCAGGTCGTTTACACCAAACATCATTTTGCCGGTATAAACAAAATCCAATGGAATATGATGTTGCCTGTAAAAATGATTCATAAAAGAAATCAGTTCATTAGTTTTTTTCGCATACCCTCCAAAATGATATCCCTCAATTAATGAATACTTTTTAAAAGTATCCACATTCAGTTGAATCAATCTCTCTTCAATATCGTTACAATCTTTTAAAACACAAAATCCCAAAATCATACTTTTTTCCACATTACTTTCTACTATTCCGGCAAAGGTGGTAGCGGTTCCCACAGGCAAACAAATATGGGTAAAATTTTTATCACTAAAATAAGGATGAATCAAAGCTGCCCCTTTTTTTCCCTCTATTGAAAATCCACCCTCAGGAATTAAAATATGATCTCCGTATTTATTTTTTAATCCTTCAATAAATTCCTTTTCATTCATTTTTTTATAAAGGGAACGACTTACAAATTCGAGTTTCATTCCATGATCTAAGCAAAATAATAAAGTGTGAGAAAGTTTGGGTGGCATTTCACCGCGTACAATTCCAATACATTTTAGATCCATTTTTTTGCAGGCAAAAGCAGTAGCAGCAAGGTGATTGGAATAAGCCCCTCCAAATGTGATGATATTCTTATGAGTTGATTTTTGGGCATCTTTTAAAAAATAACAAAGTTTAAATAATTTATTTCCGGAAATAACCGGATGGACTTCGTCAAGCCGTAACATAAAAATTTTGATACGATTTTTTTCATAATCACCTGATATTAATTCTGTGATTTCCGGCTTTTTCAAAATAAATTCTTTTAATATCTCATTTATCATTGATTGTGGCATAAATCTTTCTTGCTTATTTTCGCGACAATTTAATTGTTTAGAAACAATAATTTATAATTCTTTCCCAGTAGCTATTCGGGATTCAAAAACTTTAATAAATAAGATATGAAACCAACACTTTTAATTTTAGCAGCAGGAATGGGAAGCCGTTATGGCGGTATTAAACAAATGGATTCTTTTGGTCCCAATGGTGAAACTATTATTGATTATTCAATTTTTGATGCCATCAGAAGCGGGTTTGGCAAAGTGGTGTTTATTATCCGTGAATCTTTTGCAGAGGATTTTAAAAATTTATTTGAACCGAAACTCAAAGGGAAAATACAAACCCAATATGTGATGCAGGAAATAAATTCTTATATAGAAAATGTTGAGTATCCGGAAGAACGTACCAAACCCTGGGGAACGGCTCATGCGGTTCTTTGCGCAAAAGATGTAATTCATGAACCCTTTGCTGTTATTAATGCAGATGACTTTTATGGCCGGGAGGCATTTGAGAAAGCAGTAAAGTTTTTAAATGAAGAAGTATCTCCAAAAAAATATTGCATTATCGGATATCAGCTTTCTAAAACTATTTCAGAAAACGGGAGTGTAAGCCGCGGTGTATGCGAAGTAGATTTTGAAGGTAACTTGTTAGGAATTGTTGAGCGCACAAAAGTTTCCCCGGATGGAGACAAAATCTTTTATATTGAAGATGCCATTAAAGTTCCGCTTCGGCCCGAGACTCCTGTCAGCATGAACTTCTGGGGGTTTGATCCTGATGTATTTGATTATATTCAAAAACTATTTATAAAATTCTTACAGGAAAACGCTGAGAATCCGAAAGCAGAATTTTTCATTCCAATCATAGGCGATGCTTTTATTCGCGAAGGAAAAGGGAAAATAAAAGTAATAAATACCGATGCGCAATGGTTTGGCGTAACTTACAAAGAAGATGCACCCGAAGTAAAAGAGAGCATCGAACACTTACTGGAAAAAGGAGAATATCCTGGAAATTTATTTTAAAGAAGTTCTTACCTATTTACAATCAGAAAAGAATTTGCCAACCTGATTTATAATTTAGCTTCCCAAATGTGTCTTTTTTGAAGAAAAATAGAAATATCAGGAATTACTTTGCCTACTGATGAAAGTTTTTGGAAAGTTTATTTTGAAAAGTTCTTTTAGAAAAGAGAGTTTAATAACATTCCAAAAGTTAGACACTCTGCAATTGATGAAAACTTTTGGAAAGTTTATTTGAAAAGTTCTTTTATAAAAGAGAGCATAATAGCTTCCCAAAAGTTAGGCGCTCTGTAATTATTTGACGAAGATTTTTTTTTTGAATTCTAAAAAACTTTTGGAAAATAATCTTTTAATTGCCTTTCACTTTATACACAAAATCTTCCAGCTTTTTTATTTGCTTTACGCGGCTAAGTCCTTTGAGGGTATTTTTATTGGGAAGTTTGATAGTGACGTCTTTTTCTCTTTTTATTTCTCTTAAAGCATCGTAAATATTGTCCGATTTTATCGCAAATACTACTCCGTCAGCATTGGTTTCTTTGCTGCTGATGATGCCAATCACTTCTCCGTCTTTATTAATTACCGGGCCGCCACTGTTTCCGGGATTTGCCGAAATACTTATTTGATAGGAAGTAGTATCACCATAATAACCGGATTGAGCGCTCAGATATCCCTCGCCATATACCACTTCTTCGCGTGGATAGCCCAATGTAAAAATTGGCTCTGCAAGCTCTGCAGAAGTTCTTGGAAAAGTATATGGAAGGCCATTCACTTTTTTGAATGAGGTATCGGTAATTTTTAAAATCGCCAGGTCAGTGGTATCATCTACATAAATGGGTTCTGCAAAAAACTGATCGCCTTTCTTATTTTCAACAATCAGGTTTTTGGCATGATTCACCACATGTGCATTGGTAATGATATAACCGCTGCCATCCAGTAAAAAACCGGTAGCCCTGAAATTAGCCTTGAATTTAGGCCTGGAAGGTACCGTTGCTTCTGTAGCATCATTTAATTTATGTTCAATCTGGTTTAGTTTATGTTCAAACTGATTTAATTTATTATCCACCAAAGGTGTAATTACAGAAACTTTTTTATCTTCTGAATATTTGGAAATAATACTTGCTGTGCCCAGTGAGACGATGCCCGCGATAGCAGCTGCTACAGCAATGGTACGCCTGTAACGATTCCACAGGTAAATTACTTTTGTGCGGATTTTCTCTTTTCCTTTGGAAATAACGCCTTCATTGATCAATTTGCTTTCTACTTCGTTCAAATTGTGTTTAAGAATTTTGATCTCCCGCATTTTATCCAGTTCTCCTACAAAGTAAGTATGTTCTGCAGCCACCTGGTCTATTTCCGGATTATTTTTTCTGAGTTCTTCAAAATATAATTTTTCAGAATCATTCATTTCGCCCCTGAGGTATCGTTCTATCGCGTCTAAAAGTATATTTTCTTCCATCTCAATTCGTATTTTTATATTGTGCAAAGAATAATTTTTTCAATCTGATAAGGCATTTATATTTTTGCGTTTTAGCATTATCTGCATTAGTATATCCAAATATGCCGGCAATTTCAGGCATTGATTTTTTCTCAATATAAAATGCTTCCAACAAGCTCTTACAAGGCTCTCCAATCTTTTGTAAAGCATTTTCCATCATCACAAAATCATGATTCTTTTTCTCATGCAATTCAATCTCATCTTCAACTGCCACTATTTCCTGAACGGATTCAACAGACGGATTAAAGCGATTTTGTTTTTGAAGCCTTTTTAGCCAAAGCCTTCTGCAAACTGAATATAAATAGGTTTGCAACTGGCAGCTCAAAATAAAAGAACTTGACTTTGCTTTCTCAAAAAGAACAATCATTGCTTCCTGAAAAATATCCCGCGCATCATCAGGATAGCCATTATTATTAATAATAAAAGCTTTTATGGTAGAATAATTTTCGCGATAAATGGTTTCAATTGCATTAGTATCGTTGGCAGCAAGCCCTTCTAATAATGCCTTTTCCTGATCATTCGTTTTCACCCGGCTATAATTAATACTTATAAAATGGAAAAGTAACCCAAAATAATTTTGAAAAAAATTTTTTGTATTGGGTTACCTTTTTTGAAAAGCTGTATTAACAATAAATATATTTTAATAATCAAAAATCAAAAACAATGAAAAAATTATTGCTAGTATTCACCGTTGCCGCTTTTTTAACAGCTTGCCATGGTAGTACTTCTTCAAGTGCAACAACTACAGATTCAACTTCTGTAACTACACCGGCTACAGATTCAGCAGCAGTGGCTCCATCAACAGATTCTGCTGCCAGTAAAATGAGCACTGATACTACTAAGATGAAAATGAGCACTGATACTACTAAGAAATAAGAAAATATTCAAAGAAAAGTAATAAATAAACTTTAATTTTTTTTGTTACTTTAAGTTTTTTATTTGAATAGCAATCAAGGGACCGTCCATATTATGGACGGTTTTTTATTTTATATATTAACAAGTTTCCAAGCTCATTTTTAAGTTTAAAAATTTAAGATCAATCATTAGTTTTAAAAAAATCAAAAATTTATTTTTTGATTAAAACCCAAGCCTTACATTTGCGCCGGAGAGTTGGCAGAGCGGTCTAATGCGGCGGTCTTGAAAACCGTTGAGGGTCACACCTCCTGGGGTTCGAATCCCTAACTCTCCGCTCTTTTTTCTGCCGGGCAGGCCGCGATGTATTTATCCAAATTTGCAAAGCAGGTAAATATATTGATCCGCAAAGACAGCTTATCCTACACCATGTCTTCTTATTTAATAGACCTGATAAAGGTCGTAGAAAACATTACCGTGTGTGTATGCCGCGAAGTGGTGGAAGCCAAAGGCGGTGACCACTTAGAGCAATTGGTTATTAAGAATACCGCTAACGGTGAAGTGTACACGGAAGACGCCGCTGCCTTATACATCTTCATTGGCGCCAAACCTTTTACCGATTGGCTGGATGATGAAATTATCACCAATGATAAAGGGCTTTATTGAAACCGGCAGAGATCTGCACCATTATGAAGATTATAAAAAAATATGGAAGCTGGAGCGCGATCCTTATTTACTGGAAACAAGCTGTGCCGGCATCTTTGCCGTACACGTCGACGCCATGAACCGTGTGGCCTCGGCAGTAGGAGAGGGCTCTATGGCAATAATTGGGGGAGATGTAGAGGTTAATGGTGAATGAAGGAAAATAGGAATTGGGGTTATATGTTGGTTTACTGGGTTTAAAATTTAAATACAGAAAGCAGTAGTTGCATACTCATGACAGCGGCGGTAATTGATAACTTCCGATTTTTACAATCCTATTCCAAAATCTTTTCAGTTCTTTGCATAAATTTTAAAACAAAAAAAATCATGAGCAAAAAAATCAGTGTGGAAACCAACGCAATAAACTGGTTTGAAATTTCAGTAACTGATATTGCCAGAGCAACGAAGTTTTACGAAACTATTCTTGAAATTGAATTGACACCAATGGAAATGATAGGAATGAAAATGGCAATGTTTCCTTATGATGGTGCAAACGGAAAAGTTGGCGGAGCTTTAGTGCAAAGTGAAATGCACACACCAGGTGCAACAGGTACGGTAATTTATTTGAACGCTAACCCTGACTTAGATTTAGTGTTTAAAAGAATTGAAAAAGCAGGCGGCAGAACGTCAATGCCTAAAACCTTGATTGATGAAAATTCGGGCTTTATGGCTTTCTTTACAGACACCGAAGGCAATATAATTGGACTTCACTCAAATAAATAAACCCATGAAACCAAAACTTCTTTTAAGAATTGCATCGGGAGTAATGATTTTTCATTTGCTTGGACACACAATTGGACAAAGCATTTGGAAACAAGCAACCGACCCTGTCGAGCAAGAAGTTATCAGCCAAATGACCGGCCACAAATTTCCATTCATGGGTAGCATCAGAAGTTTGGCCGACTATTATGACGGTTTTAGTTGGGCTACTTCAATTGGACTTATCTTTTTTGCAGTTATACTTTGGTTGGTTTCAGGTGCTGTAAAAGAAAACGCCGGACTTGTACTTAAAATTCTTATAGCAACTACAATTTGTCTTTTTGCCTGGAGTATTGACGAGTTTATTTTCTTCTTCCTGTTTGCTGGCTGTATCACCCTATTAGCAGCAATACTAACTTTAGGTGCAATAACTCAAATCAGAAATCAAAACTAATAAGGCAATTATTAATTAAAAACATGTTAATTACCCGATATAAAATCAGATGTGCGGCTATCATCCTTATTTCTGCAGGTTATGGGTGGGCTGGCGGACATTATATTCCAACGGATTCTTCAATAATAGCCTACTCATTTCAATTTATTGTTATTGTAGTATTATTGATTTTGAGTGTTCATTTTTTAAGTAAAAGTAAAGATGAATATAAGAAAAATAGTTGGTCAACTAATGGGTTGACTATCTTTTCGGCTCTTTCATTATTAATAAATATATTGAATGTAATACATGGAGCGTTTAATCACGATGTGCATTCTTTTGGATCACATAACTCGCTAGCCGATTTAGTGCCAATTGCAATTATAATTTTAGGAGCAGTGTTATGGCTTATAACAGTTCTAAAGAAAAATGATATTGCACTGAAAAGCTGATTTTCGATAATCCGGAAAGCAGCGCACAACCGTTGCATTTTATCCTCGGTGGGTGTTCCATTTTTCAAATCATCCAATTGTGAGTGGTGCCTCCGTTTGGCCTCCCGGCGAATGACACTGAGGATGAGGCACAGTAAACAAGCTTTTATTTGGTATTTTTATTTCGGAATAAAACTTTAATCATCGGGCTATGCGTAATAGAAAAGTGATGATAACAAATGATAGGATTTTTCTTGGAAGGAGAGATTATTTCGAATAATTTATAAGACCTATAAGGTTTTGAAAACCTTATAGGTCTGAAAACCACTTTTTTTCTCAGGAACGTCTCCCGCACGGGACATTCCGTTAATTAAATGGCCAGTAAACCAATTTATTTGATATTTTTATTTTCATATTAAAATAACGTCCACTTCGTGAGACGTTGCCTGAGAAGAAAATTTTTTTGAGATAGTTGTGCAATTGGCACTTCCGCTTTCGCTAAGGTAAAGCTTTATTGATGGTTGATATAATTCCCTTTCTTTATTAAAAGTGTTATGCTTGCGGTTATTGTCCATAAGTTTTGCAACATCAAAATACCAATCACTATCAATATGAATTTGTTGTCAAATAAAGCTATTACACCTAATAACTGAAAAAATATTCCTAAAGCAATAGCTGACCAAATAAATATTTTAGGTAAAACCGTAGTGCTTCTTAAAGCAAAACCTAATACTAAAAACAATGAGGGTGCTAATAAAAAAATATGAATGAATGTATTGGTAAGCTCATAACATGTTAATGCCGCATCTAAATGTCCATTTTCACCAGCTTGCAAAGCGCCTAATGCAAATGTTCCTTCTGCTAAACTTAGTGCCGTAATAACTGTGGAAGCAAGTAAGGTAAGTCTTCCAGCTAACGTGTGAGAGGTACCTGCAAATTGCACCAATGCCAAAGCAAAGATGACGGACAATATAGTTCCAAATTGTTGCAGCCATGTGTCTATGAGAATGGAAGTATGATATTTATTTCCAAATACAAATATTTGTGCCATC
>Ga0207933_1001268_pt1 | contig 19954 bp, 11 predicted proteins | sample NGESurdeep092012_4_FD_184488 | JGI IMG/M metagenome (GOLD analysis project Ga0207933, IMG submission 184488) | Arctic peat soil microbial communities from Barrow, Alaska - NGEE Surface sample F53-3 deep-092012 (SPAdes) | ecosystem: Environmental > Terrestrial > Soil > Wetlands > Peat ...
TCAGCAGGATCTACGTTGACGTTCAGAACGGTGAGACTGGTGTTTGATTGTGCCTGTGTCCAATGGGTGCCGGAATTGTCTGTGAGGTAAAGCTGGCCGCCACTCGCCACAGCGTAGATTCGATTGTCGTATAGCGGCGAGACTTTGATTTGCGTGATCGATTGGTTCGTCGGCAGGCCGGAATTGAGCAGGGTGTACGTCACGCCAAAGTCGAGGGTTTGGTAGAGACCACCGCCCGCCGCACCGACGTATGCGACTTGTGGAAGTACCGGATCGACGGCCACGCTTTGCACCGACGGGATGGCAACTCCAGTAGCTTGCTGCCAGTCCTTGCCGGCATCACGACTGAGATAAAGGCCTGTAGTGGTGCCCGCGTAGAGCACCGGGGCAGATCCCCCCGACTTGGCTAAGGCATAAACCTGGCTTGGTATCAATCCGCGCGAGGATGACCAGGTCGTCCCGCTATCGGTGCTGCGCCATAGTCCGTACTTCTCGGTTCCAGCAAGTAGATGGCCGCTCTGTAAAGGATCGACGGCCACTGTAAAGGTCGGAAGTTGGTAGTTCGGAGAGAGTGTCCAGGCGTTGCTGGTGCTGCCCTGTTCACTCCAGATTCCGAGGTCGCTGCCTGCATAGACGGTGGACGATCCGTTTGCGAGCGATGTAGCGATGCCGCCGATAAAACTGTTCTGCATACCCTGCTGAGCGTTGAACCATGTCGCGCCATTATTCGTGCTCGCTACTAGGGAGCCGTCGATATCGGCCGCATAGATGACGAAGCCGGCATCATCGGATGCGAGGACGTCCGTCGGTGTGGTGCGCTGTCGATACCAGGTAGTACCGTCGTCGGGTGAGATGAATGTGCCACTCTGCGCTGCTGCGAAAAGGACGCCGGTGGAAGTTGGATGAGGAAGAATTTGGTAAAGGGTTTCGGCAACGAGATTCGAAGTGATATTGATCCAGGTCGTTGAGCCGTGGGGAAGTTTGTACAAGTAACTATCCGGGCTAGCCGCGTAGAGGGTTCCGTTAGGGCCGAAATTCATGGCAGCAATGGTGACGGGGTGCATGCCGCTGGTGAATGGAGTCCAGGTGAGTCCACCATCGATGCTGCGAAAGACGCCGCCTGATGCGGCACCGAGGTAGGCCGTGCCGGGGCTATTGGGATCGATTGCGAGACTACGCACGACCACTCCGATCAGGCCTGTGGTGATTTGCGACCAGGTAGCGCCTCCATCAGCGCTGCGAAACAGGTCCGTCCCTGCACTGGCAAGCAGCGTCTCCGGGGAGCCGCTCTGGATTGCAATTGCCTGCACCGTGAGTTGTGTGAGTCCACTGTTCATTGGAGACCAGGTGAGGCCACCGTCTTTTGTCTGATAGATTCCACTGCCCAGAGTTCCTACAAAAGCCTCGCCTTCATTCAAGCTACTCATGGCCACGGTGAACACGGTGTTGGTGCCGAAGGGTGTGGAGACGTGCCTCCAGGACGAACCGTGATTCGTTGTCTGATAGAGGCCACCGAAATAAGTTCCCGCAAACATATTGGATGGATTGAACGGATCGCGCGTCAGGGCATAGACGGTTGCTGAAGTTGGGCCTACCGGAACCCACGAAGTTTGGCTCTGCGCATGGGCTGCGTTGATGGAACTGAATAAGCTCATGACGATGGCGGACAGGAGCGAGAGTATCGCAGCCTCGTCTTTTCGCAGTGCTAGTGGGCGCCTAAGAAATCTCATTTACGTTGCGTCAGCCGGACGGCAAGCTCGCCGGGATTTGAAGGTTCATGAAAGTGTCCGAGGAACTCAGATCCCTCAACAGCAACGAGGTCGCGCTCGTCATGGATCGTGTCGTCCATGTAGTGGAGCAGGAGTGCAAGCACAATCCCGAACAGCAGACCCATCGGGATGGAGATGGCCATGATCAGCATTTTTTTGGGCGATACAGGCTCGAACGGTTCACTTGGCGGGCTTACGACGGATACGTTCTGCAGATGGGTGTCGTCCAACTCTGAGTGAAGGTCGGCCTCGCGATCACGTTTGGCAAAGTCAATGTAGCTGTCTTCGACCAGCTTCAGTTCGCGATCGACGTCGGTCAGCTTTTGCTCGCCCTCGTTCAGTGCGACTAGCTGCCGGCCTGTTGCTCGAATCGGGCCCTGCAGGGCTTTCTGTTCGGCCTGCAGGCCGGCGAGGGTTACATCATTCGTCGCAGTACTCTGCACGAATTGCTGCTTCACAGGATTGGACGCGTCGATCACCGACCCCAAAACTGTAGGTGAGGATTGCTTCAATTTATCTTCAATTGAAGCAATCTCATCGTCGACGCGTGTGAGTGGCTCGGCCGTCGGCTGATATTTTCCGGCTAGTTTGACACGCTCTACTTGCAGCTCGGATAGCCGATCCATGTAGGCGCGCACTTCTGGGTTCAGGGATTGTTCGGTGCTTGACGGAATTGTCTCGGTGAGCTTTGGCAACTCGCTACGCATGACGCTTTGCTCTTGCGAGAGGCGCGCATCAGAGCCGCGGTCATTGATCGTTTGCGTCTCCAGGTCGGTACGTTCTTTCAATAGAAGAGCACGCTGATCCGGCAGAGAACTGAGATTGTATGTTGCGATGATGTCGGCGCGCTTGTCCTCGAGAGCTTTTAGTTTTGCGCCTTGGTCCCTTAGCTGCTGGCGGAAGAATTCCTGCTCAAGAGGGGTGCGACGCAGGCGTGTGCGTAACTCGAAGTATCGCTTCAGCAGAGTTTGCTCGACCTGCATGGCCAGCAATGCACTGGGCAGCCTCACGGTTAATGCAATGACATCAGAGCCCTTCTCCGGCGTCCCATCGATTGCACCGTCAAGCAGCGAGATGGCCGCCTCACGATCGGTCAACCGCTTCTTGAGGTTGAGCAAGATCAGCACGTCGTTATAGCGCTGCTTGCACCAGCGGGCGGACAGCTTGAAGTAGTACCTTGCCGTCTGGACGATCCCATGTGGTTTAGGTGGAGCAAAGGCAAAGGCCTCAGGTCCGAGCTCATCCACAACTTCTTCGATGAGACGGCGTGAGTGCTGTATTTGGATCTCGGAGTTCAGTTCTTCAGGCCGCATGCCTGTGGCGACAATGCCAGTTTGTTGCACAGTTGTTGGTAGCTCAATATTCTCGCGGCCAAGCATCACGAGTAGACTTGCCTCCGACTCGTATTGCTCCGTCATAAATTGAAGCGTGGCATAGGCTCCAAGAATCACGGCAACGAAGGTGATGAGGATCACTTTGCGATAACGCAGCAAGAGGGTCCCAAGGTCTGCCCACGTTGTCCGATTCTCAGTGTCATCTTCTGCGCGTAGCGGCATAGGACTCATCCTTTGTTCGAGTAATTCGAGAAGAAATTAGTTGGCAGCGGCAGAGTCTCTGCTGGCTGCAACGACGCCACTGTTCGAGGCGATGATACCGTTGAAGAGATAGCTGAACCCGCCGTTGAGTGTGCCTGGAAGCACTTGCTTGATGTACTGATCAACCCAGCGGTCGACATGAGCAATCTTGCTTTCCGGTAGCAGTAGAACGTCGAAGGAACGGAGTTGCGTGACGGCGGCTTCCGGGACGCCACCGTGCCCATTAATTGAGATTCTTCGCGCGACTGGAACTCCATGCTCATCCTGGCGGATGAGCATGACATAGTTTGCACCCGTGTGCTTTACGCCGCCCGCATACAAGAGCGCTTCCATTACTGTCAGCTTTGCAGCTTGCGGAACTGGCCCAGGCCTCGTCACCTCACCGCCTACATAGACAATTCGGCTGCCGTAGGTTTGGATCTGGAGCGTATTCGAAGGATCTTTCACGATGTTGCGATAGCGCTGCCGGATTTCTGCGCTGGCTTCTGCAGGAGTCTTTCCACTCAACTGCATCTCGCCAATCAACGCGAGCGACACCGTTCCATCGGGTCGAATCTGAATCGTCTCGTTCAACTCAGGGTTGTAGAAGAACTTCAGCTCGACGGTATCTCCGGCTGTCAGCTTGTACGGCTCCTGGGACCGTGCTGACGGCAAGGTCAGGACATATAGGGTGAGCCAGGTGAACGAGAGTAAAAGGCGAAGGTACTTCATCGAAATGTGCTCCGAGTCTTCGAGTTGTCAGAGAGTTTTCGGTTAGATCGCTGTGAGTTGAAGTTCTTCAACTAGCGGTATGGTTAGGGGTGCATGCCGTATCGAGAGCAGCACCACCAGTTGCACGGCGAGAGCGCGACCCAGTGCGACCGAGGATGAGACCCATGCGGCTCCGATGACTCCGAACCGCGGCACGAGTAAGGCATACGCGGCGAGGATGATGGGCACGGTTGCGGCATCGAGAAAGACCAGGAATCGTGGACGCAAAAACATCAGAGTGGTCAGCGTCAACGGAAAACAGACGAAACCCGCAAGCGCTCCTGGCAGCAAAATGAGCAGCAGCGGAAGAGCTTCATGAAACTTAGGTGGCAGCAGCGGGGAGAATCGCGGAAGTAGCGTGAGCGCCATGACGTATCCCGCAATGCTCAACAGCAGGAGCGAACTCTGCACGCGACCTGTAAAGGCAAGAAGCTTGCCGGAGTTGAAGAGGGGCATGATGCGTGGGCTGACGACGACACTGAGGTAGGTTCCAATCATCGGCGGAATGAGTGCGAGCAACTGCGCCGCTGAGTACATGCCTGCCGTATGCATGTCGGTATAGTGCGCAACCAGCCAAAGATCTCCCCGCGCTACCAGCGTTCCGATACCGAACGTGAGCAGGTACCAACGTGCTTGTCCGAACATCTGGCGAGTCATGGCGAAGGAGAAGACAGTTTGAGTGAAGATCTGCCGGCCCTTACGGATTCCCCACAGCAGGACCAGAGTCGACGGTGCCACCAAGTACACCGCCATGACGTGGCTTGGTGTAAGTTTGGCGGTGGCGATCAGGCAACCAATCCCGAGGATCTTTAGGCCGCTATGGCCGAGATCGATCAGTCCATATGAACTAAAACGCTTCTCCAGTTGGAAGTGGATCTGAGCAGAACGCAAAAGCAGGACCGCGCATCCGCTGAGCAAGGTGAGGGTTAGTGGAGCATTTGCATACCCGTTGAAGAACGTATGGAGTAGAAGTTGGTGGAAGGAAATGAGCAGTAAAGCAGCGATGGAAACGGCCCCCAGCTTGAGAGCAACGCAACTTTCCTGCGCTTGATGAGAGATGGTGCGGTCACCTTCGCCGCTGTGGGTCGCAATGCGGACCGTAGCAAGATCAAAGGCCGAACCGAGCAGACCATCCATCATCAGCAGACCAGAGAGGCAGAGACTCAGAACGCCGAACTCCGCTGGTGCCATGAACCTCATCAGGACCAGACCGATGCACGCAGTGCCCACGCCGGCAAGAAGCTTGGGCAGGATGACCAGCGCAGCTTGCTGCAGGAAAAGGGTCTTTGACTTTGAGGGGCTCGAGAGCATCATGGCGGGAATTAGAGACAACTGTTCGCCAAGGATTGCAAGATCCTTTGCTGTCAGCTAGATCTTTTGCAGATTTGTTAGCGCGGTCCGAACGACGAACGGTTGGGAAAAGTCTCTGACATAGATCACTATCCTTGCGCTGGTAGTGCTGCACAGGAGTGTCCCTTCCGTACCCTCGAATAAGCCGGAAAGGATCTTGACCGTGTCTCCAGCCTCAAGCTTTCTACAGGGCTCGACGAGGTTCAGCTTGATCGCCTGGCGGATGCTCTCGATTGTCTCTTCGTCTACGCGCGAATGCGCAGAGCCAAGCATCGACAAGACGCCGGGGATATTCAATACATTCAACCTGTCAGCCCAGTTGATTCGGACGAAAAGATAACAGGGGAAGAGTGGCAAATCGAGCCAGACCTTGCGATCGCTCCATTGGCGAAGCGAGTGATACAGGGGAAGGTAGTGCTCGATGCCTTTGGCCGAAAGTTGCTCTGCCACAGTGAACTCATGCTTCGATCGGACATGTGCGGCGAACCATGCAGCTTCGCTGCGCAAGGAATGCGGCGTGAGATCAATGCCGGATGTGGGGACAGGTTGTAGAGAATTCTGAGGATGCAGGAAGAGTTCAAGCATAGCTTCGCCCTTTTACTCACATTGGTTGTGGGTTGGTCGAGATATGAAGTTGAGCCTGGAAAGACCTGACGTAGGCCCAATTGCGTGGGCCTAAAACTAACAATGGATGAGGAAGACCCGTGAATCGGAGACTTAAGGTTCTGGATTTCTAATTGTCAGCGAGCCAGAGAAATGAATCGGGTTAACAATTTCAAAGGTTCGGTGAGTTCGAAAAAGATATCACGAATTGCTCGGACTGCACCCATGATTTTTATCAATTTCTCGCTTCTGTTCGCGTCCAAGGGTGTCGAATCGAATTTCAGTCATGGAAAATACTCATTCTCAATGTTTTATCGAAATTGAGCAGACCGGAATTAAGCAGCAAGCGAGAGCTGTCCAGAAATGGAAAACAATCGCGATTTAGGTGTCTATGCTTGGTAGTGAACGCCTTAAACGCATAGGCGCTGGCAGTCATTCATGATGTAAGCTGGAATCGATCCATCCGGCGAAACGAAGTCTGATTCGGCATTCTCCGCCAATGCAAAGACCGAACTGCGTCCACTTGTGTCAAGGCTCGTTTCTTTGTCTCACTCCGGCAGCGCGGCAAAGGCATCGCTAATCCTAGCGGATCAATTCAATGTGGGAAAATTGTGGGAAGCACAGAGCAACATCGTGGGATGTAGAGATCAAAATGAGCAAGCAACAACTGTTCATCCGCGTGGGCGATCGGCTATAAGCTGTTGAACCGATCGAGATTCAGAACGCAAAATTTGGTCCAGGTGCCGTGTCGTTCCGGATCGATTGGTCGCAGCGTCGATCGCTGCCGCCTCGAACATCTCCTTACAGAGAGCTCAGAGGGAATGATGAGCCGTTTGTGGGGGGTTCATTGTCTTCAATCGTTGCCGTGATGCGTTCTCGTTGACTAATTTTTGCGTGGACAAATGGCAGGGAGAAGGCGGAATGCCAACGCCACGATGACGTACACATCGAGATAGAGACTCACTGCGTCTTGCTCTGACGAATCTCATATCGCGCTGCGGGTCCCGCTTCCCTATCTCGTCCAGAAACGACCCTCGATGAGTCTGCAGCCGAGACTCAAAACGCGGAATGTGTGCGGTGTCCCCATTAACTGCACGCATCATGGTTTGTGCGTACCTGCCGATGAAGGAGGCAATGGTGCCAGACAACATGACAGAACTGTCATGGATGGCGCCGTATCTTTACAGAATATCGGGAACCTTTGATCGTATTTATGTTGTAGCCACAACTTATTTCATGTGAGCGTAAGTCAAGCAGAAATATCGCAAACCCATGGGCTATTTCGTATAGTGATGCAGTTCGCGATCGATCCGAGGATACGCCCGATCGGTGTATCGAAATCTTATGAGCAACACCGTCATTCTCAACAGATCTTTATTTTGATCAGTCTTTCGCATAGTTTGGTTCGAGATCCACGTGTAGGGATGCGATAATTCAAGTTAGCTCCATTGTCGTATTGTTTTTTGGCTTGTATCTATTTTGTGTTTTTCCTCTTCGTAGTGTCATGCGGTGCAAAAGCCGACAAAATAGGGGGACGTTTGATGGGCAGTTCGAAGTTAGCAGTGGATTCATACCTCAAGGCTGGGGCGCAAACATCCAAGAAATCAACCGAACTACTCATCGCCAAAGAATATCGAAAGTCCATGTTCTTGCCGCGCTACGTCAGCGAGTGGTGCACCTCGAAACGCAAACGCTGTTTTGACCTCGTGTTGAGCATCATGGCACTGACTCTGTTTACACCAGTCATGATCCTGATCGGCTGGGTGATCAAGCTGACGTCAGATGGTCCTGCCCTGTTTCGTCAGGAGCGGGTCGGATTGCATCAACAGACCTTCGTCATCCTGAAGTTCCGAACCATGAAGCACGCGTGCTCACTGGCTGACAGGGGATCCAAAGTGACAAAGCAGGGTGATCCGCGGATGACCACTGTTGGTGCGCTGCTACGCCGATCGAAATTAGATGAACTACCACAGCTGATCAACGTTGTCCGTGGCGAGATGAGTTTCGTAGGTCCCCGCCCGAAGATCCCGCAACATGAGTGCCTGCAAATGCTTAGCCGCCCGGGAATCACTGGTGCGGCTACGGTTGTGTTCTCCGATGAGGAGCGTTTGCTCGCAGATGTTCCGGAGAACTTCGTTGAACACTATGTGACCTCCGTTCTCAACCCGGAAAAGTGCCGTCTAGACGCTCACTATATTGAGACCGCGAGATTCAGCACGGATATAAGGATCTTGTTGCGCACCCTCTTCAAACCCGGAAGTCAGCCCGAAAGCATGGGGGAACCGCAGCATGCCCCTTATCACCGGAAAGCTCCTCCGGTGGCACGCGCGATTTCCAGCAGCAGGGCGTCTGTTGATGCGCGGGAGATTCTACCTCTTGCGGCCGGCGTTCCGGTTGAAACCCACTAGAGAGCTAGCTCGAGCGCGCCAGTAGCACCGCCTTTGCGCGCCATTCCACGCGCGGCAGCTTCGTTCAGGAGATGGCGAGTCAACCAGCAAATTGCGATGCGGTATTCCTGACTGCAGCCTCGCAGCCTCATCGATGGTGGAGAAAGTATGTGAGCTGGAGGGTTCCAACGAAGTCCTTCTGCTGGCCTTGCGCGACGAGCGGAGCTTTCCAAAACTCTCCTTGCAAGGTGGTCTTGACCTCCAGGTCACGAACGGGGCGCAACACAAATTCTGCCGAAAGATCATGCTGGGTGGTCCCGCGGGGAACAAAATCCTGCGCAACCTTGGCGGTACGGTATTGCAATTGAATCTGCTCATCCGGCTTGAGGTGCCAAGTCAGCCAGGCCTGCCCTCCAGTGGCCTCTCGTCCGATCCAATCGCCCAGAATGTAGCCCTTATTGGTGTATCCCTGCACCTGAACACTCTCCCATAAAAGAAGTCTGCCATTGTTGCTCTCCGGATCGTGCGGGTTGGTGGTGGTCCCTTCAGCGCGAAAGTCGACACGGGGCAGTTTGGGAAGGCGCGCGATATAGATTCCGGGGCGCAAACCGGAACGATAGGGATTGCTAATCGGGAAGACGTTGTCGTGGGCAAAAGAGTCGGTGTAGAGGGTAATGAGGTGGTTGTCCCAGGGTACGCGCCAGAGAAAATCAAAGGTGCTGAAGCGTGCACCAGGGTCTTGACGTGAGAACTTAACTGCTGGAGGCGGCGCGGTGAGGCTAAAAAAACTCCGGAGAAACGTTCCAATCGTAATTGGCACATGCCCTTCCCCTCCCCAGATAACGGAGCGCATGAATCCGAACTCCAGGTTCGGAGTGACCTTCATGCTCACCTTCTCCATGTGAACCCAGGGGGCATTAGGAAACGCATGCCCCTTCAGCGTTCCGACCATGAAGTCATAGCGAAAAAGCCCTACGAAGCGCGACAGTCCCGGGACGTAGAGAGGCTCCACCCTATTAATCCGAAAACTGTAGAGATCTGCTGCATTATTCGACCAGCCCATGCTGGCACCGAGCCCCGGTCCCAACCATTCGTCGCTTTTACCGAACGAAATTTCGTGGCCAAGGAGGTGAGCTGAGGCATTCGCCTCCATCGCCACAGGACTATCCTGTTCAGGGATGACGGGCGCTGGAATCGTGCTTTGAGGGACATCCGGTGTTTCATCGATCGCGGCCAACTGCGCTGCCACGGCAGAAGAGTAACCAATCGCTGCGGGAGCATGCTGGAATTCACTGCGGACATACAAGCTGAATCTCCCGCTGTGGGCCTCGGCGCTGAATCCCGTCAGATTGTTGAAGCCAGGTTGGTCCGGCCGGCCGTAGTCGTTCACAATGGTTTGGCCTAAGTGAAAGCTGTCGTCCAGAATGGGCCCGCGGATCTCGCGAAGACGAGTGTAAATGCTCTCGGTTCGCAGCGAAGGGGAGGATTCGTTCGCCAGCTCGGACGCCAATTCCCTACGCAAACGCGCGTTGATTTCCACCGCCTCGCTGGGTGTATCCTGCGACTCCAGAGCGTATTTTGACAGGGCCAGCATGTGTGCAAGGGACGCGCGGGTCCATGGACGCAGGCCGATGTAAGCCGTTGGAAGATACCCCAGGTAATAGAGGCGGATGGCTGCAGGGTAAATCCAGCTATCCAGAGGAATGTACGGAGACCCGGTGGAGCTGTCCGATGCCGTCGCAACGTCAGCGTGTGATGGCGTGTCATCGCCACTCTGCGCCCACGCAGAATTCGCGAAGGGCAACAGCGCCAGCAGAATTCCAGCCAGCGATCGACAGCCTTCAGAGCGCCAGAACGACCTCAAATCGATCGCCTGGGCTCGCGACCCATGTGCGCCGGTCAACCTGTGCACGTGGTCGCGATCTCGAGACAGATTCTCGTCTTTGGATCTGTCCGAATCTTGCCAGTAATCCTTGATGATGCTCAACGCTGAGTGTTTACTTGGCATTCGGTAGCCACAACACCTGAGATTGGATTGATTCCCTAGACAGTATATGGCTTAGGAAAGCTCCGCGCAGGCTAGGTTCTCCAGCCCGTCATTCGTATGGCTCAATGCAGCATCTCGACGGCCCGCGTGGAGAAGTTGAACCATAGATTTGGCGTCCCCGACGGGATTCGAACCGCGTGTTTACACCATGAGTGTGGCGTCGTCCTGGGCCACTAGACGACGGGGACTTCGTAAGGATTGAGTTAGCTTCCCCAACGGGATTTGGACCCGTTCAACCACCTTGAGAGCATCAACGTCCTAACTTCCATAGTCTGGATGAGTTGAGCTGAATTTGCAAATCATCAGGTCCCACGCTGCCCGGGGTTTCTGTCGCACCTATCCCCTGCTCGCTGAATCAGGCGCGGATGCGGTCTACCTGGACACCCGAAATTTGCTCGTCCCACGCGCTGATTTGCTCAGGCGCGGCTTCGAGCACACTACTCTGCGCCGCATCGACCTTTGCAGTCAAGACGGTTCCCCAATCGTCGACTTCGGCTGTATTCCAAGAAGAACCATCCCCATGGACGGTTCATCCATCAAGATCATTGCGTTGATGAGGTCGGGTAGTCCGAGCAGGTGAACACTCTTTGATGTCGGCAACCTGGCGATCGCTTCGCCATGGAAGCTCTTGAGGATGCCTGGAGCAGCTCCGAAGTCCACAGCATCCAGCACCAGAAGATGCGATGTCTCGTCGATGCCGTCGGCATGTTGACGGTCCGCGTGCTGCAGGAATCGGGTCGACTGCCCGGCGCGGTTGAGGTAATTGGGGGCGGAACCCTCGGCTTCGACCTGCTCGGCCTGCTCGATAATATTGCGAATATGCGTGGCATTTTCTGGCACCTCAATCCCAAGCGCCTCTTCAACGGCACGCGCCGACGCCAAGGCATGCACAGTGGTGGGGACATCGCAGATGCGCTGGGCCCAGATCCATGCCTCGCGCGGGTCGCGGCCGCGCAGGCTCTTCTCGATGCCTCGGAACATAGTGCCGGAACTCCAGGCATCGCTGACGTTGTTGCCCTCGACTTCAACTCCGATACGGAGATGTCCTTCAATCCGCGTCACAGGATCAATCACAATCCGTGCCATTTAGGATTCCTCCGGAAACCATCTGATCGATGGACTCCCTTGACGCGATCCAAATCATGATGAGACTGGTGCAATCCCGAACAGCTCCGAAACTCGCGTAACGAGCAATCCACAATCTCTGAACGAAGCTACTCTGCGAAGAAAGTCCTTATCTGTGAGGACTGTCACATCGCAAGGCTTCTTCGATGGAAATAATTACTGCCAGCTTGACGCATCGATTTGATACGACCTCGTTAGCGTCACAGCGTGCTCTCGCACAGTTCGAATGCCCACATGAACCCATCACGTGAAGTAGAGTTGCAAACGGTATTAGCTGCACACGGAATCCTGCACCAGGGCAGGTGAGATTGTATGTCTGGGAATTGCCGGTGCGAATCAGCCATTGGCTTATGGTGGTTACGATCCTGTCGCTCTCGATCACAGGGTATTACATGCACTCTCCTTATGTGATTGCGGGAGGCAGAACAGCGTTCGTCATGGGGCGATGCGGTTTGTGCATCTCCTCTCCGCGTTCGCGGGAGCATTTCTGCTACGGGTGGTCTGGTTCTTTCTCGGCAACCGGTGGCTCACCCGGATCAATAGATTCCCATAATGGAGAGTCGCTGGAAGGGCCTGGTTGCGGTGCGCAAGTATTACGCCTTTCTGGCCTGGTCGCCGGTCTCCTATATCGGGCATAACCCGCTTGGCTGGACCTCCAGCAGGTCCTCCGGAGGCACAAACGATGGGCACGGATCATTCTGTACGAGGTTCAATTGAAGGACTGTAGCCCTGCCGGCGTTGTAGGATGTGACGCAGAGCACACTGGCTTGTGTTTTCGGATACAGTCTTTCCTTCCGGGAAACAAATATGCTCGTAACTCAGGTGGCACAAATGCTGAAAAGCTGTGATCAGGTACTAACGAGAGACATTCTGGCATCGCCCAAGCACATCCTGGTAGCGACGGACATGGTCGATCTCGATTGCTTATTGCCGCACGTGATCGCTCAAGCTAAGGCAAGCGGTTCGAAGGTTACGATGGCCCATGCGATCTACCCTCTCTATGTCGCTTCGCTTGAGACAGCCGTGGTTCCGAGCGACTACGAAGCAACGCTGGTTCGTGAGGTGCGCAGGAAGTTGGACGATGCAGTCCATCAGATGGCGGCGGAGGGAATCCACTGCGACGTGACAGTCAGGATTGGTGGAGCGGGCGAAGTCATCCGGGAGGAACTCAGCAGATCGCATAGTTCAAGATTGATCATGGGGACACACGGGCGTGGCAAGCTCCGGCAATTCGCGCTTGGGTCGGTTGCCCATGAACTGATCACCAAGGTTGGTGTACCTATCTTTGTGGTTGGCCCGCATGTGCGGGATGGCGCCAGGAACGCGAGTCCTCGCAGGATTCTTCATCCTGTTTCATTTGTCGGCGGCTATCAGGAAAACTGCAAATTGGCGCTCGATATCGCGACCACGTACGGAGCTGAGCTAACGCTCTTACATGTGTTGGAAAAGTCCGAGGTAGACAGCACAAATCCTGATCGATCCATCACCTGGGCACGAAATACTCTTGGTCAAGTCATCGCGGAACTGCCAGAGAACACCGCCGTGGTTCATACCAAGGTCTTATTCGGTCAGGTTGCAGCAGAAATCCTAAAGACCGCGACTGAAATCGCTGCTGATTGGATCGTCCTGAGCACTGACGAAGGATCGCAAAGCGGATTCTTCAAGGAGACGAGGGCGTTCGAAGTGCTCGCCAACTCCCACTGCCCTGTTCTGACTTTAGGTCGCTGAGGACGACGCACCGCTGATTCTCACAGCGCCGGTCATCGATCGGGCATTTCCTTCAACGTTTTCAATGATTCAGCTGCGCGAGGGGCTAGCCCAACATGAGGCTAGCCCCCTCCTCTTGTGATTTGTTATCGTTGCGATAGCAGAAGCGCGGCAATTGACTTCAGCGGGAAATGCTCCAGGAACTCGGAACCAACGAAGTAGAGGGCCGGGTGCTGTTACACGGTTCTCCTGGAGTTCTCTGGTTGCTCTACATCCTTGATGTAGACAATTTGGCTCCCGGCTCGTTTGATCTGCTGCCATGAGAGGGACGATTGGAATCTTCTATTTGGCGGGTTCAGCAAAGATTAAGGTTTTGCGTCGTAACCTGTAAACGAATGATGACCGCACGTTCCATTGTTGGGCACACGGTTCTTGCCGTGCTGCTGCAGAGTTTCGCTGTCGCACGAGCAATCAGCCAGACGGAAGGCGCCCCTGTGCGTTCGCCCATCGCGGGTGCTGTCGGTAGTCAGGCGTCCGCCAACTCGCCCTCCTTGCCGGCGGGCGCGCCCGTTACGATCCAGCTCGACGACGCGATCACCCGCGCCCTTGCCAACCAGCCGGCCTTCGCCGCAGCTGCCGCGCAGGCGAAGATCGCAAAACTCGACCGGTCGATCGCGCGTGCTGCGCTGTTACCAAGCGCTGTGTACAGCAACCAGTTTCTCTACACGCAGGGCGGCGCAGGTTTTATCGTCAATCCGATCAGGGCGGCCGAGCCCAATCTCCGGAGTAGTTCCGCACCCCGGTTCATCGCCAATAATGCCGTCCACGAGTACATCAGCCAGGGTTCCGTTACAGAGACCATCGGGCCGCAGCAGTTCAATGCGGTCAGTAAAGCCTCTGCCGGGATTGCAATCGCCAACGCAGAGCTGGAGATTGCACGGCGCGGTCTGGTCGCCACAGTCGTTGGACTTTACTACAACTCACTCGCTACAGGTCGAAAGGTCCAAGTCGCTCAGCGCGCCGCCGATGAAGCAGCGAGCTTTACCAAGCAGACCCAGCAACGTGAGACCGCCCGGGAGGTCGCCCACGCGGACGTCGTCAAGGCACAACTCCTCCAGCAGCAGCGAGAACGCGATCTTGCGGATGCGAAGCTCAACGCGGACAAGGCACGTCTCGATCTCGCTGTCCTTCTCTTCCCCGACCCCCGCGAGCCGTATACCCTCGCCATTGCCGATACCCTGCCGGCACCGCCCAGCCGCGCAGACGTCGAAGCAGCGCTGGCGAAGCGCAACCCCGAACTTCAGGGCGCCCTCGCAAGCTCCCATCTAGCCAATCTCAACGTCACCGCGGCCCGGCTCGCTTATCTACCGGATCTTGCGCTTAATTACAACTACGGACTCGATGCGGCGCAGTTCGCGATGCACAACGACCTGGGGGCGGATAATCTAGGCTACTCGGCGTCGGCGGCGCTTAATATTCCGCTCTGGGATTGGTTCACCACCCGCGACCGGATTCGACAGGCGAAGATCCAGCGCGAAACCGCACACACGATCCTCACCAACACGCAACGCCGCCTCATCGCCGATCTTGAAGAGTTTTACTCGGAGGCCACCGTGGCCCACGATCAACTCGCCAGCCTGAATCTTAGTGCGGATACCGCAGCCGAAAGCCTCCGCCTGACTCGCCTGCGATACAGCAATGGTGAAGCGACCGTGCTCGAAGTCGTCGACGCCGAAACGTCCCTTACCACGGCTGAAAATGCGCGCGAAGACGGCATGACCCGCTATCAGAACGCGCTGGCCAACCTCCAGATGCTGACAGGAACCCTCTAACGATGACTGCACCCATGGTCGACCGCTGTCACCCGATCCACTCGTCCGCAGCCGCAGTACTTCTGCTGCTCGCCGCTCTCACACCCCTCGGCTGCAATAAAAAGGAAGAGGTCACGGCGCCACTGGTCTATGTCCAGGCCACCCACCCGGAGCGAGGAAGCGTCTCCAATCAGATCGTTGCCGACGCGATCCTCACGCCACTGGCGCAGGCAGCGATATCACCGAAGATCTCCGCTCCGGTGAAGAAGTTCTACGTCCAGCGCGGAAGTAAGGTGGAAGCCGGACAACTTCTCGCCACACTGGAAAACGCGGATCTGGCTGCCGCCGCTCTCGACAATCAAGGAGCTTATACCGCGGCCCGGGCCACCTACGATACGGCCATCCAGTCCACCGTACCGGCGGACTACATCAAGGCACAGCAGGATCTGGCGCAGGCCAAAGCGACCTTCGATCTGAATCAGTCGATCGTCACCGCGCGCTCGCAACTCTTCGCGGAGGGAGCCATTCCTGGCCGCGACCTCGACACGGCGAAGGCCACCCTAGTTCAGTCGCAAGCGGCCTATGACATCGCGCAGCAGCACTTTGAAGCTTTCAAGAAAGTGGCGAATCATGCAGCGATACAGAACGCCGAGGGAACGCTGCAATCAGCGAAGGGGAAATACCTGGGTGCTGAAGCACAACTCAACTACACAGAGATACGCAGTCCGATCAAGGGCGTCGTCACCGACCGGCCCCTGTTCGCAGGTGAATCCGCCGCGGCCGGTACGCCGTTGCTCACCGTCATGGACACATCTGCGCTGATCGCCAAGCTGCACATTGCTCAACGGCAGGCGCAACAACTTACTCTCGGCGCTGCAGCCACGATTACAGTCCCCGGTATCGAGGAACCGGTTGCGGCGAAAGTCTCCCTCATCAGTCCGGCACTCGATCCTGGCAGCACCACGGTCGAAATCTGGCTGCGCCTGGAAAATCCCAAGGGCAGCTTCAAAGCGGGCACACCCGTTCACGTCTCCATCACCGGTGTCACGGTGCCCAACGCGCTGCTCGTCCCCACCGCGGCCATCCAGGCCGGAACCGACGGCACCACACGCTTCGTCACGGTCATCGCGCCCGATTCCACCGCACACAAGAGGATCGTCACCCTCGGGATCCAGACTCCCGACGAAACGCAAATTCTCTCCGGCGTTACCCCCAGCGACATGGTCATCACCGACGGCGGGTACGGCCTCGATGACGGCACCAAGGTTAAGATCGGCACTGACCCCAACGCAAAGCCTGACAGCAGCGATGCAAAGCCTGCAAGTGGAAAGGATGCGGACAGTCAGTGAGCCAGACAACCCAATCCGCAACGCCCTCTTCCGCCCCAGAGGGGAAGCCGTTCTGGCTGGCGCGGTCTACCAAGACCATATTCTTCTTTCTTGCCGTTCTCACCGCGGCCGGAGCCTACGCTGCCTTTCAGGTTCCCATCTCGGTCTTTCCCGATACCAACTTCCCTCGTATCGTCATTGGCATCGACAACGGCGTGATGCCGGTTGAGCAGATGCAGGTCACGATCACCAAGCCCATCGAGGACGCCGTCAACAGCGTCCCGGGCCTGCTCACGGTGCGCAGCAACACCAGCCGAGGCTCCGCGGAAGTCAGCCTCTTCTTCGACTGGAACGTTGACATGTATCGCACGCTGCAACTGACAGACGCTGCCCTGTCCAAGGTTTCGCAAGAGCTGCCTCCCACCGTCAAGCTCACGACCAACCGCCTCACCTTCGCGACCTTCCCGATCCTCGGCTACGCCCTCACGGCAGACAATCTGGGCCCGCAGACGGTTTCGCAATCGCGCCTCTGGGAGATAGCCACCTATGACCTCAAGCCGCCACTAAACCGCGTCTTCGGCGTCAGCACGATCACCGTGCAGGGCGGCCAGATTCCCGAATACCACATCGTCCCGAATCTGGCTCGGCTGCAAACCACCGGCGTCACGCTCCTCGACCTCGTCAACGGTGTCCAGGCCTCGAACATTATCGATTCCCCCGGCCTCTATGAAGCGAATCATGAGCTCGTTCTCGGGCTCATCGGAGCCCAGGCGCACAGCATCGCAGAGCTCTCCAACCTCGTCATCAAGACCACTGCAGGCGGCGCACCCATCCGTGTTGGCGACGTCGCCGAGGTTCGTACCGGGCCCATGCCGGTCTACACCATGGTCACCGCCAACGGGAAACCCTCCGTCCTGATCAATATCGCCCGCCAACCCTCTTCGAACACCGTTCAGGTTGCCGACGCCATCGCCCTCAAGGTCGCCGAGCTTCAGAAGATCCTCCCTGCGGGAGTCCACCTCACCCCGTTCTACGACCAGTCTGAACTCGTCCGCGAGTCCATCACCAGTGTCCGCGACGCCATCCTCATCGGCCTCATCCTCGCGTGCATCATTCTCTTCATCTTCCTGAGAGACTGGTCGAGCTCAGTCGTCGCAGGTCTCGTGATCCCCGTAACGGTAGCGGTTACCATCCTGTTCCTCTGGATCATCGGCCAGTCGTTCAACCTCATGACGCTGGGTGGCCTGGCCGCCGCCATCGGCCTCGTCATCGATGACGCGATCGTCGTGGTCGAAAACATTGTTGTCCACCGCGACGCGGGCCAGTCCCGCACGGACGCCGTTCGCAGCGCACTCAGCGAGATCACAACGCCGCTCGTCTTCTCTACCCTCACTCCCGTGGTCGTCTTCCTCCCGCTCATCTCTGTCACCGGAGTCACTGGCAGCTTCTTCCGCGCGCTGGCCGTTACCATGACCGCAGCGCTGCTCACATCACTCGGGCTAGCTCTCACCTTTACTCCGGCGCTCAGCCTCTCGCTGCTGCGGAGCAAAAAACACGTTGCAGCAACCGATACCGATGAAGCGGAGCCGCAGCCTGAAATCGCGGGCAAACACGTTGGTGGCCACGAAGATGGTCCCGTGATGCGCCGCATCCTGCACGCGCACGCTCGCGCGCTCAACTTCGCCCTCAGCAAGCCGCTGATCCTCGGCGTCAGCTGTCTCGTCCTCGTCATCGGAGGGTATTTCGCCTACTCTGCCCTCGGCTCCGACCTCCTCCCCGCCATGGACGAGGGCGCGTTCATCCTCGATTACCTCACCCCTGCCGGCACTTCACTGGCCGAGACCAACCGCATACTCGAACACGTAGAACAGATCCTTCAAAAGACTCCCGAGGTCGAGATCACGTCTCGCCGCACGGGTCTCCAACTGGGACTCGCTGCAGTGACCGAGGCCAACTCCGGCGACTTCAGCGTCCGCCTCAGACCGAACCGCTCACGCACCATCGATGAGGTCATCGCCGACGTCCGCCAAAAGATCATCACCTCCGAACCCGCTCTCGACGTCGAATTCGTCCAGGTGCTACAGGACATGATCGGCGATCTCTCCAACTCACCCGAGCCGATCCAGATCAAGCTCTTCAACAACGACCCCGCCCTGCTCAACCAGCTTGGCCCTCGTGTCCAGACCGCTATCCAGAAGATTCCCGGGGTTGTTGACACCCAGAACGGCGTCGATAACACCATCTCCGGGCCTGCAACCGACTTCAAGATCGACCCCGTTGTCGCTGCCCGTCTCGGCTTCACTCCCACTGAAATTGCAGAAGATGCCACCTCTATCCTCGACGGCCTGCCCACCAACGACCCCATCATTCTGAACGGCCGGCCCTACACCATCCGCGTCCGCCTGCCCGACGCGAACCGTTCCTCGTTCGATGCCATACAGAACACCGTGTTCAACTCCAGCAGCGGGCACATCGCCTCGCTCGGAGCGCTCGCGCAGATCACACAACTCCCCCCACAGAATGAAGTCCACACCGAGAATCTTCAACGTCTCGTCGTCGTCAGCGGCCGACTCGAAGGCTCCGATCTCGGCGGCACGATGGTCAAGGTGAAGCAAGCCGTCAACAGCCTGCACCTGCCCGCGACGGTGCGCGTCGAGTACGGCGGGACCTACCAGGAGCAGCAAAAATCCTTCGCCGCCCTCGCCCGTGTCCTCATCCTCGCTCTGGCTCTGGTGTTCGGCGTCCTGCTGGCCGAGTTCCGCAATTTCTCCGCACCGATCGCGATCCTCACCAGCTCTGTCCTCTCGATCACCGGCGTCGTCATCGCGCTGCTCATCACCAATACCAACTTCAACGTCGCCAGCTTCATGGGCCTCATCATGGTCATCGGCATTGTCGCCAAGAACGGCATTCTGTTACTCGACGCGGATGAGAAATTCCGTGCGCAAGCCGAGACACAACGTGTCGTAGACTTCGCAGCAACGGGCGTCCAGCCAGCCTATGACCCTGACCACGACCCGGCGAAAGAAGCCATGCTTCATGCTGCGCAGCGTCGCCTGCGCCCCATTGTGATGACGGCCATCGCCGCCGTCTGCGGCATGTTGCCTCTCGCCTTTGCCCTCGGCTCCGGCTCGCAGATGCTGCAACCCCTGGCGATCGCGGTCATCGGTGGGCTCATGATTTCCATGGTCCTCAGCCTGATCGTCACACCGGTGATCTACTACTTGCTCACGCGCAAACGCCATCGCGAAGACGTGGCGGAGATCGCTGCCTGATCGTGTCTCCAAAAGCTGAGCTTGGCTTATTGTGCAGGGCTTGCCGTCGCTCCGGGTAACACAACCTGCACTCTTGTTCCTAAGCCTTGCGCACTCGATATCGAGATGGATCCGCCACACCGGTCCACAATCGCTTTGCAAATAGCCAGACCCAATCCCGCTCCTCCATTCGCCCTGCTCCGTGAAGGATCTGCCCTGTAGAACCGT